>Ga0070764_10001416_pt1 | contig 10422 bp, 7 predicted proteins | sample HubBroMetageWRM4_FD_67287 | JGI IMG/M metagenome (GOLD analysis project Ga0070764, IMG submission 67287) | Warmed soil microbial communities from the Hubbard Brook experimental Forest, New Hampshire - Hubbard Brook CCASE Soil Metagenome WRM 4 | ecosystem: Environmental > Terrestrial > Soil >... | reverse complement strand
AGTGGGGATACGAGACACTTCGGGTTCGCTCATCGCACTGCAGGTCCGGCAGGTGCCCATCCCTTCATGGCCGAGTCTCGCCGACGATACGTCAGCCGTGGATGCGCGCATCGACCAGATCATCCAAAGCAACCTCGGGGATAAGACCAGCGCCGCGAGGTTGTCGGTCAGCGAGGGGCTCGTGAAGCGCTAGCCATGGACACCGCGGCTTCTTCCACGCCATCATCCGCACCGTTGGTAGGTATCGCGCGTACCGTAACACTGGTCGCGTTGGCGATGGCCACGTTCATGCAGGTGCTCGATACCACCATCGCGAATGTGTCCATCCCCACGATCTCCGGTTATCTCGGCGTATCGTCCGATCAAGGTACTTGGATCATCACCTCTTTCGCCGTCGCGAATGGGGTGTCCGTGCCCCTCACGGGGTGGCTGATGCGTCGATTCGGCGTCGTTAAAACCTTCGCCCTGTCGGTCCTGCTGTTTACCATCGCATCTTTTCTGTGCGGCATCTCTGCGAACATGACCGAGCTGGTGTTGTTCCGTGTGCTGCAGGGCGCTGTCTCGGGACCGATGATCCCAGGCTCTCAAGCGTTGTTGCTGACACTGTTTCCGGAGAGCAAGAAGGGCACGGCACTCGCGATCTGGTCAGCGACTACGTTGGTGGCGCCGATCTGCGGGCCGATTCTCGGTGGTTACATCTCGGATAACTATGCCTGGGGCTGGATTTTTTTCATCAATGTGCCGGTAGGACTGCTCTGCTCGCTGGTGTGTTGGCACTTCCTGAAGTCGCGCGAGACGGCGACGAAGGCACTGAAACTCGACCGCATTGGGCTCGTTTTGCTGATCGTATGGGTCGGATCGCTGCAGGTCATGCTCGACCAGGGCAAAGACCTCGATTGGTTCAACTCCACTACCATCGTGACACTGTGTATCGTCTGCATCATCAGCCTTGCGGCATGGATCGTCTGGGAGCTCGGGGATCCGCATCCCATCGTCGATCTGAGCCTGTTCAAGTCGCGCAACTTCACTTTTGGGACGCTGGCGCTGTGCCTCGTCTACGGGGTGTTTTTCGGCAATGTCGTTCTCATGCCCTTGTGGTTGCAGAGCCATCTCCAGTACACGGCGACCTGGGCCGGTATTGTGACGGCCCCGAGCGGCATCACGGCCCTGCTCGTAGCGCCGTTTGTGGGGAAGTACATCTCGCGCTTTGACCCCCGTGTGTTCGCCACGGTCTCGTTCCTTGTCTTTGCCATCTCTTATTTCATGCGGGCGGCGTACCCTCCCGATGCGAGTTTCTGGGTGCTCGCGCTGCCAGCCTTGGTTCAGGGCATTGCGATGGGCATATTCTTCGTGGCACTACTCACCATCGCGCTCGACCGCATACCGCCCGAAAAGATTCCCGCAGCTTCTGGACTCAACAATTTTCTGCGCATCGTGGCCAGTGGGTTTGCTACTTCGCTCACTACCACGTACTGGGACCGGCGCGAGGCGTTTCATCAATCGAGGATGGTTGAATCCCTGAGCGTGTTCGATCCCGCATTGCGCGAGGTGACGAGTTCCATCAAGGATCTGGGACTCGGCGACCAGTCCGCGGCCGCGGCCGTACTCCATCAAGTCGTCGATCAAGGCTACTTGATGTCGAGCCTGGACCTGTTTTATTTCTTCGGTTGGACGACCCTGATCCTCATCGCTGCCTGCTGGGTCGTCCGCAGGCCTGTTGCCAAAGCAGGGGTGGTCGGCGGGGAGTAAGCGCCGGATGACCCGCGAAGGGCGCTACGAGCCTGCTGGTACGGCCAGGCGAGCGAGACGAGTCAGTTTCCCGGTAGCGCGAGATCCAGTGCCCCCCGCAGATCCTGCTCACTGAACGGCTTGAGCAGACGTGCCACAGCGCCTTCCTTGAGCAGTCCTGGCGGAATGGTGCTCTCCGCAGCCCCTGTGATAAAAATAGTCGGAATCGAGAAGCCTCGGCGAATGAGCTCGCGCTGCAGATCCGGTCCTGACATGCCCGGTAAGCCGATATCGAGGATCAGGCACTTGGCGTCCGAGACGACGTCGGAAGCCAGAAACTCCTCCGCCGATGAAAAGGCCCGCGCTTCGTGTCCGAGCTGGTTCAGCAGATCCGGCAACGACTCGCGCACCGATACATCATCATCGACGACCACCACTAGTGCCGGATTGCCCATCAGCTGTTCTCTGACCGCCTCTAACTATTGTTACAGTCGAAAGCATGCTCCAATCCGCAAGATTCCTCCCGATACTTAAGTATCGATCGGGGGTCTCGAATTGTGCTGGTCAGTGCCCTTCCGGCCTTCGATTCGCGCCACCCGCAGGGTAGGGATGCATACCTAAGTGTGCTACCACGGGGGCCGGGAATGTGTTTTGCCTGTCGCGACAGCACTGGAGTTTTCCTTACCGGGCGTCGATTGCTATGATTACTTTTCTGCACTCGTCCCATGAACACCGCCACCACGGAGGTAGCTTCCAATGCCGCCGACTAAACCTACAGTCGTCGTTGTTGACGATGACATCTCTGTGCGCGAATCCCTGGAGCTCTTGATTGAAAACGAGGGCTGGCACCCCGCGCTGTTCGAATCGGCCCAGGCGTTTCTGGCGCGCTTGCCAACCCTGGTGCCGAGCTGCTTGATCCTGGACGTCAATCTCCCGGATCTCAGCGGTCTTGATATTCAGCAGCGCATCAGTGCGGAAAAGTCCTCGACACCGATCATCTTCATTACCGGCTACGGCGATATCCCGATGTCGGTCCGGGCCATGAAAGCGGGCGCGGCTGAATTTCTAACCAAGCCGCTCGATGACGAGATCGTGATCCAGGCGATTCGGGACGCGGTGCTGCGCAGCCAGGCCAATTTGAAGCAGGAAGGTGTGCAGCGCCAATTGGAAGAGCGGTTGGCGTCCCTGACAAAGCGCGAGCGCGAGGTCATGAATCTCGTCGTGAAGGGACTCATGAACAAGCAGGTCGGGTACGAGCTGGATATCAGCGAGATCACGGTCAAGGCGCATCGGGGGCGGGTCATGGAGAAGATGCACGCCACCACCTTCGTCGACCTGGTGAATATGGCGGGAAGGCTGGGAATCAGCACTACGCGAGACGCCTAAGAGGGCGCGTAGGGGAGGGAGAAACCGAAAGTCGCGCCGGGTCCCTCGTTGGGCCGCGCCCAGAGCTTTCCCTTGTGAGTCTCGATAATCGACCGGCTGATCGCAAGCCCAATCCCCAAGCCATGTGCCTTGGTCGTGTGGAACGCTACGAACAACTTTTCGACGGCACTCGGATCGATGCCCACGCCGGAGTCCCGAACGAGCAGCTCGATGCTATCGCCCTGTATCTGCGTTTGAATCCGGAGCGTTCTCGGCCGGTCCTCGATACCGGCCATGGCATCGGCGGCATTCAGTAGCAGGTTCAGGATGACCTGCTGCAGTTGGACACGATCGCCGCTCACTGGCGGCAGAGGCTCCGCGAAGTCAGTCTGCAGGACGGAGCGGTTGCGGCGCAGTTCGGCCGTGGATAGGGCAATGACCTCCTGCGCCGCTTCGTTCAGATTGACCTGCTCCAACGTCGGCGCCTTCTTGGCAAACATCGCGCGCAGACGCTTGATCACCTCGGAGGCACGATTGGCGTCTCGAATCGTGCGCCGTACCGTCTCGGCGGCTCCTACGACATTAGGAGGGTCTGCTGCCAGCATTCGCGCGCAGGTGTTGGAGTTGGTGAGGATACCGGAGATAGGCTGGCTCACCTCGTGCGTAATGGAGGCGGTCATGGCGTTGAGGGTTGCAACCCGCGCCACATGAGTTAATTCCAGGCGGGCCTGGCTGAGTGACTCCTCCGCGATCTTGCTGGCGGCCTCGGCTCGGGTGCGTTCGATCGCGATACTCGCAATCTTCGCGAACCGGTCCATGAGATCTTGCTCCTGCGTCGTCGGATTGACGGGCTTGCGCCGGTAGATCGCAATGATCCCCGACGCTTCACCCGAACCCGACAGGATGGGTAACGAGCAGCAGGAGGCGTAACCATAGCTCTCCATCATCGCCAGCCACGCCGACCCCGCCCATCTCGGGTCATTTGTCAGGTCCGCGCTGACGATCCGGTGTTTTTCGAGTAACGCCAGCGAATAGGGGTCGCACCCGTCGTGGTCAAAGCCCCTCCGGTCGAGGAGATCGTTGAAATTGTCGGGCAGGCTGGGCCCGGCGCCGACCTCGAAGTGCTGGTGGTCGGGCGAAACGAGGAGGATGCTACAGAAGCAATCGTTGCAGAGCTGTTCCACTTGACGTCCAAGGGCGTCCAGAACCTGGCTCAGGGGTTCGCCGCGCGCGACCCTCTCGAGCACCTCCACTTCAGCCGCAAGCAGATTCTCCGCCCGTTTCAGATCGTCGATGTCAATTTGGAATGTTACATGGCGGACGACGTTGCCCTGCGCGTCCCGTACAGGGACGCACCGCGAGCGTGTCCAGCGATACGTCCCGTTCGGGTAGCGCAAGCGAATTTCGTGGTCCCAAAGCTCGCCCGATGCCATCTTCGTCGCAAGGGACTCTGCGTTCCTCTTGAGGTCATCCGCATGGATGATCCCGGATCTCGACCACTCCTCCAACTCCTTCTTGGTCATCCCGAAGTCCTGGATGGACTGCGCGTTGGTGAACTCCAATACGCCGGCCTTATCCAGGAAGCCCGCCTGCCACGGCAGCGCATCGAAGAAGCGGCGCATGCGAGCGTCAGTCTCGATGCGCTCGTCGGTGTGTAATCCGAGCCAACACCAACGGCCGCGGCCGGGTACATCCTCCATGACGGATAGGCGGAACACGAACCAACGGTATTCTCCGTCGGCTCGCCGTAAGCGCGCATCGATCTCTTTGACGACGGCCGATCGCGGGATTGTTCTCCAGGACTCCAGGAATGCCGTCAGATCCTCGGGATGGATTGCCTTGTGCCAGCCATGATCGAGTGCCACGTCGGGCCCGAGACCGGTGTATTCGCACCAATGACGATTGACGAAATCGCAGCGGCCGTCGTCTTGCGTTGTCCAGACGAGCGCGGGGAGCGCATTGACGACCCTGCCGAGGTCGATCTCCGCCGCTGCGTTTTCGTCATTGCCCATGTCCGCCATCGAGCGGGATACCCTTGATGTCGAGGATTCGGTGTGAATCTTTCACGAACCAGGGCCCGGAAGCAATGCTCGAGGAGCGGGCGCACTCCTGGCGCCCGGCAACGACCTAAAAGTGGACCGAGGCACTCATACCGTAGAGCCGCGGGTCGTTATAAAAAGCGCCCACGATGTAGGGTGATGTCGCGACGCCCCCTAGTACGGTGGCATTGAATGCGTTGTTGGCCCAAGCAGCCACGCTCCAGCGACTTCCCTGCGGCGCGTACTGGATGAAGAAGTTGACGAGATTGTAGGCCTTCTGCCGGAACTGATCGGCCGGATCGAAATAAAAGCCGCTGTTGTGATAATAGGTGGCGGTGGTGGAGATATTGCCGGTGGGCACGGGAAGCAGCCACTGCACCTGGAGAGTGGAGGTCAGCAGCGGTGCGCGCTCCTCACGGTTTCCCGTGGCATCCACCGATTTTTGGTAGTCCGCGCTGTCCAGTTCGCCATTCACGATGTTGTCTACCGCCGCGTTCGGATAGCTCTCGTAGCGGGCATCCAGGTACTCCATGCCGAGCGTCGCCGTCAGGTTCCGAACGACGGGTACGGCGAGATCCACGTCGACGCCCCTGTTGATACTCGATGCCGCATTTTGTGAGGAATCCTGACCGCCGGTCGCCGCGTCCTGGATGCTGACCTGCAGGTTGCTGTAGTTGTAGTAGAAGACCGCCCAATCCAGGTGGGCGTGATTCAAGAAGGGCAGATCGTGCTTGCCGCCGACTTCATAGGCCTTGATATTTTCCGGGTCCAGGGGACCCGAGCCCGGGCTGAGGAGGTTATAGGAGCCTGCCTTGAACGCCGTCGAATAACTCGCATACAGCAACTGTCCGGTATTTTCCCACTGGAAGGTGGCCTTCGGCTTGGTGCTGGTCCAGCTCTTGGAGGGCTCGGCCGCCGGATCGAGCACATCGACCCCAAAATTGGTTTGCCGGGTCAACCTGCGCTCCTCATAGCTGGTTCGAAAGCCGGCGATCAGTTTGAATCCGTCCGGCAACGCGTAACTGGCCTGGCCGAACCCGGCATACGAGGTGATGCGGCCTCGGCCCTCCAGCACGGCGGCATTCGGTGGCGCCGAAATGGGAACCATTGACCAGACACTCACGGGCCCGTCGAAGACCGTCGCGTCGAGGAAATAGAGGCCTCCGATCCACTGCAGCGGTGCTGAGCCGGTCGAGGCCAATTGAACTTCCTGTGTGAATTGCTGCTCCCCCTCATCGGACGCATAGGCATAGATCGGCAAGGAGGTACCGTCTCCGTCGGAACTGGATGTCAGGTAATCGTCACGAAAACCGGTGATGGACGTGAGATCCGCCCAGCCCAGATGACCATGCACATTCAGATTAGCGCCAAAATCGGTGGCGGAGCGATGCGGAGCCGGGTCGAGGTCGGTATAGGTCGTGTACGGGCGGAAGGAAGGACCCACACCCAGCGGCAGCGGGATATTGCTCCCCACCAATCCGGTGTACACGGTATCGGAGGAATCGTGCTTTTCCAGGTAGTCCGCGCCAAATCCCACGGTCCATTGGTCGTCAATGTCGTACTTGAGTTTGCCCCGCAGCCCGAATTCGTCGAGATTGTCGAGGTGGTCGCCATTGTTGGGCACGTTGACGAACCCGTTGTGGGTCGCGTACACGCCTGCGAAGTTGGCGCTCAATCCATCGGCCAGGCCGCCGGTAATATAGGTTGTTGCCTTGGCGTAGCCGTCGTTTCCGGCGCTCACGCTGGCGTCCGCCGAAAACTTTTGCTCCGGGTCGCGGGTGATGATGTTTATGGCACCCCCCGTGGTGTTGCGGCCATACAGCGTGCCCTGCGGACCTTTCAGCACTTCGATCCGCGACACATCGCTGAATTGCTGCAACAAACTGGAAGAGAACGGCAGGTAGACTCCGTCGAGATAAAATGCGACAGGCGAATCCTGTCCCGGCGTGATCAGGTCACTCCCTACGCCGCGGATATAGGGCTCTGCAAAACCATTCGTATTGCCGAAGACCAGGCCCGGCGTCGCCCATTCGAGCTGCTGAGTGGCGACGACGCCCGATTGAACCAGGTCCTGGTTCGTCAGGACCGTCATCATGATCGGTACCGTGTCGGCGTTCTCAGGCCGCTTCTGCGCCGTCACGATCACTTCTTGCAGGCCGGAGGTGCCGGAGTCCGCCGTTTGAGCGACCGACGTGTCCACCCCGGCCGCGGTCATGATCGAAGTGACGATCGTTACGAGTCGTAATCTATGCATCACGTTCATTGCAATTGTTGCTTCTTAATGACAAGTCGATCGCCCGACGATCTGCCTGAAGGCGGCGTCTTCAAGGCACATCGCGATGGGCCCACCCTACCAAGGACGACTGTTTCAATATAGCACCGCCAACATTCATCAGCCCGAGATTGTCGGGTTCCCCACGGCGCGCCTATTGTTGCGTGATGAACTCCCGACGTGACCTGCGAGCAACTGACCTCAATCTGCGGCAACACGCTCCGTCAACTCGAGCCTCCGGAGGCAAGATTGTGTTACACCGTTCCAACTAGCTGTCATCCAGCTTTCAAGCGGCGTCTCCAGGCGCGCTCGCCGGGTCGCCGGAAAGTGGCATCAGCCGGGCTGTGTAAGTTCGACTGTCGTCCAGGACTCAGCGGGTCTCCCGAGCACTTTCAGAAGCCCCCGCGCTGCGACTGTCGATGACGCCGGGTTCTGGCCGGTGACGAGTCGGCCGTCCGTGATCGCAAACGGTTTCCAGTCCTGCCTTTTCTCAAAAACCGCGCCCAGTCGCAGCAGTTCGTCCTCGACCAGAAACGGCACCACATGAGTGAGCTCGACCGCTGCTTCCTCGCCGTTGGTAAAGCCGGTGACCTGCTTACCCTTCACGAGCGGCTCGCCTTTGTAGGTGACGTGCCGAAGGACTCCGGGCGAATGGCATACGAGTGCAATCGGCTTGCCCGAGTTATAGAACGACTCGAGCAACGCGATCGACGCCTTACTCTCAGCCAGATCCCACATCGGGCCATGGCCGCCCACGTAGAACACCGTGTCAAAATTCTCAGCCTTCACCTCGGCGAGTTTCACCGTTTGTGAGAGCTCCTTCTGCGCCCGCGCGTCCTTTTTGAAACGCGCCATCGCATCGGTCTGATTCCCGGGCTCGTCGCTCTTCGGATCGACCGGCGGCTGCCCTCCATTCGGTGAGGCCAACGTCAGCTCGACGCCAGCATCGCGGAACACGAAGTAGGGGGCCGCGAACTCCTCCAACCAAAAGCCTGTCTTGCGGCCGGTTTTGCCCAAGACGTCGTGCGAGGTCAGAACCATCAGAATTTTCACGTGGGTGCTCCTGTCTTTAGCCACGCGGCGCGAATAGCTACGCCACGTGAGGCATTAGACAGGCAATGCTGTCTCGTGGCACTTACACGATGGTATTGGTGCCGGTAGTATTCCGGTAACGTAATCACAGCAGTGGATGCCCGGGGCGGCGCCGTTTCTCGAGGCTGAGGTGCAACATGCGAGTCTTTCTGACGGGCGGCACCGGCTTTATCGGTTCCTTTCTCGTTCCGGAACTCATCAACTCAGGCCATCATGTGGTTGCGCTCTGCCGCTCCGACGCAGGCGCCGAGGTGCTCACCCGTGCGGGGGCCGAGGTCTTCCGCGGCGACGTGAAACAGCTGGACCGTCTGCGTACCGCCGCAGAGTCGGTCGACGGCGTGATTCATGCGGCTTTTAAATATGACTTCTCCAACTTAAAACAGAACAGCGAGGACGACCGCAAGGTCATCGAGACACTGGGCGAGGTTTTGGCCGGCTCTGACCGGCCGCTCCTCATCGCCTCCGGCACGGACCTCTCCCGGTCAAAGACCGGCGCACCGGTCGTAGAGACTGACGATCACATTACCTCGGTCGAATTCTCTCGCGCAGCCTCCGAGGAGGCTGCCGACGTCCTCATCGCCAATGGCGGGCGCGTGATTGTGATGCGGCTGCCGCAGGTACACGACACGCGCATGCAGGGCCGAGTCACGTACTACATTCAGACGGCGCGGCAAAAGGGCAGGGTGGCGTATGTCGGCGAGGGCAAGAACCGCTGGCCCGCTGTGCACGTTTCCGATGTAGTCCGGCTGTTCCGGTTGGCGCTCGAGAAGGGCCAAGCAGGCGCGCGCTACAACGCTGTGGGCGAGGAAGGTGTTGCTTTTCGCGACATCGCTGAGACTGTCGCTGCACGCCTGAAGATCCCGGTCGAGTCGATCGCACGGGAAGAGGCGCCAGAGTATTTCGGCTGGTTGGCGCACCTCGCCACGAGCGATCTTCCGGCCTCCAGCGTTCTGACGCGCCAACAGTTGGGCTGGCTCCCAACTGGGCCGGACCTGCTGACCGATCTGCGCAACCTCGAAGCCCAATCGACACCTTAGTTTTGGGCGATACCTTCGTCCACTAGTGGCACGCGGACTCTCGCGCGAAAGTGGCCACAGAGCCCTTCAAGAAGGAGCCGGGCGGTAGTCCCGGCTAACGAGGCCCCATGGAGACCATTATTTCCGCTCGCCCCCGGCTCTCCGTCACCCGGCGAGTCGGCCGAATCTTTCTCATCCGACTGCACGGCCGATCGACATTGGTGATTGTTTCCCTGGTGGCGTTGGTCATGGGTATAGCGCTAGCGACCGTCCGCAATGGAGTGACGCTGGGGGGCATTATTGGCAGCGAGAGTACGGACGACGCCTACGTTCGGGCCGATCAGATCTCGATTGCGTCGCATATCGCCGGCTACGTGCAATCCATCCCGGTGCGCGACAACGAGACCGTGAAGCAAGGCCAGTTGGTCGCTACCATCCAGGATGACGATTATCGGGCGAAAGTAGCAAGCGCAGCAGCGGCAGTTGCAACCGCGCAGTCCGCCGTGGACGTCCTGGCCGGTCAGGCGCTTCTGCAAAGTCAGAAAATTGCCGCCGCGTCGGCGGAAGTTCGTGCAGCGGAAGCGGGTCTCGTACAGACGCGACTACAGCACGCTCGGCAGCGAGCGCTGATTGGCGATGGCACGACGTCTGAGCGCGAGTTGGAATCCGCCGAGGCGGACGAGGATCGCCTGAGTGCTGCCCGCGACCAGACAGCTGCCGAGCTCGCGGCCGAACAACAGATGTTGCAAGTCATTCGTACCGAGGGTCTCGAGGCCCAACAGACCGTCAAAACGAAGCAGGCGGAGCTCGAGCTCGCCCGGATCGACCTCGGCTACACCCGTATTGTGAGCCCGGTTGCCGGGCAACTCTCCGAGCGCGCAGCGCTGCCGGGTGAATACGTGACTCCGGG
>Ga0070764_10001415_pt1 | contig 10427 bp, 5 predicted proteins | sample HubBroMetageWRM4_FD_67287 | JGI IMG/M metagenome (GOLD analysis project Ga0070764, IMG submission 67287) | Warmed soil microbial communities from the Hubbard Brook experimental Forest, New Hampshire - Hubbard Brook CCASE Soil Metagenome WRM 4 | ecosystem: Environmental > Terrestrial > Soil >... | reverse complement strand
CGACACGATTGAGCATGAGGCGTGGAACGACTCGGATGCGCCGCGCGCCATTTTGATTTTCGATGTCTGGAATCCGGAACTGACGCTTCTGGAGCGCGAGTTGGTGCGCGAAGCCACGGTGGCGCTGGCGCAATATCATGAGATCGAGGGCTCAGTGCCGGGAGTACAGATTTGAGAGTTTATTTATTGCTTGGATGCGTTGCCGGTTGGCTCGGCTGTGCATTGCCGTGTGCGGCGGCTAGTCCGTTGGACGGCCTGCTCGCCTGCCGGGCCCTGACCGATTCAGCGACAAGACTTGCCTGCTTCGATCGCGAGACGGCGGCGTTGGCGGCTACTCCGGCGCCGCTGGCAGCCGTTACGCCCAACGCAGCCGCGTCGGCCGCGGCACCCGCTGCACCTGCGACGGCCGCCACGCAAGGAGCCGTGGCACCTCAATCCGGTTCGACCGCTGCGATCGCCGCTCCGCCTGCGCGCGCCGCCCCGGTGCTGGACGCGCAGCAGTCCTTTGGCTTGAGCGGCAGTGCCATCGCCGCGCATGAGGAAGCGGCGGGCACCCGGCCGCAAAAACTCGCAAAGCTAGAGGCGCGGGTTGTCGCCCTGGCCCTCGCCGGCAACGGACGCACCGTATTTACGCTCGACAACACGCAGGTCTGGCAGCAGATCGAATCGAGCGGCGACATGCTGGCAAAGCTCGGCGATTCGGCCACCATATCGCGCGGCTTGCTGGGCTCCTACTGGCTGCAGCTGAAAAACGGGCGGGGCTGTAAAGTGACGCGGCTCCGCTGAGCGCACGCCGCGGCCTCAGTCGATGACAATTCCCGCCGCTTCCAGGCGCGCGCGCAGCGGGGCGAGCTCTGCGGCGAAGTTGCGCCACAGATGCAGCGATGAATCGTAAATCGGCTTGCGGACCTGCACCGAACTTGCCGTCATGATGGCCGCGGGGTTGCGGTGGAACTCGAGACAGGCCTCCTCGAAGGGCAGACCCACGTAGTCGAGCAGACGCCGGGTCGCAGGTTCCAGCTGCGTGACGATGTCCTCGTACGCCACGTCCAGGATGCGACCCGGCAGGATGCGGTGCCAGTGCGCCATCAAGCGCCGATAGTCCAGGTAAAATTCCCCGAGTTCCGCCAGGTCGTTGCTGAAGGTGAACGAGCCGTAGAAACGGGTCTTGTAAATGGCGTGACAGGCAGCGAGCGGGTGCCGGGTCAAATGCACGATGCGGGCATTCGGAAAGGCGCGAAAAATCAGCGCGCAATGGAAAAAATTCGCGGTTTGCTTGTCCGAGAACCGTGGCTTGTCGCCGCGCCGCGAGCGCGAGCGCGCCAGGTACTCGCGCGCGATGGTTGCGCCATCGAGACCGCCCAGCGCTGCGGCAAACCCCAGCCAACCCTCCGTCACTGCGGAGCCGGTCTGATCGATGGCGGCGCCGACCGCCTCGGCAAGCGCCGGCAATTCTCCCGCCGAGTGCACTTGAGAGTGATTGCCCAGGATGCGTTCCACCAGGGTGGTGCCCGTACGCGGCAGTCCCACGATAAAAATGGGTTGCTCGCCGGTGGTATCGGCCGCCACGGGCTCCAGATGCGGAAATCCGGCAATGATCCGATCCATGACCGCGTGCTCGTGTGCGGGGTCGTAACGATACCGGGCGCGCTGCAGTACGCTGGCGGCGCTCAGGTGTCGCCAACTCGCAGCGTACTCGCCCAAATCTTCATAGGACTTGGCAAGTCCGTAATGCAGCGTGGTGATGTCCTCTGACCCTGCGGGTGCGGCTGCCAGAGCCGCTTCCATGGCCGCAATGGAATTGCGATCCGCCGACTGCTTTCGCAGCTCCGCGAGTCCTCTTAGGGCGTCGGGATTCGCGGGTGAGAGGGCTAAAACCGCTTCATGGTCGCGCGCGGACAGATCGAAATTGCCGAGAAAGCGGTGCACCTCGGCTCTCTTGCCCAAGATCGCCACGCTTTTTGGATCGGCATCGACCGCCCGATCATAGATTTCCAGCGCGCGGGAATGCGCGGCGGCGTACACCAAAAAGGTGCCGATGGCATCCAGCGCGACCGCATCGTTGGCGGCGTGCAGGACCGCTTCTTCGGCACTGGACAGCGCCTCGTTGCGACGCCCCAGGGCGAGTAGGCACTCCGCCTTCTGCAGCAGGCATTGGGCATCGCCGGGAACGGCCGCGAGACGCTCTTCGATCAGCGCCAGAGCCGTGTCTTTTTTATCCGCGAACAACGCAGTAATGCTGCCCAAAAGCCAGCCGGCCGAGTCGGCGGGCCACGCCGCGCGGCACCCCGCAGCCGCAGCGGCGGCTGCGTTCCAATCGCCCCGCGCCATGCGCTGGCCGATTTCAAATTGGAAGTCAGGAAGCGAGGGAGTAGCCATGAGAATCCAACCAAAAAATTCAAGCAGGAATCATGCGGGTGCCGACCGGTCGCGTCCAGTCCCAGCTATTTTCGTTGCGTACGGGCAACAAGTGTGGCTAATCCAGGTGTTGTGCTGCCTCGACACTGTGTTATATTTCGCGCATCGATGCTAAATGCCTAGAGATGGCAAACGTCCAGGGGATTCTCAAGTTGATGCCGATGCTGCGAGCCCGCCACAAGGCGCTGTTGCTTGCGGCATGCATATGTTTCCCGGATTGTGCGGATTCTCGGCGCAAACAGCCATCGCATATGTATTTATGGAACGGATTGCATAACGGGAGAGGCGCTCAATGCTAAATGATAATCTCGGGAACCCTCGGCTTCGGATGGCGGTGCGACTTGCACTGACCGGCGGCTCTCTGGCCGCAACATTCGGTGTTGCTAACGCGCAAACGGCCCCCGCCGCTGCCGCCGGCACCGACACCTCATTGCAGGAAGTGGTGGTCACCGGTTCGCGCATCTCGGTGCCGAACCAAGTTTCCATCAGTCCCGTCACCTTCGTTTCTGCGCTCGATGTGCAGCAGAGCGGCGTGACGCGTGTGGAGGATTTGCTCAACGAGCTGCCTCAAGTCTTCGCGGCACAGGGCGCCAATATTTCGAACGGTGCGACCGGTACGGCAGAAGTCGACCTTCGCGGCCTCGGCCCGAAGCGCACCTTGGTTCTCGTCAACGGTTTGCGCTTGGGTCCTGGTGATCCACGCACCGGCGGTTCTTCCGACATCAACATGATTCCGGCGGAAATGATCGACAGCATCGAAGTGCTGACCGGCGGCGCTTCGTCGACCTACGGCGCGGACGCCGTCGGCGGCGTCGTGAACTTCAAGCTCAACGACCACTTCGAGGGCGTGAAGATCGTCGCCGATGCAGGCGTTTACAATCACCACAACACCAACACGGAAGGCGTGGAGGACGCGGTTGCGGCGGCAGGATTTGCACAGGCACCCTCGTCGGTGAATCCCGGTGCTCAGAAGTCCTTGGCCTTCATCGCCGGCGTCAACTCTGAAGATGGCAAGGGCAATGCGACGTTCTATGCCACGTATCGAAACGTCAATGCCGTTTTGGAAGGCAAATATTCGTACAGCGCTTGTACGCTCAATTCCGGATATGCGACCTCGAACTCCGGCAAATTCTCTTGCGGTGGTTCATCGACCGGCTTCCCGGGGCGCTTCGCGACCGTTGGAACGGGCTTACCCGGTGTGGTGGCCAGCAACAACACGATTGGCCCGAACGGATCGCTCGTTCCTTACACGGCGGCCGATGCGTACAACTTCGGTCCGATCAACTACTTCCAGCGTCCCGACGAGCGCTACACGGCAGGCGCCTTCCTGCACTATGACTTCAACGAACATGCTTCGGTGTACGCCAGCACCATGTTCATGGACGACAAGTCGCTCGCACAAATTGCGGCGTCGGGTGCGTTCTTCGGGAATTTCCAGGTGAACTGCGCGAATCCCTTCCTCTCAGCCCAACAAGTCTCGACCTGGTGCGGCACCGGCGGGGTGGGGGCCGGAGAGATAACGAACCTGTTCATCGGCCGGCGCAACGTCGAAGGCGGCGGCCGCGTCGATGATCTCGAACATGAAGACTGGCGCGTGACCTTGGGCATCAAGGGCAAGATCGTTGACGGCTGGGATTACGATGCGAGTTGGCAGCACAGCATCGTGAACTTGAGCGAAACACAGCAAAATTATTTCTCGACGGCAAAAATCGACAATGCATTGAATGTGATCACGGGGCCGGCGAATTTGCCAAACGGCAAACCGAACCCTAACGCAGGTCAGGCGGAATGCGTCTCTGCCTACAATGGAACCGCTCCGTCTTGCGTGCCGTACAACATCTTCTCGTTGGGTCAGGTTACGGCGGCGGCGTTGAACTACTTGGAAGTTCCCGGCATTCAAACCGGCAACATCACGCAGACTGTGGTGAACGTGAACTTAACCGGTGACCTCGGCAAATACGGCATTCAAGTGCCGACCGCGGCATCGGGCCTGAAGGTGAACTTCGGCGGCGAGTGGCGTGATGTCACGGAAGAAACCAATCCCGATGAGGAATTCCAGACGGGCGATCTGGCCGGTTCGGGCGGCGACATTCCGCCGACCGCCGGCGGCATTATTTCCCGCGAAGCCTTCTTCGAAGCACGCCTACCGCTGATCGACGATCATTTCCTGGCGCAATCCCTCGCCTTGGAAACCGGCTATCGCTATTCGGACTACAACTTGGGCTTCAAGACCAACACCTACAAGTTTGGTGTGGAATGGTCGCCCATTTCGGACGTCCGTCTGCGCGGCAGCTTCCAGCGCGCCGTGCGTGCGCCCAACGTCACCGAGTTGTTCACGCCGGCGGTCGTTGCCCTCGACGGCAATAATGATCCTTGCGCGAACGCCCCGGGAAAAACCCCCACCGCCACGCAGGCGCAGTGCGTCGCGGCGGGCGTCCCAGCCGCGGCCTACGGCACGGTTCTGTCAAATTCGGCCAACCAATACAACGGCTTGGTCGGCGGCAATCCGGCTTTGCAGCCGGAAACCGCGATCACCAAATCGTTTGGTATCGGTTGGACGCCCTCGTTCGTGCCGAATCTGCGCGTGCAGATCGATTACTTCGACATCGCGATCGAGAACGTGATCACCACCATCGGTGCCGACACGATCCTGCAGCAGTGCATTAACTCCGGCAATTTCTGCGGTGATATCCATCGCGATGGCAACAACTCGCTGTGGTTGTCGAACAATGGTTACGTGGTCGATTCTCTGGCCAACGTTGGAAAACTGGAAACCCGGGGCGTCGACATCGACGTGTCCTACGGCTTCGATGTCGGCCAATTCGGCAAGATTCGCACCAACCTGGTCGGCACCTACGTGGACGAATATATCGTAACGCCGATCTCGTCTGACCCGAGCACGAAGTTCAACTGCGCCGGTCTCTATGGAGATACCTGCAGTTCCGGTGCATCGACCGCGAATCCGATCTTCCGCTGGAGACATACGCTGCGCACGACTTGGTCCACGCCTTGGCAGGGGCTGGACCTGACGGCGTCATGGCGTTATTTCTCGGCCATGAAGCTCGATTCTTTGAGCCCGCAGGCGAACCTTTCGGCATTCCCCAACACGGTAGCCAATGGTGGGATTTCCAGCACGGATGCGGCGATCAAGGCCTACAACTATTTGGACCTGAGCGCTGCGGTCAAGTTGATGGACAAGATGACCTTCCGCGTCGGTGTCAACAACGTGTTCGACAAGGATCCTCCGGTCATCGGCGGAACCAACTTGCCGGGCGTTGCAGGCAACGGCAACACCTTCCCGCAGGTGTACGACGCATTGGGTCGATTCATCTTCGGCCAGCTCACCGTGCAGTTCTAAACGACGAGCCTTTCTCGATGATGAGACGGCGGGCTTCAAGCCCGCCGTTTTTTTTGGTGCGCCCGGCAGGGCGCACCCACTCGGCGGTGAACATCCCCTGCGCGGACATCCATTCAAATTGATGTTGCGTAAATGATACATGTTTGCGGGATTCCCGTACCCGCGGGCGGCAGAACTCCCCGATTGCGAATCCATCCTGATTTGATCAATGTTAAGTCCACGAGGTTCGCGGACGGTGAGGCCGCTCCCGCGTTCATTTGACACGAGCTGTTGCCTGTCCGCAACACCTCGAACTACTAACTGAGGGACATGAAGATGCAAAATTCAACGGGAACAATTCCCGGCGGGAGCGGCTTGTCTTCGAAAAGGCCGTCCCGCCTGACATGGGCGATTGCCACTGCGGGCTTGGGCGCTACCTTGATGAGCGCGGTCGCGATGGGGCAGACGGTGGCCGCAGCGCCGGCACCGGATCTGCAAGAGATTATCGTGACCGGTTCAATGATCAAACGGACTGACACCGAAACGCCGAGTCCGGTGCAGGTGTTGACCGGCGTTGATATTCAGCAAATGGGGTATACGAATCTGTCCCAGGTGCTGTCGAATTTGTCGGCCAACGGCCAAGGTACGCTGAGTCAGTCCTTCGGCCAGGCGTTCGCGGCAGGCGCTTCAGGCGTCGCGCTGCGCGGTTTGACGGTCGGCAACACATTGGTGTTGATCGACGGTAAGCGCATGGTGGATTACCCCATCTCGGACGATAACCAGCGCAGCTTTGTGGACGTGAGCGCCATTCCGTTCAACGCCATCGAACGGGTTGAGGTGCTGAAGGACGGCGCATCCGCCATCTACGGCGCGGACGCCATCGCCGGCGTCGTCAACATCATCTTGAAGAAAAACTATACCGGTACCGAAGTCACCGCGGAAGCCGGGACCTCGCAGAAGCATGACGGCACGACGGAGCATCTGGCCGCAATCTCAGGAATCGGCGATCTCGCGAGCGACGGCTACAACGCCTACGTGGCGATCGATTTTCACCATCAAGACCAGATCCTCGCGGCCAACCGCCAGGGCGGATTTACCATGCTCGATTGGAGCGGCCTTCCCGGTGGATTGAACACCACCCCCGGATCGTTTGGTAATCCGAATATTCCCTATCCCGTCAGCACCACGGGCTACCTCATCAACCCGAGTGCGCAAAATGCCAACGGCACATTTGCCAATGGTCTGCCGGGCCAGGCGTTTCTGCCGGGATGCACCGCCGAGGCGCAGCAGCTGAACCAATGTACGACTCAGTACCGGCAACTGCAGATCCAGCCCTCGACCGGACAAACCAACGTGCTCGCAAAATTCACCAAGGCGCTGGCAGGGGACTGGACCACGTCGGTGTCGGCATCGCTGTTCGACAGCAAGGCGGAGCAGGTCTGTTGCGCTTTTCCGGGCACCGGATACGCCACCGGCGGCATCGTGAACCTGGCCGTGGCCCCGGGCGTGAATCCCTCTTTCGTTTCCTATCCGATCATCACCGTGCCCGCCAACTATCCCGGCAATCCTTATGGTGCGGCGGCGCCGTTGGTCTACAACTTTAAAGAGATAGGGCTGCCGACGACGCTCACGGACACCGATACCTACCGGCTGGTCGCCGACATCAAAGGGACCGCGGGCGGTTGGGATATCGATGGATCGCTGGGCGGTATGTATTCGAGAATGGAACTGAAGGAGCTGAGCGAGCTAGAACCCGGCTTGGTGCAGCCGGCAATAAATGCCGGCTATGTCCTCGGCCCCGGGGCCAGCCCCGCCTTGGCAAGTGCGTTGGCGCCTGAAGCCATTTCTAATCCGACCAGCACGTTGTATATCGCCGATCTGCACGGATCGCGGCCGCTGTTCACCTTGCCCGGCGGTCCGCTGTCCGTGGCGCTCGGCGCTCAGTTCTTCCACAAGGTGGAGAATGACCTGCCGCCCGAAAGTATTTCCACCGGTGTGCAGGAGGGCAACGCGGCCTTCGCGCTCGGCAGTCAGAATGACGCGGCCGCCTTCGCAGAATTCAATGCGCAAGTGATCAAGCAGCTCGAAGTCGACGGCGCCGTGCGCTACGACAACTACAACAACGGGGTCGGGGGCGCGACCACGCCGAAGGTATCGGTCAAGTACAAGCCCATTGAGCAGTTCGTCCTGCGCGGGACGTGGGGTAAGGGTTTTCGGGCGCCATCGCCGGCGGAAAGTCAGCAGTCGGGGAATTTCTTCGGAGCCGGGTCGACCAATGACCCCGTGTTGTGCCCGAATCCCGGCACTCCCAATGCCAAGGGCAACTTCCCCAGTCAGTGCAACATTGCCCTGACCGGCTTGCAGCAGCCAGGCACCTCTTTGAAGCCGGTCAAGTCGACCAATTCCACGGTCGGGTTCATCGTCGAACCCTCGAGCATGTTCAATGTGTCCGCCGACTACTACAAGATCAAGCTGACCAATGACATTATTTCGGAGCTGCAAGTCGGCGGCATCGGCGCCTATACCAGTCTGGTGCGGGGCCCCGCGGCGACGCTGCCGTTTTGCACGGCGAACAATGTCTGCACCACAAGCGAGGTGACGCCGGTGGGATTGACGGCGTTCGGAACGTTCCCGTACATCAATGCAGGCGAAACCCAGACGGAAGGCATCGACGTGGATTTCCAGTCGCACTTCGATCTGGGTGATTTCGGCAGACTCTCCGCCGAGTTGAACTATACCCACGTCATTGAATACAACCAGGTGGTCGACGGTGTGACCTACAGTTTGGCGGGAACGCACGGACCGTCGTCGGTTTCCGGCGATACCGGCAATCCCAAAGATCGTGCGGTGTTGACCTTGAGCTGGGATCGGGGTCCTATGACGGTGTCGGCGACGGTGAATTACACCAGCCACTTCTCCATCACAGATCCGTCGTCCGCGGTCAATACCTGCGAAGCGGGTCTTCTCTATGGAGGCACCACCGCATACGGCGCTCATTTCACGCCGAACGCCACCATACCGGCGTATCTGTGCACGGTGCACACATTCGTGGACACGAATTTGTACGCGCGCTATGCCTTCGACGATCACCTGTCGCTTCATGGCTCGATCACCAATGTGTTCAATCGTGAACCGCCGATCGACGCGCAAACCTACGGCGGCGGTGGCCAGTTGGCCTACGACGGTTCGCTGATGCAGGAGGGTGCGGTGGGCCGCTTTTTCCTGATTGGTGCTACTTATAAATTCTAACGAGGCAGCTTTGAGTCGATGACAGGGCCCCGGGGCACAACCCGGGGCCTTCTTTCTAGGCGCCTTAGGCGCCGTCCAAGGGCGCCAAAAAAAACCCCGAGCGAACTCGGGGCGGGGTTTGACAACCAAACCGGGAATCTTTTCGTTGCGGCTTACGGTCCGCCGACGATCCTCAAGCTCACCCGGCGGTTTTGCTGCCGACCTTCCTTCGTCGCATTGGAAGCGATGGGCATCTCCTCGCCGTAGCCTTTCGCGGTCATGGAATTCGTCACGCCGTGATCCTTCAGGTATCGCATCACGCTCTCAGCGCGGTGTTGCGAGAGCACTTGATTGTGCTGCTTGCTGCCGGTGCTGTCGGTGTGGCCGCGAACCTCAATGACCATTTCGGGATATTTCTTCAGGGTGGCGGCACCGTATTCCAGCGTCTCGATCGAATCCGGCAGCAGTTCCGCAGAGTCGGTCGCGAAGTGCACCCGCTCCAGCTTGATCTCATCCTTGATCGTGCAACCGACAGCGTCGACGCGATCGCCTTTGGGCGTATTCGGACACTGATCGATCGAGTCCGGCACACCATCGCCGTCGCTATCGAGCGGCGGCGGGGGAGGAGGCGGTGGGGGCGGCGGTGGTGGTGGGGGCGGCGGAGGAGGCGGTGGCGCCGCCTGGGGAGCCGGCGGGGTCGGCGCGCCGAACATCAAATTGAGTCCCACCGACACGATCACATCACCCGGATCATTCGGAATGTATAGTGCGTCCGATATGAACTCCTTGCGGTATTTGGCTTCGGTCCGGAGCTGCAAACGCGTCGATCCCGTCTGATCGCCCAGCCCGATGAGGACGCCGCCGCCGGCTTCCACCAGCCATTGAGTGTTATTGGGTAAATGGCCGCCGACCTGATCGGTCATGCGTCCACCGCCCAACAACGCATACGGCCGAATGAGCGACGTGACCGGCAGAAACTTGTACAGCACATCGATGGAGAGCGCGTTCAGCTTCTCGCTGGCGCCGCTACCGGGAATTCTGAAGGCATTGGGGCTCAGATCGAGTTCCGCGGCGACATGAGGCGCGAAGTTATAGCCTAGCCCGAGCTCATAGCCCGCGGCATTATCAGGAAGGCGATTCTTGTCCAAGAAAGTGTAATCCGCCAACGCATTGATATAGACCGCGCCGGTGTCGTCGTAACCGTCCGCCACGGCGGATCCGCCCGCGGTGCAGGTCGCGGCAATCAAAATGCCCAAAATCTTTCGCTTCATAAACTCTCCCGTAGTGCATTGCATGGACGCAACACCGCCTGTGATGCGCCACAAAAGTCCATTCATCGAGCGTTGTTTATCCGCCACAGCGACCGTTTTGTCTGTAGGCGAAATGTCCTAGTTGCTGTAGTGCGAGCCCGAGCGGGCGCTAGGGGAGCTGCTTACTGTTTTGC
>Ga0070764_10001413_pt1 | contig 10430 bp, 9 predicted proteins | sample HubBroMetageWRM4_FD_67287 | JGI IMG/M metagenome (GOLD analysis project Ga0070764, IMG submission 67287) | Warmed soil microbial communities from the Hubbard Brook experimental Forest, New Hampshire - Hubbard Brook CCASE Soil Metagenome WRM 4 | ecosystem: Environmental > Terrestrial > Soil >... | reverse complement strand
TATTTCCCGTTTAATCGTCTAAATTCAAGCGGTTATGCATGGCCGCGGTTTTGCATCGAAAATACATAAAATGAAACAAACAGCCTTGTTCGCGCGTTTGAGTAAGTTACAGGCCTGTCGAAGCTCAAGAACGAACTTTGGAGAGGACAACACGATGAACGGAAGTCTAAGGCATGTAGCGGTGGCGCTGCTGACGGCTGCTTCGCTGATTGTGTCACCGGCGTTCGCCCAAGCGCTGCAAGGCCAAAGCCAGAGCCCGGCGCAACAGCAACAGGGACAGACCGCCCCTAACGCGCAGCCCGCCAGCCAGCCCGGTGCGCAAACTGGCTCGGCCGCTTCGGAACCGGCGCGCGACCTGAAGGCCACGATGGGTCCGGATTACTCCTACGGCAGGGCGGCCTTCCCGAACATCTTGGCGCCTTACACGCCCCAGAATATTCCGGAGCCGATGCTGACAAACTCCACCCGGCTGGATCAGCTGATTCAGGACGGCAAGCTGATGCTCAGCCTGGATGACGCGATTTCGCTCGCGCTGGAGAATAATCTGAGTATCAGCGTAGAGCGGTTCGTCCCATGGATTTCAGAGACGCAATTGCTGAAAGCGAAAGCTGGAGGAATTCCGCAGTCCGCGAGCACGCAACAGGTGGTACTCGGGTCGTCCCCATCGGTGTCCTTCGATCCTATATTCACCGCAGGCTACAGCTGGTATCACTCGAACGTACCGGTAAATAACCCGTTCATTTCAGGAACCGGCACCGGCACCAACATTCTCGTGGTAAACCAGAACTCTTCAGCCGTTAATTTCGGCTACAGCCAGGGATTTCATACTGGCACAGATCTCTCGGTCACTTTGAACACACCGCGAACCGCGACCAACGAACCGGACGTGTTTTTCAATCCGGCGTTCTCTCCGGTGCTGACGGCGACGTTATCGCAGCCGCTGCTGAACGGCTTTGGGATCCTGCCGAATACCCGCTACATCATTGAAGCGAAGAACCAGCTCAAAGTGGCGAATTCCCTTTTCGCGCAGCAGGTGATCACCGTGGTGACGCAGACTTCGAACGACTATTGGGAATTAGTATACGACCGGCAGAACGTGAAGGTGGAAGAAGCGGCGGTAGGTGTTTCGCAAAAACTGTGGGAAGACAACAAGAAGCAGTTGGAGATCGGGACCATGGCGCCGCTGGACGTGCTGACCGCGGAATCGCAACTGGCGACCGACCAGCAAAATCTGATCGTCGCGCAGACCACTAAATTGCAGCAGGAGACTGTGCTTCTGAACGATATCGCCAAGAACTTGCTGGCTCAGGACGTGGCGGGGATTGAGATTGTGCCAACGACTCCGATCGCCACACCGGATATCGTGGAGAACATTCCACTGCAGGACGCGGTGCAGGAAGCTTGGAAGAAGCGTCCCGAGCTTTACCAGGCAGATCTGAATCTGACGAATTCGCAGATCGAAGTGAAGGCCACGCGAAACGCGTTGCTGCCCTCGCTGAACGCCTACGTACAGTACATATCGCAAGGGCTGAATGGAACAGGATTCAACACCACCGGGATTAACGGGACGTTCGTCGCCGATCCCGAGGCTCCGCTGGTGGATGCGAACGGCGTTCCTATTTTGATTAACGGCAATGAAGCCTTCACAGGCGCGCCGGCTTCCACCACCGCTGTGTCTCACGGCGGGGTGAGCGATGCTCTATCTCAGCTGTTCAGGAATCAATACCCGACCTACGCGGCGGGTATAACGCTGACGATGCCGCTGCGCAATCGTTCGGCGCAGGCCGATAGCGCGCGGGCGCAGTTCGACGAGCGGCAGCAGCGGGTGCAATACCGACAGACGGAGAACATCATCGTGATTAACGTGCGCAACGCGATCATCGCGTTGGCCCAGGATCGTTCGCAGGTGGCGGCGGCGGAGAAAGCGCGCAATCTGGCGCAGCAAACTTTGGATGCGGAGCAGAAGAAATACCAGTTGGGGTCGTCCACCTCGTATCAAGTTGTGTTGCGGTCCCGCGATTTGACGGCGGCGCAGGGAACGGCTTTGCGGGCGCAGGCGAATCTGGCGGAGGCGCTGGTGAACTTCAATCAGGCGATGGGGCGCACGTTGGAAGTGCAGCACATTACCGTGGCAGATGCGATGCGCGGTGAGATGACGCGAGATCCGCTGATTCCGGGAACGCCGGTGCCCGGGTCGGTGATTGGCGCGAAGTAAGATTCGCAGCCTTTGTAGAGTCCTATCGTGGCGGGACAATCGGTGTTGGGGCGCGGAGCGATGCGGCCCTGCTTTGCGCGACTGACGTTGCGAAAGCTCTTCTCGGCGTGCGCTGGAGCACTCACCGTTTTCTGCTTGTTGCTGCTTCTGTTCCCTTGCCCTAAGATGAAGTGTGGACGCGCTGGCCTGTGTGCGTTTTATCGCCAGGCGCGTGCTTGAAGGAGCCCTCCCTCATGTCTGAAAAAATAATTGAAAAGGCCGGCAAGACAGCGAAATCGCAGCCGACCGATGCGCTTGATACCGAGCGCAAAGTTTCCGCGGGGGAGCGCGCCTGGGAAGAAAACACTTTGGCGCCGACGCTGGCGAAATCGCCTGAGCGCGCGCACGAGTTCACGACGGTGTCCAGCTACCCGATCCGCCGGCTCTACACGGGCGCGGATCTGCCGGACTGGAATCCGGAAAAGGATCTGGCCTATCCCGGCGAGCCTCCTTACACGCGCGGAATTCATTCGACGATGTACCGCGGGCGGCTCTGGACCATGCGGCAGTTCGCGGGCTTTGGCACGGCGCAGGACACCAATGCGCGATTTCGTTACTTGCTGGGGCAGGGGCAGACAGGTCTTTCGGTGGCGTTTGATTTGCCGACTTTGATGGGTTATGACGCGGACCACCCGCTGTCCGAAGGCGAGGTGGGTAAGTGTGGCGTGGCAATCAGCTCGCTCGCGGATATGGAAGTTTTGTTCGACCAGATTCCGCTGGCGGACGTGACGACTTCGATGACCATTAATTCGCCGGCGGCGGTTATTTGGGCGATGTATCTGGCGGTGGCGGAAAAGCAGGGCGCTGACTGGAGGAAAATCTCTGGCACGCTGCAGAACGACATCTTGAAGGAATATATCGCGCAAAAGGAATACATCTATCCGCCGGAGCCTTCCATGCGGCTCGTGATTGACACGCTGGAATTCGGCGCAAAGGAAACTCCGAAGTTTAATCCGATTTCGATCAGCGGGTATCACATTCGCGAGGCGGGCTCGACGGCGATTCAGGAATTAGCGTTTACTTTGCGCGACGGGATCGAATACGTGGAGTGGGGCGTGCGGCGCGGGATGGATGTGGACGATTTTGCGCCGCGGCTTTCTTTCTTTTTCAATGCACACAGTGATTTTTTCGAAGAGATTGCGAAATATCGCGCGGCCCGGCGCATCTGGCACAAGACCATGACCGAGCGCTTCGGCGCGAAGAATCCGCGCTCCTGGGCGCTGCGTTTTCACACGCAGACGGCGGGGTGTTCATTGACGGCGCAGCAGCCTTACAACAATGTGGTGCGTACGGCGCTGCAGGCCTTGGCGGCGGTGATGGGCGGGACGCAATCGCTGCACACGAATTCCTTGGACGAGGCTTGGGCTTTGCCGACCGAGTTTGCGGCGACTTTGGCTTTGCGCACGCAGCAGATTATCGCGCATGAGAGCGGAGTGACCAATACGGCCGATCCTCTCGGCGGGTCTTATTTTGTCGAAGCTCTGACTAATGAAGAGGAACGCGGCGCGTGGGACTACATTCATAGGATTGACGCGCTGGGCGGGATGGTGGCGGCGATCGAGCGCGGCTATCCGCAGCGGGAAATTGCGGAGGCGTCTTACAGATATCAGCAGGCGGTGGACCGCAAGGAAAAGATTATTGTGGGCGTGAATGATTATGTGGCGGAAGAAAAAGGCATTGATATTTTGCAGATTGATGAGACGGTCGCGACGCGTCAGACGGCTCAGCTGCTCAAATTGCGGGCGGAGCGGTCGAACGCGGAAGTGGAGCGGCGCTTGGCGGCTTTGCGCAAGGCCGCGGAAGGCAAAGACAACCTGATGCCCTTCATTTATGAGGCGGTAAAGGTGTACGCCACGCTCGGCGAAGTGTGCGACGCGATGCGCGCGGTGTTTGGCATCTACGAAGAGGTCGCAATCACTTAATCATGCGCAAACTACCGCAGCGACTTCCCTTCTTGAGTGTCGCAGCCTACGCGATGCTGTGCGCCATCGCGTTTTTTGCTGGCCCGACCTCGGGCGCGACGAAGGAGAAGAAGCCCGCGGAAAGGAGCGGGTTCATTACCACTTCGGATGGAGTGAAGATTCATTACGTTGAGGCGGGCCGGCTGGCGATTTCCCCCAGCGCTCAGATTGGAAATCCGATGCCGAAAGATGCGGTGATCAAGAAGGGCGAAATTGGCCTTTCGGCGTCTCATCAGTTCCCTTCTATTTTATTCGTGCCGGGATGGACGATGCCGGGTTGGATTTGGCAGAGCCAGATTGATTATTTCTCGCACGACTACCGCGTGGTGGCGATGGATCCGCGCGCACAGGGGCAATCGTCGCAGACCAGCGACGGCCTGTATCCCGCAGCGCGCGCGCGCGACATCAAGGCTGTCGTGGATCAGTTGCATTTGGCACCGGTGGTGATCGTGTCGTGGTCCATGGCGGTGGTAGAAACGATGGCGTACGTCGATCAGTTCGGCACGGGCGATTTCGCGGGGCTGATTTTGGTCGATAACGACGCGGGCGGGCGCGCGCCGGCCGACGCCGACCAGGATTTCGGTCTGTTGAAAGGAGTGCTGGAGGATCGCAAGAATGCGGCGAACGGATTCATTCGCGATTTAAATTTCAAGAAACCGCATCCCGAGGAATACGTAAGCAAAGTAGTGCAAGCGTCCTTGCAGGTGCCCACGAATTCGGCGGTGGCGCTGCTGGTTGGCTATTTTGTGGCGGATTACCGGCCGGTGCTGTCAAAGATCGATAAGCCGGTGGTGGTCTGCGCGGCGAAAAGCGGATACATGAGCGCTATCGTGGCGATGCAGAAAAACATTGCGAGCTCGAAGCTGGAAATATTCGATGGCGATGGACACGCGCTGTTTGTGGATGATCCGGAAAAGTTCAACGCGCTGGTGGAGGATTTCCTGCTGAATTTGGCGCGATAGAACCTTGCGGGGCCGTGCTGCTATCGTTTTCTTGGGGATTTCGAGTATCCTTCCTTAATATGCCTGAAAAGAAAATTAGGGTATTGATCGCCAAGCCGGGGCTGGATGGTCATGATCGCGGCGCGAAAATTATTGCGCGCGCGTTGCGCGATGCCGGGATGGAAGTGATTTACACCGGGCTGCGGCAGACGCCGGAAATGATTGCGTCGGCGGCGGCGCAGGAAGATGTCGACGTGATCGGTCTTTCGATTCTTTCCGGCGCGCACAATACGCTTTGCCCGCGGTTGATGGAACTGCTGCGCGGCAAAGGCATGAACGACGTGACAGTGCTGATCGGCGGAATTATTCCCGAGGCGGATATTCCCGCGCTGAAGCAGGGCGGGATCGCGGAAGTTTTTCTTCCCGGAACTACTACGCAAGCGATCGTCGATTTCATCCGCCATCGCGTTTCCGCTGCTCCACGCGAAGCGTAACGCTGCGGTGAGTACTCGTCTTGTAGTCAATCTACCCGACGATATTCTTTTGCTACGCCTCGAAAGCGAGGATCGGTTCCCTCGCCTGGAAATGGCCGTGCTGGATGCCCTCGAACGTGAAATCGCGCGGCTGGTCGAAGCGCCGGAGCTTGCCGGTGCAGTGATCACGGGTAGCGACCTGGCATTTGCGGCCGGCGCCGAAATTGCGGAGGTGGCGCGATTGACTCCGACTCGGGCGTTTGAATTTTCGCGTCGTGGGCAAGCGGTGCTGGGGGCCATTGCATCGAGCGCGAAGCCGGTAGTTGCTGCGATTCGCGGATACTGCATCGGCGGCGGTCTCGACCTGGCGCTGGCGTGCCGTGCGCGAATCGCTGCGGCAGAGGCGGTGTTCGCGCATCCGGGTGTGACGCTGGGGATTCTTACCGGTTGGGGCGGGACGCAGCGACTGCCGCGGTTGATAGGACCCGGGCGGGCGCTGGAGTTGCTGGTCACGGGGCGACGGATTGGCGCGAACGAGGCGTCGGCGTGGGGATTGCTCAGCAAAGTTTCTGCGAACGGAGAATTGCTGGGCGATGCGATTCGATTGGCACGCGCTCTTGCGCGATAAAGCGGGCGCGACACCTTCGGGATTGACAGTTACGTCGCATTCCCGGTCGCGGCGGGAGAGGTATCGAGCGCAGGATCCAGCAGCGGAATGGGCTCGTCCTGCCCCGACACATCCAATTCCAGCGTTTCGAAGTTCCAGTGATTGGCGTGCTTTTTGCCAACCACGATAATGCTCCCTTTTCCGTTCGGCCCGGAGACGGGTATGCCCAGACGGGCGCTTCCCTCTGATCCGTTGAAGCCCAGGCTGCCGGAGACAAACCAGCCGATATGCAGAGGCGTGCCAAGCTTCGCCGCAACCACCGGTGATTCGGTGGCGCGCTTCACCGCCAATTGATATGGGTGCGACGTCCGCAGCGCGGACTCGAAAAAATACACGATTCCGCCCATGAACGCGCTGAGCACAACGATGACGAGCACAACGATCAGCGCGATGAACCATTTCCAATTTCGCTGGAACCAAGTCTGCGGACGAGGTTGAAGCGGCGATGCTGCGAACGCCGGCGCGGGGCGAGTTGTCATTATGTGTGCCAGACGTGTAATACACCAAAAATGCGGCGCTGCCAACGGTCTGTTGCCCGCTGATGCGTCGCCCGCGCTGAAGAGGCGGAGTTGAGACCCGCCCCTACGCGCAAACCACTGGACCGCTGATTGGCCGCGACTAGGAAGGCGGGAGGACGAGTTTTGTGCGTGTGTAGGCTACGCGGAAGCCATTGCGCTCGATGTTGCGGTGGGAGCTGCTGCCAGGTCGCGCGAAGCTGACTAAGATATCGCAGCCTCTGTCGCGCGCCCACGCGAAGCGTGCTGCCAACAACGCTGTTTGCACCCCGCGACGGCGGAAAGCGGGCAGCGTGCTCGCGCCAAAAAGCCCGCCGACCCCTTGGCCAGCGAACACGCCACCGCCGCCCGCCACGATGCCGTCCATGAACGCCAGGAAAAAGCAGGCGTCGCTGCGGCCGTAGAAGCCCTCCATCACATCTAGCATCGCCTGTGTCACCGGATAATGTTCGGCGAAGCCTTCCGCAACCGTTTGCGTCCAGAGTTTCGCTTCCTGCGGTGCCGAGACGCGAACGGTGATGCCCGCGGACATCTTGGTCGGCGTGCACGCGGCTGCGAGTTCGTCCAGGATAAGCACATCCGTAAGTTCGAGCAGGCGATAGTTGCGTGCCGCAAATTTCTCGTACAAGCTTAAGTCAACGAGCGGGCATAACTCGATGGCCGCGGGAGCGTTGCGGGTGTGAAAGAAAGCGCCGAGCGCGTCCACTTCGGCGTCGCTGACGGGACCGTGCAGGCCCACACCGATGGCTTGGGTAATCGGTGAATCGACTCCGGCGAATACTGCTACGCCTCCAGCAATTTCTTCAATGGCCACGGAATGTTCCGGGTGAAAGCGCTGGCAGGCCTCCGCGCATTCGCGGCCGGCGTTGGCTTCGGCCATTTCTACCCGGCGAGCCAAATCCAAGTCAATAAAACGCATTGGTGAATCTCCTGTGCGCGGCTGTGCGCGCGGTTAAACGAGCGAGGGCAACTTGGATCGCATGATGGGCGCTGCCGCAGGGATTAGGAATGCGCCGAGACGCCCAGAGTAGCGCTAAGGGCGGGGCGAGCCGGAGACAGTCCTATCCTTCGCATGCAAAGCGCAGCGCATAGGCGCCTCCAGAGGAGAGATGTGCTCGGCGGCAGAACCGCGAGCCGAACCGATTCTAGCGCACCTGGAGCGCGAGTCAAAACAATTCAGGGATGATAGAATCCTGCATCTGCCGCACGTGATGAAGAACGATTGTCGGGCGGATTGGTGCGAGGAGAGCGCTGGGTGAGCGGAACGAAAATCGAAACGCGCGTGGATGAGCAGTCGGCGGAGTTTGAGAAGAACAGCCGTCTGTTGGTGGACCGCCTGACGGAAATAAAAAACGAGGAGCAGCGGATTCGGCAGGGCGGCGGCGCGAAAGCGATTGAGGCACAGCACAAGAAGAATCGGCTGACGGCACGTGAGCGGATCGCGAAGCTGATTGACGCGAAAACCGAATTTTTTGAACTGGGACTTTACGCAGCGCACGATATGTATCAGGAGTGGGGCGGCGCGCCCGCGGCCGGGACCATCACCGGCCTGGCGCGCGTTTCCGGCCGGCAGGTGATGATCATTGCCAACGATGCAACCGTGAAAGCGGGCGCCTTTTTTCCGATGACCGCGAAAAAAGTGATCCGCGCGCAGAACATTGCGATTGAAAACCATATTCCAACGATCTACCTGGTGGACTCCGCGGGCGTATTTCTGCCGCTGCAGGAGGATGTGTTTCCCGATAGCGACGATTTCGGGCGCGTCTTCCGCAATAACGCGGTGATGAGCGCGATGGCCATTCCGCAGATCACCGCGATCATGGGCATGTGCGTCGCGGGCGGCGCCTATTTGCCGGTGATGTGCGACAAGATTTTGATGACCGAAGGCAGCGGATTGTTTCTGGCTGGGCCGGCGCTGGTGCAGGCGGCGATCGGGCAGAAGACTTCGGCGGAAGAATTGGGCGGGGCGCAAATGCACGCGCAGATCAGCGGCACCATTGATTTTCGCGAGGCAGATGATGCCGCATGCATCAAGCGCTTGCGTGCGCTGGTGGACAAGATGGGCCATGCGGCGGGGGCTCCATTCGATCACAAGGCTGCGGCAGCGCCTGCGTACTCTGAAGAAGGAATTTATGGCGTTTTCTCAGCGAGCCCTGGAAAGCAGTATGACATGCATGAAATCATTGCGCGCATTGTGGACCGCAGCGAGTTTGAGGAATATCGCGCGGAGTATGGGCAGACTCTGCTCTGCGGCTACGCGCGCATTGGCGGATGGGCCGTGGGGATTGTGGCGAATCAGAAGAAGAACGTGAGCACCGTCGCGCCGGGAACGGGCGAGAAGCGGATTGAGTTTGGCGGAGTGATTTACAACGAGTCGGCGGACAAGGCGGCGCGATTTATTCTGGACTGCAATCAGAATTTGCTGCCGCTGATTTTTCTGCACGACGTGAATGGATTTATGGTTGGCAAGGAAGCGGAGTGGAGCGGAATTATCCGCGCCGGCGCGAAGATGGTGAACGCGGTGGCCAACAGCGTGGTGCCGAAGATCGCGGTGATTTGCGGCGGCAGCTTTGGCGCGGGACATTACGCGATGTGCGGCAAGGCCTATGACCCGCGGTTTGTGTTTGCCTGGCCGACGGCGCGTTATGCGGTGATGAGCGGCGATTCGGCGGCGGGCACGCTGGTGGAAATCAAGATCAAGCAGCTGGAGCGCGAGGGCAAAAAACTGAGCGACGCAGAGAAAAAGGAGTTGCACGAATCGATTCGCAAGACCTACGAAAGTCAGACCGATCCGCGATATGCTGCCGCGCGGCTGTGGGTGGATGCGATCATTGATCCAGCCCGCACGCGCGAGGCATTGATTGAGGCGCTCGAGGCTGCTGCGCTGAATCCCAAAGTGGCTGAATTCAAGACGGGCGTCTTGCAGACGTGAATTGAGGGTTGAAAGTTCCCAGCTAAAAGTCGAAAGTTAACAAGAACCGGCCGTCAGTCGGGAAGTTTCAGGCAGGCAGTCCTGATCAGACGATGACGAACGAGCCACGCAGCGGCGGGTACGCAATGTTTGGGGTGACGATGTTGTTGTGTTTGCCTGCGGCGCTCTCTGTGTTCGTTTCGGCGCAGATTACGGGAAATGCGTACCACAGTTCGGCCCTGTGGTTTATGTATCAAGTGTCGCAGTATATTGGCATGATCGGAATTGTCGTGGCCGCCTCGCTCACGGTCGTCAAGGCGAGCGACGGCAAAAGCTCGCGCATCGCCGTGATGTTGATGGGATTTTCGGTGCTATTGTCGGTCTTTTTGTTGTGGTATGCAGTGCACATTTACCGCAGCCCCTGGTTCTGAAAACTTATGGCCAATGAAGTGACGATCGTGGAATGTCCGCGGGACGCCTGGCAGGGATTGCGCGAGATAATTCCCACGGAAGAAAAGGTTCAGTATCTGAGCCAACTGATCGCGCTGGGATTTCGCCACATTGATGCGGTGAGTTTCGTTTCACCGAAGCACGTGCCGCAAATGGCGGATAGCGAAGAGGTAATGTCGCGCCTGAGCCAGTTGAAAGCGCCCGGCGCCGAGCCGGTCGAAATTATCGGTATTGTGGTGAACGCGCAGGGGCTGGAGC
>Ga0070764_10001412_pt1 | contig 10431 bp, 10 predicted proteins | sample HubBroMetageWRM4_FD_67287 | JGI IMG/M metagenome (GOLD analysis project Ga0070764, IMG submission 67287) | Warmed soil microbial communities from the Hubbard Brook experimental Forest, New Hampshire - Hubbard Brook CCASE Soil Metagenome WRM 4 | ecosystem: Environmental > Terrestrial > Soil >... | reverse complement strand
GTCGCCGACTCCGCCGACTCGCTCAAACGCAATCGCGGACGACGGGGCCTCGACATCCTGCAGCGTCTGCAGAAGATGGCCTCGGTGCAAATACAAATTGTGGAAGATGATTTTCCCGCAGTCCGCGAAGTCGATTTGAAATTGATTGAGCTGGCCAAGCTTTACGAGGGCAAAATTATCACCAACGATTTCAACCTTAATAAGGTTGCGCAATTGCAAGGCGTCGCCGTGCTCAATATCAATGAGTTGGCAAACTCGCTGAAGCCGATTGTGCTGCCGGGCGAGACCATGAAAGTGTTCATTCTCAAGGAAGGTAAAGAATACAATCAGGGCGTCGCTTATCTGGACGATGGCACCATGGTCGTCGTGGACAATGCTCGAAAAATGATCGGCAAGACCATCGACATTTCGGTTACATCGGTATTACAAACGACCGCGGGAAAAATGATTTTCGGGAAATGGGATGAGCGCGCGGTGCTCCGCACCGAGTCGCGCCCGGCGGTTGTATTGACGACAGCGACTGCGATTCCAAATGGAGAGCCGAAGAAACCCGCGCCAGTTGTGGTGGAACGGCCGATAGATAAGGGGATCGACTTAGCCTAGAGAAACTCGGGCGGGGAGGAAAGATTTGACGAATCCGCAGTCAGCGGTTACCGATCCGGACTTATCGAACCTACCTTGATGGTATTTCCGTCGAGGCTGCCGACAACTTTCACACGCTGACCTGCCATGCCATCGAAGTCGCTTTCGCTTCCTGCCAGGTTATACTTTTTGTCTCCCTCAACGAGAACGTATTTGGAGCCGTTCCGTACACACATCTGAGTACATTCCATGGTGCTCTTGCCGGAATCCATGTCATGCCTTGCCCCGCAGTGATCATCGGTGACCAGGCCGGTAAAAACTCTTCTCGCAATGGTTGATGCTTGAGTTGCCGCCGGCGGTCCGCCATTGGCGGGTGAGAACGCAACAGCGGCGCTAGTGAAAAGAACGGCCGAACACAAAGCGACTGCAAGCGCTGGAGTGGCACTGAATGTGATCAGCGTGAACCATGAAGGCCGTTTGTTCAAATTGAACTCCTTAACCCGGCAAAAGCACTGCCCAACCCGTAGAGGGTCCTTAAGTCAGTGCAAATTGACTGCCATCGTGTTCACTCGCGTGGTTCCATATAATTTACTGAAACTATGCGCCTTAGCTTCCCGTGGTCTGCGCAGCATTGTGCCGGAGGGAAAGAGAGTTCCCAACTTTGAGCAAAATGTGGATAGGGTGAATACCGTACTGGGAAGAGTCGACATTCGGCGATCCGATTTGAACTACAGGCCTCCCCCTCGTATACTTGCAGCCCGCTATGAAGGTAGTTGTGATCGTTCCGGCTGCAGGTTTGGGGACGCGTATGGTCTCGGATTCCCGCGGCAAAAGCAAGAAGCCCGCGGCGACCAAGCAGTTCACTGAGCTTGGAGGCGTGCCTATCCTCATTCATACTCTGCGAAAGTTTGTGGCCAGTCCGGAAGTGTCGGAGATTTATGTTGCGCTGCGCGGGAATGAGATTGAGGGATTCCGAGCCCGCCTGGTGAAAGATTTTACGGACATTCCGGAGATGAAGATTCATCTGGTCGAAGGCGGAGAGCATCGCCAGCATTCTGTCGCGAACGCGATACATTCGGTCTCGGCCAGCGATGACGACATCGTGCTGGTGCATGATGCCGTTCGTCCGTTTGTGACCGAGGAGATTATTCACGATGTGATCCGAGCCGCACAGAAACATGGCGCGGCCATCGCCGGCGTGCCTGCGGTCGACACTGTGAAACAGGTCGAGCGCACATCCGATGGCGCTTTAATCACATCGACGATTCCACGGGAGCGCGTCGTCATGGCGCAAACTCCGCAGGGTTTTCGCTACGATGTGATCAAGAAAGCGTTCGATGAGGCTGCGGCCGACGGATTCGTAGGCACGGACGAAGCTTCGCTAGTCGAACGCTCGGGGCATGCCGTCGCGGTCGTGATGGGGTCCGCGAAGAATATAAAGATCACGACTCCGGCAGACATGGAGCTTGCGGAATTTTATTTGCAGTCGGAATCATGAGGCGCGAATCCATTTAAATGTCAACGACCAACGACCAACGACCGGCGACCAGAATTGGCTTTGGCTGGGATTCGCACGAATTCCAAGCTGGCATTCCGCTTAAGATTGGCGGGGTGACTTTGGATCATCCGAAGGGCCTCGGCGGCCACTCCGACGGTGACGTACTTTTACACGCAGTGACCGATGCTTTGCTCGGGGCCATCGCCGCGCCTGATATCGGGGCGCTGTTTCCACCTTCCGATGCTAAGTGGAAGGGAGCCGACTCCGCGGTTTTCTTGCGCGAGGCTTTGAAGCGGGTTCAAGCGGCTGGCTACGTAGTGGCGAATGTCGACTCTACGCTGATTCTTGCTGCGCCCAAGATTGGTCCGCACGCTGCTGCCATTCGGGAGCATGTTGCGAAATTGTTGGGCGTCCCCGCGGATTGCGTTGGCCTAAAAGCCAAAACGCCAGAAGGATTGGGCACTGACAACGCAGCTATTGCAAACGTTGTAGTGCTGCTGGAGAAGAAAAACTAGCCACGGATTCTTGCGGATTCTACAGACATAAAAAGTTCTTTTCTCTCGGTTTGATCCGCGTAAATCCGTGAATATCCGTGGCTGTCTTTTCTTTAGACGGACTCAAATTCTCCCTTGAGCTTTTCGTGTCTGACTCGCGCGGCCTGGACCAGCGCCCGGAAGATTGCTCGCGACGGCTCGTCCTCGTCCACCGACCGCTCGGGATGCCATTGCACCGCGAGCACGAAATGATCCGGCGATGTGCCTTCAAGCGCTTCGATGACTCCGTCCTGCGGCGACCGCGCAACCGCGCGCAGACCGTCCCCAACAACGTCTGCCGCCTGATGATGGCTGGAATTCACCGGCACGACAAACTTCCTGCCGTCGGAGATTTCGACTGTGGAGGCGACAATGCCGGCGAGCCTAGATCCCGGTGCGACTTCAACATTGTGCGCGACCGCGACTTTTCGTCCCGGGGCGTGATTCACCGGAGACTCGATATGCTGGACCAGGGTGCCGCTGCGGTACACATTCAGGATCTGCAGGCCATAGCAAATGCCAAGCACCGGCTTGCGCATGTTGTACGCGTCTTGCAGCAGTAACTCGTCGACTGTATCGCGGCCGGCGTCGGCGGGAGCCGTCTGCGAATCGCGAGGCGCATCATATTTTGCGGGATCGACATCGGCTTTGCTTCCCGGCAATAGCACGGCGTCGCAGCGCTCGATCAGCTTCATCACCTCTGCGGGTGGCTGATCCAACGGGATGCGAACTGGTTCTCCTCCGGCCATTTCAACGGCCCGCTCATATTGGGGGAGGGAGCGTTCGGCATACTCTCGGTCGCCTGAATGAGGAACGGGGATGGCGACACGCGGAGGCATAGTGATATCGATGCTCAAGCTACTTTTTCTTGGGCGGTTTTCTTTTTTCGCGTTTTGGTGCGTCCTTGTTTCCCATGCAAACAGTTTCCCACATACGCGCCCGCTTGACTACCCTGTGGATTTGAGGCTGGCTGGACGTCGGGAGCCAGGGTGCCTCAGTTCGATTTCAGTCGCGGACAACATTGAAGTACCGGGATTGAATGCTGGTGAAAATCCAGCCGACAACCTGAACGACATGGTTGAGCCGTCGTCTAACTTTTGAGACATCCCGGTTTTCTGAAAATTCAAGCTCAGTCACTGCCCCAGATATCACCTAGCCGCGTTTGTCTTTTGGCACGGAGGGGCGTATATTGGTCCTTGGAAACTGTTGTGTAGTACCTGATTTTGGCGGAGCACACCAGTGGGCGAAAGCCCACTTTTTAGTTTGCGGTGCTTTCGAAACTCCGCAACAGCCCGATAACTTATTGGTTTCATGGGATTTGAGATCGATCAGGTGCGCGCGATTGTAGAGCGAGTGGCCACCGGCAGCGGGCTCGAGGTGGTTGAAGTGGAGTTGCGCGGATCGGGTAAGGCACGCATGCTTCGCATTGTGGTTGATAAAGTGCCTGCCGGTGTAACTCATGAAGATTGTGCGATTCTGAGCCGGGAGGTCGGAACCATCCTCGATGTGGAGGATGTGATTCCTGGCAACTCGTATTTGCTGGAAGTTTCCTCTCCGGGATTGGATCGTAAGCTGTTGCGAGCTGCCGACTATGAACGCTTCACCGGCAGCAAAGTGAAGCTGAAAACGCGGAATCCGGTCAATGGAAGCCAGCACTTCGAAGGACGGTTGCAAAGGTTTCACGACGGCCGTTTGACCTTGGAAGTCGGTGCGACGAAAAAGAAAGCACGGCCGGGTGACCCAGCGCCGCAGGCTTTGGAGATTGAGTTGGCCAACGTGGAGAAGGCCAATCTGGTTCCGGAGATTTAAAGGGATTGAGTAATTGGGAAATTTAGCAATTGAGTAATTTGAAGCAGGGCTTTCAATTACCCAATTTATAAATTACAAAATTACTAAATGGTTTTTTATGGCAAGTGAGCTTTACAACACGATCGACGCGCTCAGCAGAGAAAAAGGTATTGACCCGCAGATTGTTGTTACCGCGGTCGAAGATGCCATTGTTGTCGCCACGCGCAAGTATTACAAGACGCAGGAAAATCTTCGCGCGCAGCTCGACAAAGATACGGGCAAGATTCGTGCTTTTGCGGTTAAAACCGTGGTTGAAGCTCCCGAGCAGGTGGAAGATCCTCTTCTGCAGGTCACGCTCGATGATGCCCGAAAAGTTGATCCCAGCGTGGAAGTCGGCGGCGAGCTGCAGATTCCAAAAGTTACGGAAGGGATTCTCGGGCGCATCGCAGCGCAACTGGCGAAGCAAGTAATTTTCCAGAAAGTACGCGAAGCCGAACGCGACACCGTTTACAACGAGTACATCGGGCGCGTGAATGAGATTGTGAATGCGACGGTGAAACGGATCGAAGGTCCGGATGTGATCTTCGATCTGGGCAAAGCCGAATCGCGCATGCCGCGCAAGGAGCAGTCGCGGTTAGAATCTTTCGCCATCGGAGAGCGCGTACGCGTGGTGATTGCGCGAGTCGAAAGGGCTTCGAAAGGTCCGGCCGTCGTGGTTTCACGCGCTGCTCCAGAACTGGTGCAGCATCTGTTCCAGACGGAAGTGCCGGAAATTTACGACGGAACCGTGGTCATCCGGGCGATTGCCCGCGAGGCCGGCGAACGCACCAAGATTGCCGTCATGTCGAAAGACAAAGACGTGGATGCCGTGGGCGCCTGCGTTGGCATGAAGGGTATGCGGGTGCAGTCGATCATCCGCGAGCTGCGAGGCGAGAAGATCGACATTATCGAGTATCACGAGGATGCAGTGACTTTCGCCGAAAAGGCTTTGCAGCCCGCGAAAGTTAGTCGCGTTAGCGTGCTCGAAGGAACTGAGAAACATCTTGAAGTCGTGGTAGATGACAGCCAGCTTTCGCTCGCCATTGGCAAGAAGGGGCAGAACGTTCGCCTGGCGGCGAAGTTGCTAGGTTGGAAGATAGACATCAAGAGCGAGGAAGAGAAGCGTCAGGAAGTCGAACAGCAGATGTCACAATTGGTGGCTCCGGCTTCGACTCCATTGGCCGATGTGCCCGGCTTGGGCGAGGGTCTGATCGAAAAGTTGAGCGCGGCCGGCATCACCACGGTCGAGGCGTTGGCGGATATGACGCCGGAGCAGCTTGAGGCGATCGAGGGCATTGGTCCGAAGACGGTGGAAAAAATCAGCCTGGCGGTCAATAATTATTTTTCGAGCCTTGAAGGCGGCGAAGTGGCAGTCGCCGATGGCGAGGCAACGGTTGAGGTCCCGGAGGGTCAGGAGACTTCGATCGAAGGCGCCGAGGAAGCAACTTCACTTGTAGATGGGGAAGATGTCGCCGGCGACGAAACCGCGGAGATTGCGATCCCGATCGAACCGGAAGCAGCAACTGAAGAACAGACGCAAGAACCGACGGAGGAGCCTGCCTCTTCCGAAGGCAAAGAGTAATGAACACCTTATGCACTCCGCGCGCACCATGGAAGCGTGCAGTGGAAAACCGACACCGTGAGGTTGATATGAAGACTTAGCGGGATAGTCCGGAGGAAAGAAAGAGCGGATGAGCAAGATTCGAATTAACGATTTGGCCAGGGAGCTGGAAGTTAAAAGCAAAGCGATTCTCGACGCACTTCCCGAAGTAGGCGTCACTGAGAAGAAGACGCACTCCAGTTCCGTGGAAGAGCATGAAGCGGAGAAGCTGCGAGCCTATTTGCGCGCCGCCAACGAGGCGCATACAGCAGCCAGGCCATCACGTCCCAGCCGCGCCGATGGCGATGAGATTAAGACCAAGATCGATCTCTCCAATATTTCCCGGCCGGGCGACGTTCTGAATGCTATTCGCAAGCAACAGGCTCCGACTGCTCCTGTTACTTCTGCCGTCCGTCCGGTGGCCGCAGCATCACCAACCGTAGTGCCGCCCCCTTCGACCGTGAAGGCTCCGCCGCCGCCGCCCCCGACAGCACCGGCGCCCAGAGTTATCGTTCCATCAACGGCTGTGAGGCCGACATTTTCGGTTCCAACGCCGCCAGTCGCTCCGCCGCCGGCTTCTATCGCGACACCACCAACGATACCGGTTCCAGCGCGTCCGACTAGTCCGCCGGCTGCAACACCTCCCGTGGCGCAAGCGTCGGCCCCAAGTTCTGCGGCTCCGCCATCGGTTGCTCAGCCGCCTGCGCCAACGGCAGCGAGACCGGCAGCTCCAATTGCCCCGGTTCGTCCGCAACCACCGTCGCCGCGAATGATTGTTCCTCACACCGGACCTCGTCCGGTGTATCAAGCTCCGATCAGGCCAGCCGCGCCGAGTCAGGCGGGCGCGAGTACGCGTCCGGTTCCGGGACGCCCGGTCCCAGGACAGCCAATTTTTCAGCGTCCGCGTCCGGGCGGTGCTGCGGCTCCAGGTACGCGTCCTCCGTTGCGTCCCGGGGAACGCCGACCGATGCATCCAACCCGGCAGTCGCCTACGGGCACGCGACCTCTCGGAGTTGGACCAGGATTGCCTCCGCCGGGCACGACCCGTCCCGGCGCTCGTCCGGGTGCGCCTGCGCGCAGGCCCGGCCAGCGCTATGTTCCGCGCGGTGTAAAAGAAGGCCCGATGAAGGGCTTCGTTCCGCCGCCGCGTCTCTCGCTTTCAAATGAGCCGCAGCCGATCACGCGGAGCATCACTATCACCGAAGGAATCAGCGTAAAGGATCTGGCTGAGAAGCTGGGAATCCGCGCTAAGGATTTGATCGCTCGATTACTCGCTCGCGGCGTATTTGCCACCATCAACCAGACGCTCGACGCGGAGCTGGCTAGCGAAATGGCTCGTTTCTTCGGAGCGGATACGAATGTCATCACTTTCGAAGAACAAGCCGCCAAGGAAGTTTCCGACGCCGCTGCCGGCGAAGAAGGCGCAGCCGTTGAAGGCATAGCGCGTCCGCCCGTGGTGACGATTATGGGCCACGTCGATCACGGCAAGACTACGCTGCTCGACTCGATTCGTTCGACCGACGTAGCCGGAGGCGAAGCCGGAGGCATCACTCAACACATCGGTGCCTACAAAGTTACAGTGCAGGACAAGCAGTCTCCCGCATACGGTCGCCAGATTGTGTTTCTGGATACGCCGGGTCACGAAGCGTTTACGCGCATGCGTTCGCGGGGAGCCAAGGCGACGGATATTGTCGTGCTGGTTGTGGCTGCGGATGATGGTGTGATGCCGCAAACTCTCGAAGCCATCGATCACGCGCATGCGGCGGAAGTGCCGATTATTGTAGCAGTCAACAAGATTGACAAACCGGGTGCGCTGCCTGATCGGGTCAAAAAACAACTTGGCGATCGCGGCCTGATGCCCGAGGATTGGGGCGGAACCACGGTATTCGTGGACGTCTCAGCAAAACAAAAAACGAATCTCAACCTGTTGATGGAAATGATTGTCCTGGTGGCCGATCTGCAGGAACTCAGGGCTACACCCGAACGTCCGGCGCAAGGTGTCGTGCTCGAAGCCAAATTGGACAGGGGGCGTGGACCGGTAGCGACTGTGCTGGTGCAGAATGGCACTCTGCATGACGGCGACAATTTTGTAGTCGGCAATGTCTACGGCAAGGTTCGCGCCATGTTCGACGATCGCGGGAGCGCGTTGAAAGAAGCGCCGCCCTCGACGCCGGTCGAAATTCTCGGCATGGAAGGATTGCCCCAGGCGGGCGATCAGTTCGTGGTGGTTGCAGACCGCGATAAAGCACGCGGCATTTCCGAGTACCGCGAACAGAAAACTCGCGAAGCCACGCTTGCGAAGAGCTCGCGAGTATCGCTCGAAGGATTGGCGGAACAGCTCAAGACGGCTGGCACCAAGGAACTCAATATTATTCTGAAGGCTGACGTTGGCGGTTCGGTCGAGGTGCTCGGCGATCTGCTGTCGAAGCTTTCGAACGACAAAGTGCGCCTGAAGGTTTTGCATTCCGGAGTGGGCGCGATCACCGAAACCGACGTGCTGCTGGCCTCGGCTTCGAATGCAATTATTATCGGATTCAACGTGCGACCGGAACGCAAGGCGCAGGAACTGGCGGACCAGGAGAAAGTCGACATCCGGCTGCACTCCATCATTTACGAGTTGCAGGATGAGATCAAGCGAGCCATGACTGGATTGCTTGAACCGACTATCAAAGAAACCTATCAGGGCCGGGCCGAAGTGCGCGAGACCTTCCGCATCCCGAAGGTGGGCACTATTGCCGGATGCACGGTGATCGATGGCCTGATCAAACGCGATTCCGAAGTGCGACTGTTGCGGGACAACACCGTCGTCTTCAAGGGGAAGGTCGGATCGCTTCGCCGATTCAAGGACGACGCCAGCCAGGTCACCAACGGCATGGAGTGCGGCATCTCGATCGCCAATTATGGCGACATCAAAGTCGGCGACGTGATCGAAGCCTTCGCAACCGAGAAGGTCGCGGCGGAAGCGATCGCATAAAGCTAGTCGTCGGTCGTTCGTCGTTGGTCGTTAGCGCAGGTGTGCATTTGCCAACGACCAAAGACCGACGGCCAACGACCTCATGATTGCCTTTCTTACCCTCGAACTGCGCATCGAAGCAGCGCAGTCGCTCAAAGACAAACGGCAAGTCGTGCGCAGCCTGAAAGACCGGCTGCGCGCCCATTTCAACGTTGCCGTGGCCGAATTGGACGCGAGCGGATTGTGGAACCATGCAACGTTGGGCGTGGTCAGCATTTCCGACTCTCGCGACTATCTCGACGGCCTGATGAAGAACGTGGAACGCCAGGCCACGCGCATCGCAAACAACGGTGGGGCCGATATCGCGGATTCGTTTCTGGAATACTTATAGTCCGCTCCGGTTGTAATCCATTCTATTTACGGCACTTTCGGCTGATCACGAAAGTACCCTAAGGGTGGCGTCGATAATGACGCGGCGATGCCATTTTTCTGATATTCTCATTCGTTTTACTCTGAGGGAAAACAGTGGAAAAGCGTGGAGCCAAATATCATCGGGAACGGCTGGGGGAGGCTCTGCGCGAGGAGATTGAGACCATTGTGGAAGGGGAACTCGGCGACCCTCGCATCGGACTGGCCAGCGTGAGCAGTGTAGAGTTCGGAAGCGATTCCCGTTCGGCACGGATTTTCGTGGTCGTCCAGGGCGACGATGAGGAGGCCGAACGTACGTTGGAGGGACTTACAGCGGCTGTTGGCTTCATCCGCCGAGAAGTGGCTGAACGTTTGCATTTGCGCCGTCCGCCCGAGTTGTATTTTCAGCTGGACCGCTCGCAGACGTACGCAGCCAGAATCGATGAGCTATTGAAACGCAATCAGAAACGGAGCCGATAGTTCGAAACGGCAGATATGTTGAACGAAGTTCTTAAACACATCGAGCAGCGTGATCGTTTCCTGTTGACTTCCCACGCGCGTCCGGATGGAGACGCGGTCGGTTCCGCGCTCGCCTGCTGCCAGGTGCTGCGTTCCATGGGCAAGGAAGCCGATGTGGTTCTGCATGACGGAGTGCCTCGTATCTATCAGCCATTGCCTTTTGCCGATACGGTGGTTCGCGCCGAGCGGGTGAATGGGAACTACGACGCCGCCATCATTCTCGAATGCGACAGCATTCAGCGCACCCGTCTGCAAGGCTTGGAAAACCGCTTCTTGATCAGCATCGATCATCACGTGAGCGGCCGGCCTTTTGCCGACGTCAACTGGATCGACCCCAAAGCTGTTGCAACGGCCGAGATGGTGTATCGTCTGGCGCGCGAAGCTGGGGTTAAAATTTCCCCTGAGATCGCGACCTGCCTCTACACTGCCGTGCTCACGGACACCGGGTCGTTCATGTTCGAAGGCACCAACGAACATACATTTGCGTTGGCGCGGGAATTGGTGCTGGCCG
>Ga0070764_10001411_pt1 | contig 10437 bp, 9 predicted proteins | sample HubBroMetageWRM4_FD_67287 | JGI IMG/M metagenome (GOLD analysis project Ga0070764, IMG submission 67287) | Warmed soil microbial communities from the Hubbard Brook experimental Forest, New Hampshire - Hubbard Brook CCASE Soil Metagenome WRM 4 | ecosystem: Environmental > Terrestrial > Soil >... | reverse complement strand
CTTGTCAAGGACTTGAGCAAACACGGATGGATGAAAGCCTTCGAAACCAGATTGAGACCCATCTGTCTCACCTCCAAGGCCTGATCAGCCGGGGCTACCAGCTCCGCTATAGCCTGGCCGCCAGCCCCCGGGACGGATCGGCGATCGCGGCCACTCGCGTCTGGCAAGAGGACTGCGGCGTCACCATCAATCAATTATCCGGAGGCAGCAAGGCCCATTGGCTCGCCCGCTCGTTCAGCGGAGCCTTCCTCATGCGCACAGCCGCCGGGCAGGCCGCCGAAGGCGCCCCGCCAGCGGAAATTGTGAAGCGCCTGCTCGATGTCCTGGAGCAGGCCGTGGCCGCGCTCTCCGCGACAGATGAGGGCCCGATCATTTCCGCGTCCTCAGAAGCACCCCCGCCTCACCGTTTCGACTTTGTGCACAACGCGGAACTCCGGCCCGTCATCGAGCAGGCGTACATCGATAGCAGGCAAGCTCTCGAACAAGGAGACTATGAGCGGGCGCTGCTCACTTCCTGTGGAATTCTCGAGGCCATTGTGACCGACGCGCTGGAATACAAGGGCCTTGTCGCGCTGGCAGCAGCCGGGGCACCAGATGGGAACATCCCCGATTGGTCCTTCAATACACGAATCGCCGTCGCGGAAAAGACAGGCCTTATTCGCGGCGGCTGCGCTCGCCTGCCCGCGGTCGCTTGGGCCTACCGAGATCACAGCGTGGAGGTCTCGAAAGCCACAATCTCCGAAGACGACGCACGTCGCGCCGGGCAGGTGCTGCATGTTGTGATGAGAGACTTAGATCCCGGCCGCTAGGCGCAGCCGTGGAATTCAGCGCAGGAACGACCGTCAGAAAATGGTGTACCATCGCCGGACGGGAAGCTCCGACCATGGCCCAACCCTCGCGTCATCCCTCCGCCCCCCAAAACATCTGCGGGATTTGACGGAGCACAAGTTTTTCCTCCTTTTCCTGTTCTTGCTTGCGTCGCTAGTCCTCTATCCTTACCTGAAAGACGGCGGCTTCGGCTATTTCGCATTCCGCGTGATCAGCGCCGCTGGAATCTTGGTCGCTGTGTACGCCATTCGTCTGCGGCGTACACTCTTGGTGGTTGTCCTCCTGCTGGCCGTTCCCGCCGTGCTGAATCGCTTGTTGCCTCATGAGCCCAACGCAGGTTTCCTCTCCATTCTCAGCATCGTTCTCAGCTTTATATTTGATGTCTTTGTGGTGGTAGCCATCGTCCGACAGGTCTTTACTACCGACCAACCTAACTCGGAAACCATCTTTGGCGCGGTTTGCATTTATCTGCTGGTAGGGTTCACCTTCGCAAGCCTCTACGGGTTGGCATCTGCCGTCCAGCCCAGGGCTTTCTATCTCGACCCTCTGACCAACCACCACGCCATTCCCGACAGGTTCGATTTCATCTATTACAGCTTCGCAACCCTAACCTCCCTGGGTGCGACTGGTGTTACCGCGGTTTCCGACTCCGTGCGGTCGCTTTCTGCGATCGAAGCGATTATCGGCGTTCTTTATCTTGCCGTGTCGATCGCCAGGCTGATGGGTGCCTACCGCAACCCATCCAATCAGGCTTGACGGCTCACCACTGGGTGGACCACGCCCCCTGATGAACTTATGACACGGTTCGACTCAGGTGAGCCTTTACTCAGGTGACAGAAACCAACTTTCAATCTTCCAGATCCTGCCGGAACACCGGCTGCGACGGATCCAGACTGCCATCGATTACCCCGACCACCAGGTGTCCATATGCAGTCGTGGCCTCATCAATCAAGGCATAACCCCGCTCCCGTTGCAGCGCTCCGGTCTCGGAATAGATGAGCGTGAAATACCGGCCCGACGAATACTGCAATTCGAGCAGCTTATTCGGCATGTCCGGATCGCCTTCCTGTCCCAGCACATCCATCAGCGCTACCGTCCAGCGCCTGCCTTGCGGGTCGGTGACGACCTCGCGCTCCAGATATTGCCACCCATCCATGCTCCACAACGGCATATTTTTTTATCCCAGCAACTGGTCGATGGCGTTTGCCACCTGCGATCCGGTAAACGGCTTCGGAACCAGCAAGACCCTCTGTGCTTTGCGGGATCGGAGGCTGGCGTCCGCCAGTTCCGGCGTATCGCTGATGATCACAACCGGAAGCTCGGCATGATTGGGATGGTGACGCAGGCTATCGAACAGCGCCTCGCTCATGTCATATGCAGAACAGTCGAGCACGACCGCATCAACCCGGTGTTCGAGAGCCAGTTCGTTGACGGCGTTGGTATATCCGGCAGCGAACACTTCATGCCCGCGGTCACGCAGGGAAAACGTCAGCAGATCGGCGATCTCCGGTGTGTCGTCGATGAGCAGGATGCGGTGCAACCGTATCCTACTTCTTGGCGGTCCCGTAGCCGGGCAGCCGCTTCTTCTTGCCTTCGCAAGGCTCCAGATCCATCACCCAGACCCGTCCGCCGGCGGTGTAATAGGCGCGGTGATCGTTCTCAATCATCGCGCCCCAGGCCTCCAGCGTGCGCATGGCGAAAGTGTATCCTTCGAAATTGTTGCGCGCGTGGTCCAGCACTTGATTGGTGTGCCAGTTGTCGGTGAGGATTGCGTCGCCTCCGTGCACACGCAGCACCGTGAAGTAACGGTCGAACGCCGCTTCCGGCCGCACGTCGCGCGTCGATCCGCGCTTCTTGCCTTCAGTAACAATGTAGCTCTCCTGCGCTTCGGGAGCCGCAGGTGGAGTTAGTTTCGTATTCATAAAGTTTGCGCCACCGCCTCGGCCTCGGCTGCCGACGCCATATTGACCAGGTTCTTCGCATCCGCTGCTTGCAGCAAAGCTTCCGGCAGCTTCACACCCATCATTCGCCATTGCTCGTTAGCAAATTTCTGCAAGGTGGCGATGTGCTCGGCGTGCAAGTGGCCGAAGCGTCCCTGCAATTTCAAGTACTCCGATACCGGCCGCATACTCGCCGGACGGAAGCTGTAATCGTACTCGCGCTTCTCGGGATTCCACTCCCACATCGGATACAGGCCGCATTCCACTACCAACCGCCCCAGATCGATCGATCGCGGAGTCTCGTACACAAAGCCCTTTTGGCACGGCGTGTAGACCATCAGATACGCAGCCCCTTTGTGGTTGAGGCCCTTGCGTACTTTGTTCATCAAGTCGATGGGATAGCCGACGCTCGCGGTGGCCACATAGCAATGCGGATGGCCAGCCGCCATCATGCGTGCGAGGTCTTTGGGAAAAAGCTTCTTGCCCTCGGGAACCAGCGGGCCGGGAGGCGAGAACGTAGTCATGCCTCCGTAGGGCGTGCGCGACGACGCCTGGATGCCGGTGTTCGCGTACTGCTCGTTGTCATAGCAGATGATCAGGCAATCGTGATTGCGATAGAGCGCGCCGGAAATCGAAGCCAGACCAATGTCAGACGCGCTGCCGTCGCCGGCTTCGCAAATAATATTCGGAAACGCACCCTTCCACTTGCCTTTGCGGATCATGGCCTCATAGGCTGCGGCGACTCCAGCAGTGAAGCTGCCCGCGCTGCCGATCTGGGTGTGCGCCCACGGCACATTGTAGGGTGTGCACAGATACGAGCTGTTTGCCACATACATGCAACCCGTCGGTCCGACCAAAATGGTATTGTCGCCAGCCGCCTTGCTCGTCATCCGGTACTGGATCGACGGTCCGCAGCCCGCGCAGGTGCGGTGGCCGGGAACGAACGGCTCGCTCGACGGCAACTCAGGGTTATAGAAACGCGCGCCCTGGTTGGGGCTGTCGAGAATCGGCAGTATCTGACGTTGAACTTCGATGGTTGCCATGTAAATTCCTCCAAAACAAAAGTCGTCTACTCTTCGAATCCCACCCAATGGGTGCGCTTTTCGATCTTGCCGCGCTCTTGCGCGTCAAGCATCTTCTGAGTCATCCAATAAAATTCTTTCAGCACGATGGCTTCGCCGCCCATGCCCGCCATGAACGACATGACCAGCGGGCGCTTCTGGCTTTCATAAAGGGCCGCGCACACCTCTCCATAAAGCACGCCTCCGCTGCTCACGCTCCCGAGCCCCATGTTGGTTTCGATCACGCCGACCACTTTGAACTTACTCAGAACTTCGTTCACGCGATCCGTCGGATAAGGCCGGATGGTTCGCAACCGCACCAGTCCGACCTTCAATCCCTTATCGCGCATGTGCTGAATCGCGAAACGGGCGGTCACCGCGTGAGCGCCCTGTATGAAAAACACGACTTCAGCGTCATCGGTCTTGAACTCTTCAACCCACGGGTCGTAGCGTCGCCCAAAGATCTTCGCGAACTCATCGTGCACCTGCTCAATCACAGCCATCGAATCTTCCATGGCGCGCGCCCGTTCCAACTGCAGCGGTGGACCCTGCTCCGGCATAATTTGCGGGCCGTGCGACACCGGGTGCCGCGGATCAAGTGGGTAAGGATGCTTGTATGGCGGCAGGAATTCTTTCACCTGACCAGAATCAGGCAGCTCGACATCACTGGTAATGTGAGAGACAAAGAATCCATCCTGGCAAACCATCTGCGGCAAGAGCACGCGCCGGTCCTCGCCGATTCGATACCCCATCAGGTGATTGTCGAAAGCTTCCTGTGCGTCGCAAGCCCAACCCATCAGCCATCCCATGTCGCGCGTCGAAAGCGCGTCAGTGTGCTCGGAGCCGAAATCACCCGGTGGATCGAGTGTGCGGTCGGCAATCATCATCTGCACCGGCATACGGCTGCCTGAAATCGGCGAATAGAGTTCGTATGCAAACTGCACGCCCACACCAGAACTGCCAGTGAAAACGCGGGCGCCGCTCGATGAAGCGCCGTGGGCGATGCTCAATTGCGAGTGCTCGCTATCGGCCACGATGTACTCGGCATCGAGTTCACCATTGGCCACCATTTGCGCCAGCGCCATCATGGTCGCCGTGTAAGGGCGGATCGGATAAGCTGCGATCACATCGACATCGGCGTACTTGGCAGCCTGCGCCGAGGCGACGCACCCGTTGATCCGCACCGTCCTCTTCTTGCTTTCGGTCATTGTTGCCATACCTGCTCCGATCCTAAATGTTCTTTGCCGGCCGGTTGCCCAGATTCTTCAGTTCCTCCGCCTGCCGTCCGTGCAGGCCGGGAGAGATGGCGAATGCCGTATCCATTCGTACTACTCCCGTATCGAAGTCGAGCTCGGGCACGCCTTCCAGACAACCCGTTGGACACTCCTCGATGCACACGCGGCAGCCTTTGCAGTAATCGATCAGGATCTTGTAAAGCCCATTCGACCGCTCCGGGCGCGCAATGCAAGGTTCGGGACAAACAAGGTAACAGTTGTCGCAAGCATTGCAGGTGCCGCAACTGAAACACCGGCTCGCCTCCTCGACCGCCTGCTCTTCTGACAACGACTGTATGACCTCGGCTTGCGTCTTACGCCGGCTCGTCGGCGGCAGCAAGGTCTGCTGCACCCGTGGGAAGTGCGGGAAATATGTCATGTTCATGCGATTCAAATCGACAATCACATCGATAGGTATGGTTCGCGGCTGCAAGGGCTCGCCGCGCAGTACCTTGTCCAGATTGAACGCGACGCGCTTGCCGTCGCCCACCGCGTTGACTACCATCAGCGGCTGACCTGAACCGAGTTGCACAATGTCGCCCGCCGCAAAGAAGTTGGTGTCGCCGAGGCGCCCAAAGCGGTCGATCTTAATGGTGCCGCGCTCATTCTTGAACTCCTGCGGCAACCACGCCAGTGACGCATGCTGCCCCACCGCGATGATCACGTTGTCGACGGCAAACTTCTCCGCCGGAGCGTCCTTATCGACGGTGATCGGCGAGGCATTAATCGCGCCAGAGAAGCGCGCCGGATGCAGCTGTAAAGCCTCAACCTTGCCATTGCCAAGCACGCCCGTCATTGCCCGCCCATGCATCAACTCCACACCCTCTTCGACCATGTCGTGGAGATCTTCCGGTACGGCCGGCATTTCTTTGGGGTTGGCCTCCACGGTGATCATGGTCACTTCCACTGCGCCTTGCCGCAGAGCTTCGCGGGCGCAGTCAATGGCGGTGTTTCCGCCGCCAATTACTGCAACCCGGGCCCCCAGCTTGACCTTCGATGTGCCCATGCCGATGTCACGCAGAAAGGGAAGTCCGTAAAGCACACCGCTCTTATTCTCGCCCTCGGCACGCACGCTGTTGGGCTCAGTCAGACCTACCGCCAGCACGCAGGCGTCGTAGTTCTTCTTCAGATCTTCCCAGCTCACGTCTTTCCCGACTTCGACGTTGGTCTTGATGGTGATTCCGAGTTCGACCAGTCGCTCGATCTCGCGGTCAAGCACTTCCTGTGGCAGTACCCAGTCCGGAATGCCGCCGCGATTCAGTCCGCCAGGCTTCGGTGATTTCTCGAGGATCGTCACTTGGTAGCCGAGGCGCGCCAACTGGTACGCGGCGCTGTGCCCCGCCGGACCCGATCCCACCACCGCGACTTTCTTCCCGTTCGGTTCCCCAGCCTTGACCACGTCGCGCGTCAGCGCCTGCCCGAGATCGCCGAGAAACCGTTCCACTGCGCGAATCGAAATCGCTTCGTCATACTGTCCCCGGTTGCAGGCTTGCTCACATGGGTGATAACACACCCGGCCGGTGACCGACGGGAACGGCATGTCTTCCTTAATCAGTGCGTACGCGTCCAGATACTTGCCGCGCTTCACCAGGTCCAGATAGCCCTGGATCTTTTCGTTGGTTCCGCAAGCGTTGTTGCACGGAGGCAACTTGTCCCGGTATACCGGACGAATCGAACGCCAATTGCCCGTAGGGAACAGGTCTTGGCCCTTTTCCTGCGAGGGAGCCGGAGTGATCCCCGCGAAGGGGATCTTGAGTTGGTCGGGAATGTGTGTGCCTTTAGTCGACATTTATGATTCCTTCTCTACACTGCCACCGGATTCAGCGGCATGATATGCAAATCATTCAGCGCTACCTGGAACGCGTGCTTGTTGGCAATCATCGGCTCAATCGTCGCCATCTTGACGATGCCGGTGGTCTTCACCACCGCGGCAATCAGCGGAGCAGCGATGTCGGGTGCGATGGATTTGTTGCGCTCGGCCGCGCCTTCAGTTGACAGCCGGTCGAGACCCAACTCACCCAGTCGGTAATAGAGCCATTTGTGGTCGGCGATTTTGGCGGCATCAACACAGACGAGTTGCGCCAACCGCTCCGCGCCAGGCACGAAGCGAATCATGTACTCCGGAGTGTAATGGGTGTTGATCACCAGCGTTCCACCCGGAGGCATGCCGCGCATGTAATCCCAACCCTTAACCATCGTTCCCTCGACCAGCACGACGATGTTGGGCTGTTCGTTTTCGTAGGTGAGTTCATTTTCAATCACCTGGTCGCTCACCCGGCAATACTTGCGTGTTGGGGCGTTGGTGCGATCGGGATTATCCACGTAGTTCTCCATCGCCTGCGCGTACTTGCCCTCGATGCGGGCGGAAGCAGAGATGGAATTGACGATGTCGCGGCCCTCTTTGTCCATGATGATGCCGCGCGTCCAAACCGTAAGTTCCGTATAACTCATGATCAACCCTCGTTCATCCCTGAGCGCATGCGCCGGGGCGCAAGTCCCCGTCCGCAAGCTCGCTCTTGGTCGTTGTCAAGCCCTGGGAACTCCCTGACCCGATTCCAGCGCCGCCAGGAAATGCTTCCGCAAAACCACGAAAGAGTTGGCCCGGGGACCGTCCTGAAATTCTACAATCGCCAGCACCGTTGCCTTCTTGCACAGACTCTCGACGTCGGCGCCGGTAAGCCCTTCCATCCGTCCGGCGAATTCTTCGAGATCGACATCGGGCGCCAGCGGCACTCGCCGGCAACAAAGCCGCATGATTACCGAGCGCTCGGCCGCGTCGGGTTTGGCGAACGGGAGTATATAGTCGAAGCGCCCGCCCCGCAACAGCGCCGGCTCGATCCGCTCCGGGTGATTAGTGGCTCCGAGCAGGATGACCCCTTTCACGTCGCGCAGGTTGTCGATCTCCCGCAGGAACTGGCTGAGAATTCTCTGGTGGACATCGCTTCCGAACTGATCGCCGCGAAATTTTGGCGCCACCGCGTCAATGGTGTCGAAGAACAGGATGCAGGGCGCTGCCCGTCTCGCCTTCTTGAAAACCTCTCGCAACGCTCTCTCCGACTCACCCAGCCACTTCGAGTAAAGTTGCGGACCATCCACGGTGATCAGTGGGATCTGCTTTTCACCCGACAGCGCTCGCGCCATGGCCGTTTTTCCAGTACCCGATGGCCCGGTCAGCAGGATCCCTCGCGGCGGCGCCAGTCCGACCTGCTCGTAAATCTCGTCGCGCATGTGAGAATGTTCCACCACCGCATCCAGCAGACGTTTTACCTCGGTGAGACCCCCGAGCGAGGCGAACGTCGAAGAGCTTCTCTCGATCAGGAATTCCCGTGTCGCGCTGGGCTCAACTTCTTTTAAGGCGGCGAGAAAGTCGTCGCGAGTAACCTGCAAGCTTTCTAATTCCGCCGCCTCGTCTCTGCCGGGCGTAACCGCCGAAATAAACCCGCGCAACGCAATCATCCCCACTTCCTGTCCCAAAGCCTCGAGATCAGCCCCAACGAAACCGTGCGAATGCTCGGCGATCTCCCGCAAGTCAACATCGGGCGCGAGTGGCATGGCGCGAGTGTGGATCCGCAGGATTTGCAGCCGCGCCTGCGCGTTCGGAACGCCGATTTCAATTTCGCGATCAAAGCGGCCCGGACGCCGCAACGCCGGGTCAAGCACCTCAGGAATGTTGGTAGCGCCGATCACGATGACCTGGCCGCGAGCCACAAAACCATCCATCAGGCTGAGAAGCTGCGCCACCACCCGCTTTTCGACTTCACCAACAACTTCGGTGCGTTTGGGAGCCACGGCGTCGATCTCGTCAATGAACAGAATCGCCGGAGCATGGCGCGCAGCTTCCTCGAATACGTCGCGCAGTTTGGCCTCGCTCTCGCCGTAAAACTTCCGCATGATTTCAGGGCCGTTGAGGTGAATAAAGTGCACCCGGCTTTCGGCCGCCACGGCGCGCGCCAGCAGCGTCTTGCCGGTGCCTGGCGGGCCATACAACAACACCCCTTTCGGTGCGAGTATTCCAAGTCGCTCAAAAATGCGCGGATACTTCAGCGGCAGCTCGACCATTTCTCGCACTCGCGCCACCTCACGCTCAAGCCCCCCGATGTCTTCGTATGACACCGCCGGAGCCCGCGCTGCCGTCTGCTCGCCTTCCACCACCCGGATGTCGGTCCGTTTCCCAATTACCACCGGTCCCTCGGGAATCGTGCGCACCACCTGGAAGTTCACCGCTTTCGCAAAGGTCGGCACCCGCACCACGCTGCCCGCAATGACCGGGACGCCTTCCAGGTCCTCAAGCATCCGGTCGGGTGCAATGGTTGCCGGTGCCGCTCCTACCCACAAGGGAGAAAGACGCACGGCCACCGCCGGTTCGCGCGGGACCGGCGTCACCGTCACTTGCTCCTGTAATCCTGCGCTGCAGTTACTGCGGCAGGTTCCGTCGATCTGGATCATGCCTTCGAATCCGTCGTCAGCAAGCTCGGCGCGTGCAATTCCGGCTGTCCCTCCGACAATCTTCAGCACATCACCTGCGCGGGCGCCCACGCGCTGCAAGTCGACCGCTGCCAGCCGCGCAATGGCATGACCAACGTCTTCGACGCGCGCCTCCGCGACCCGAAGTGTGAGCGATGCTCCCGGCACTGGGGAGACTCCCGTCACGCCCTGACTCGCAACCTCATCCGCGCGGGTGGATCCGTCGAAGAGTCTTACCCTCTTCTGCTCCTGCGCATGCGGCTCGCGGGAGGCGGTGATCACACGATTCATTTCATTTCCCAGGTCAGGCAATCCGATTGTCCCCAAGAGCCACGAAAAATGGTGCTGGTCAAAACTTGTCGAGTACGATCTCTTCCACATCCTCAATGTGCCGCCGCATGGCCGCCTTTGCCGCTTCGGCGTCGTGACGCTTGATCGCAGCCAATATTCTGCGGTGACCGGCAATCGATTTTTGCGGACGCCCTTCCACCTGTAACGAGCGCTCGCGGGTGTCACGCAGTAGATCCATCAAAATGTCGAGGACCTTTAGCACCACGCCGTTCCCGGAAGCCAGCGCAACGCTATAGTGAAATTCCGCGTCCTCGGCGACCGACGACTCTCCTGCGGCCTGCTTTGCCTCTTGTCGTTGCAGAATCTCTTCCATTTCGGAAATCTCGTCAGCCGACGCGCGGGTGGCGGCTCGCGCGGCCAGTGGTGGTTCCAGCATCTTGCGAAAATCCAATAGCTCGCTCACCGATTCGCGCCGCCGCTTCAGTGCATTGGCGAAAGGATTAATCAGGGAGTCGCTGGAGATTTCGCGCACGATCGTTCCCGCACCCTGACGCGGTTCCACCATCCCCATCAATTCCA
>Ga0070764_10001408_pt1 | contig 10442 bp, 8 predicted proteins | sample HubBroMetageWRM4_FD_67287 | JGI IMG/M metagenome (GOLD analysis project Ga0070764, IMG submission 67287) | Warmed soil microbial communities from the Hubbard Brook experimental Forest, New Hampshire - Hubbard Brook CCASE Soil Metagenome WRM 4 | ecosystem: Environmental > Terrestrial > Soil >... | reverse complement strand
GTGACTCTTGAGTTCGGCAGAGTCGCGATCGGGCGACGAAAGTTCCAGACTGTGACTATCACCAACTCGGGAAATTCCGATATCAGATTGTTGCAAGTCATTACCCGCGGACGCGACTTTACCGTGTTTGGGCTGAATTTACCGGTGACGCTTGCGCGGGGGGAGAGTTACACATTCAACGGCGTGTTCGCTCCGCGATCCAAAGGCGCCAGCAGGGCGAACATTTCTTTTGTTTCGGAAGCTTCGGATATCTCGAACCCAGCTATGAATATGGAACTGACGGGCATGGGGGCAGACGACTATGAGCAGCTCACCATTAATCCGGCAACCATGAACTTTGGCGCGGTGCAGCTGGGATTGAGCGCGAGTCAGACGGGGACCCTTACCGCTGGTGCGAATGCGGTGACCATTTCCTCCGCTGTCCTCAGCAGCCCGGAATTTGCTTTGGGCGGAATGCCGATCCCGGTGACGATCCCCCCTGGGGCAAGCCAGGGATTTACGGTGACGTTTGCCCCCCAAGCCACTGGTACGGTATCCGCCGGACTCTCCTTCCTAGATGTAAATGCGAATCCTCTCGCGGTGGAAACTCTGAATGGCACTGGCATCAATCCGCAGGATCCAAGCGTCAATCTTTCATGGAACGCCAGCAACTCGCAGAATGTCATTGGATACAACATTTATCGAGGAAATCAATCGGGCGGACCCTATACCAAGATCAACTCCGCTCTGGATCCAGACACTGCGTATACCGACACCACTGTGACCGACGGAAATACGTACTATTATGTGACCACGGCGGTTAATTCGGACTACGAAGAAAGCGTCTACTCCAATCAGGCGCAAGCAACGGTTCCTTAAGTCAGACGAGTTGCCCTGACTCGCAGCAGACCCGACGACTCAGCTCCTTAGACACTCTTGATCTGCAATATTTTGCACACAGTTTCTCGACTAATGCCTCCGTCACGCCACGCAAATCACTGAAGATCAAATAGTAAACAATCTACGGAATCGAGGTTTCGTCGGCGGCTGAATTGCTCCGGCTGGGCGGGCAACCAAGCGGGACAAATGACGTCACTCCCATCCATACACGTAACGAACTTAACTGGCGTGCTTTGGCGCGTCATGGGCTTGATTTTCCTAGCACTCCTGCCTCTGCCGGCCGTCGCGCAAGTGGGTTCCCTAGCGAACCTTAATGATGGCTTACTTAATTCCAATCCAATCAGCTCCGCGTCCGCGAACGCTACTTCCGGCGATGCTGGCGCAATCGCAACTTCGCCCTCAATAGCCTCATCTTTACCCGAAGCGCCCGAGCAGCACCGGTTCTGGGACAACGAGAACCGAGCTCTTTTTTCCGGAGTGGCCTTGCTCAGCGCCGCTGATTTCGTCATCACTCGATCCATTCTGCAGAATGGCGGAAAGGAGCTGAACCCTGTGACTCGCCTTTTCAGCGGCAGCACGGCCGGATTGGCGGTGAATTTCACCGGCGAAACAGTGGGAGTGATTGGACTCAGCTATCTCTTTCACCGAACTGGGCACCATAAACTGGAGCGGATTACGCCGATGGTGGATTTCGGTTCATCGGCGTTCGCCGTAACCTACGACCTAAACCACCGTTAGAGTCCTCGCAAACTACGAATCGCCGCGAACTTCTGTATTTACCTTTGGTAATCCAACTTTTCCGTGTTAAGATTTCCGGGCTTTCGAGCTGTAGCGGCATGGGGCGCGCTCCTTAACGAAGACTCCCGAGGAGAAGCTCGTATGACCCGAAGGTTTGTTGTTCTAGCCGTTCTTCTGTGCATTTCGGCCAGCATTGTCGCGCGAGCCGCGACCAGCGATGAGATTATCCCCGCCGGAACGCTTCTGCAGTGCACTCTCGATGAACCCAACTTTTCGTCCAAGACGGCGCAGGTTGGCGATCCTGTACTTTGTTATCTGAGTCACGTAACCGCCTTCGGGCGTTCGGTATTTCCTCGCGGCGCCGAGTTGGGCGGCCACCTTCAGGATTATCAGAATCCCGGGCACTTTGTAGGCAAGGGCTGGATTGAAGTGGATTTTGATCGCATCATCCTGCCCGGTGCGCAGGTGTTTCCCTTGACGGCGAAGATGATCTCAGCTCCCCACCTCAGAGTAGACGCCGACGGCAAGGCTCACAGTAAAGGCCATCCCAAGAGGGACGCCGCGCTTTGGGCGATTCCGATCTTCTGGCCGGTGAAGCTCATCACACTGCCCAACCGCGGGCCGTTTCCAACTTTCAAGGGCGAAGCCCGGCTGACTCTGCGGCTGATGGAAGACATCGAAATTCCGGTGGCTGCTCGGGCTTCCATTCCCATGCCGCCATGGGCCACCCCCAGCAGCTATAACTACGCTCCGTCTACGCTCTACATCCCTGCTTCCACGGCTTCGCGCGAGCAATCTGCAACCTTGCAGCCTGCTAATTTCGTGCAGCACACCGCGGAGGTTCAGCCCAGACAGCAGCCAACCACGGTCATAGTTCTAAAGGGTGGTGGCGCATGGATCGCTCGCGACTATTGGGTAGAAGGCGGACAGCTCCATTGCGTGACTCCGGATGGAGAACAGAAGCTGGTCGCGCTCGAGGCCATGGACCTTAACCAAACCGTGGGCATGAATCGAGAACGACGTGTCGATTTCGTGCTGCGTTCGAAAGATCCGCTTGAACAGTAATAATCTGAAGTAAAGGTTCAGTTCGTTTTTATGAAACCGGAGTCCGTATCGGCAGCCGCTGTATCGGCTGCCATGCGGACTCCTTCGTGTTCAATCTTTCTTCTTTTCGATTCGAGAAATCCCCTCAGCGATTGGTTTTGTTCGCGTTCACTCCCGCCTGGAATTTGTTTTACCAACCAAAGCGCGGCGGTTGCGAACCGATATAAAATGTTCCCCTACGGAATTCGCTTGGGGACGAAATCCGCAGCCGAAGTTCTTGGGAGGCTTCCATGCGCAAAATCGCAATCGTCATCGGAATCGTAGTGCTCGTCATCGTTGTCGCCGTAGGCGTGCTCTTGGCGACCTTCAATCCTAATGACTACCGGGGAACGGTCCAGACCAAGCTTGAGCAGCAGTTAAATCGGAAAGTCAGCTTGGGCGACATGAGTTTGGGATTGTTCCCGCTTCGTTTTCGTCTGGCAAATCTTGCCATCGACGACGATCCAAAGTTCGGCAATCGCCCGTTCATTCAAACCCAGGAATTGAGCGTCTCCGTCAAACTCCTTCCCCTGCTGAGCAAGTCGGTGGAAGTAGAGTCGCTGTCTTTGGAGCGTCCGAGCGTCGAGTTGATCAAGAACGCTCAGGGGGTGTGGAATTTCGCTTCGCTTGGGGAAAAGACACCCGCGCCGGCGGCGGCACCGGCGTCATCGAGCGGGCAGCAATTTTCGTTGGGCGAATTGGCCATCAACGATGGATTGGTCGCTGTCACCGATCTGCAGAATCGCAAGCCGCGAACAGTTTACGATCACATTAATGTCAAGCTTACGGATTTCGCGCCCGATTCTCCGTTCAACCTTGACGCGTCGGTTCACCTGCCAGGATCGGGCAGCCAGGAAGTACAACTGCAGGGAAAGGGTGGGCCACTCTCTCACGCGAATCCAGCCAGCACGCCGTTCAAAGGAACTCTGGACTTAAAGGGAGTCGAAATCGGCGAGCTGCAAAAGTTCCTGCAGAGTCCGGCGCTGGTCAATACCGATGGAGTGCTCTCTGGGCATACGGAGATCGCCAGTGCAAGCGGAAAACTCTCCGCCAACGGCCAAATGAATCTGGATAAGCCAAAACTGCACGGCATTGACGTGGGATATCCCATCAATTTGGATTACGACGTCAACGACGACCTGGTAAACGATTTGCTCAGAATCAATAAAGGCGCGATTAAGTTGGGTCCGACGCCGCTTTCGGTTACCGGCACAATGAACTCCAAGCCCACGCCGGCACAGATCGACATGGAACTGAAAGCCAGCAATGTTTCCATCGCGGAAATCGCCCGCCTCGCGGCTGCTGCCGGTGTAGCGTTCGCTCCCGGCACCACTGTGACTGGGCAGATCAATGCCGATATCAAGGCGCAGGGCTCGACAGACAAGCCAGCACTGAATGGGACTCTCGCGGGCAGCAACCTGCAGGTTTCAGGAAAAGAAATTGCCAAGCCCGTCCAGGTTAAGGCGATAAACATTGCGCTTACGCCGACCGAGGTCCAATCCGATAACTTCAATGTAACTTCCGGTGGAACCACGGCGGCGGTGCAATTTTCGATGAAGGGATACTCCTCCACTTCGCCGCTGGTAAATGCGACGGTGAAGGCTCCGCAAGCGGCCCTGCCCGATCTGCTCTCCATGGCCAAGGCCTACGGCGTGACCTCGCTCGATAAAGTTAGTGGTTCGGGAACTCTTGCTCTGGACATGAGTGCCGCGGGGCCGCTGCAATCCATTAGCTCGGACCAAATTACGAAAGCGCTGAATGGCACGATCAATGTCAACTTCAATAGCGTGCACTACGCTGGAGTCGACATTTCCCATCAACTGCTTTCCATGATCGGTTCCTCGCAGGCGGGAAAAGATCAGGGCTATACCAATGTTCAGAAAATGACGGGAAACATTGTGGTGAAGAACGGCGTCGCCCAGACAAATAATCTGCAAGCAACTCTCGACATCGGCAACGTGGGCGTGGTTGGGACCGCCAACCTGGCCAGCCAAATCCTCAACATGCAACTGACTGCGGTGCTATCCAAGGCATTCACGCAACAGGCAGGCGGCACGGCTGTCGGCGGTTACATGAGCACAGCGTTGGCGAACAATCAGGGAGAACTTGTGATCCCGGCGATTGTCACCGGGACTTTTCAGAATCCAAAGGTTGTGCCCGACGTGCAGAAAATGGCGCAGATGAAGTTGAAGGGCTTGATGCCCACAGCCGATAATCCGCTGGGTGCCGCATCTTCGATACTCGGTGGACTAAGCGGCCAGAAAGGCCAGCAACCTGCCGCCGGACAGCAGCAGAATCCGGTGAATCAAATCATGGGCCTTTTCGGCAACAAGAAGAAGCAATAGTTCGACCGACGCGGCTTCTTGGGCGTCGTCAATTTTGCGGCAGGCCTCCCGACCGCAGCTGCACATGCAGTTTGAGTGTGCCCACAGTTTGTCCGTCAGCCTGGGCATGGCAAACGATTTCGTTTTCTTTGCTTTCGCCGTTCTTGGGCGAATCGAGCGTGAACAGCACGGGCAACTGATCTCCCGCTCGAACCGTATAAGTTCCGGCTCCGTCCTTAGTGGCCCACCCCTCCGGCGCAGTTATCGACAGCGTGACTTCTTTCGATGCCGCAGTATCGTTGCGAAGAAGCAACGGCATCTGTAGAGTTGCGCCGACCGCAATCGCGACTTCGGGAACAGCCGCCTTCTGCAAGTGTTGTAATCCGTGCTCACGCCGGAAGGTTTCGTAGAAACCCCATGGACCGGCAAGCTCGAGCGAGACGCCGATCAATGGCTTCGTCGCCTCCTCTGCCGGACGGACAAACGCAATCGGCTCCGATGTCACGCCTTCGAAAAGATCGCCTGTGACGCTCCCTCCGACATTCGATTTGCCGAAGGTCAATTGCACCGGGTCGGACCAGCCGTCCTTCACGAGTTGTTGTTCGTCCTTTTTCTCAAGGCCTTCGATATACGAGCGGTATTGGGTGAGGTGAAATTCAAATTCTTCCACCGCCATGCGCCAGTAGGGCACCTTTCGTACGGATGAAATCCCGGTGACCGCGTACTGCGGTCCGCTATTTTTGAACTGGTCTTGTTCCTGAGCGTCGGAGAAATAGTAGATCTTCTTGGGTTGCCAGGTCCGCAGGCCATCGAACAAGGTTTCGTTCACATGCACCGGAGCTGCAAGCTGCGCCGGAAATACCGACGGATCGCCGGCCATATCGAACGCTTCTGTTGCCAGCACGCCCGAAGCCTGATGGTCTCCGTGATTCTCTCCGATGAAGAATCCGGGCAGCCAGGTGATAATCACTTCAGGCCGCGTGAGGCGCACCATGCGAACCACTTCTTCCAGGGCGGTTCCGTTGTGCCAATTGGCCAACGATTCGAGAACATTTTGAGTCGGAGTATCGCGTCCACTCAGGAACCACACATTCTCGATTCCGAGCTTATTCATAGCATGACGCAGTTCCATCTCCCGAACCGCTCCCAATGCGGTCGCCCTCTCCGGCCCCATGTTATTATGACCAGCTTCGCCGTGGGTCAGATAAACTGCGGCAACGCGTTTGTGCTGATCCAGAAGCTCCGCCAGATAAGCTGAGACTCCGGTCTCATCGTCCGGATGCGCGACCACCAGCAGAACGTCGGCCTTGAATCGATTATCCGGCTCGGTTGCCGGTGATAATTTGGGGGTCTGTGCGAAGAGCGTCGCCGTGAACAATGCGAGTAGACAAAGCGAGTATCGAAGTTTCACTGGTCTCCCGTTGGAGTGCGGTCATGAAAAACTCCGCAACTTAAATCAGGTGCGAAAATGGTTTAGACGTTCTAAGTCGGGGATAAGCATCATTACTTTTGTGGCAAGCGTTTTGTCGCAAGGGGCTTTGGTAGAGTTGACGGGCCGAACAAATCTTAATGAAGACAGCGATCGAAGAAACGCGGTTATCACTGAAAGGCCGACTTGGTGGAGACTTGCTTCGTCCGAATGACGAGGATTACACGCAGGCGCGAACCGTTTGGAACGCACTGGCAGCGCGCAACCCCGCGCTCATAGCCCGTTGTGCCGACGTCGCCGACATCCAGAGCGCGGTCCGGGCAGCTGCAAACGCCGACATTTTTCCCGCCGTGCGTTGCGGAGGCCACAGTGTGGCGGGCTTTAGCACCTGTGACAATGGATTGGTAATCGATCTGTCGAGAATGCGCCATGTATCGGTTGATCCCGATGGCCGTAAAGCGCGCTTTGCGGGCGGCTGCTTGCTGGGGTCGATCGACGCGGCCACGCAAGAACACGGTCTCGTTTTCCCTTCGGGTGTAGTCTCGCACACCGGCGCCGCCGGGCTGGTTCTGGGTGGAGGGTTTGGTTGGCTGACCCGGCTGCACGGGTTGTCCTGCGATAACGTCGAGGGTTTCACGCTGGTAACTGCCGACGGTTCTCTTGTCCATTCGAGCGCGAAAGAAAACGCCGACTTGTTTTGGGCTTTGCGCGGAGGCGGCGGAAACTTCGGAATCGTCACTGAATTCGAAGTGAAACTCCACCCCTTAAGTTCAGTAGTGATTGCTCAAGGATTATGTGTAGGCGACGATATTTCTGGCATCGTGCGACATTGGAGGGATTTTATGCCAGAAGCACCCGACCAATTGAAATGGAGCGTGAATCTTCGCCTCGCGCCTGACACCGAGAATATACCGGCTGGCGTCCGTGGACGTCCCGTCGCGAGTGAAACCGCGCTTTGGCTGGGCGATCCCGAGCAAGGCAACAAATATCTCGATCACATCTTCTCACTGTGCAAACCTGTGGCTGTAACCAGGAGAATCTTGCCTTACCTTGCTCTGCAGACCGGGGCTGACCACGAATTTCCACACGGCCGCCGCTATTACACTAAATCCGGCTACTTCAAGTCTCTCGATGACATCAGCATCGAGCAAATGGTGCAGGCTCTAGCCAGCGTTCCATCAGCTACCACTCTGATCGAACTGGCTTATCTGGGCGGAGCCGCAGCGCGGATCGCGCCTGACGAAACTGCTTTCGGAGATCGCAGTTCCCCGTTCGTCATCAATCTGCTGGCCAATTGGTCGAACGCGTCGGACGACGATGTCAACATCGCGTGGATTCGTAATCTGTTCAAGGCGCTGCGCCCGGCGATGACTCCGGGAGTTTATGTCAACTTCATGAGCGGCGACGAGGACGACCGGGTCACTGAAGCCTATCGTGAGCGCTGGGATCGACTGGTTGAAGTCAAGTCACACTACGATCCCAATAATTTTTTCCGGCTGAATCAAAACATCCCGCCGAAGGGAACAGTAGCGACGAAATAACTTCAGATACGGCGACTCGAGTCGCGAAAAGGTCAGCTGTCGGTTTTCTGGCCGCTTAATTCGCGCAACAGCCAAACCTTGGCAAACTTCCAGTCACGAATCACCGTTTCTCGGGAGATCTTTAGAGCTTCGGCTGTTTCCTCAACGCTCAGGCCGCCAAAAAAGCGCAACTCAACTACCTGGCTTTTTCTGGAGTCGACGGCGGCAAGCTGGCGCAGGGCGTCATCTAGAGCCACAATATCCGCACCTTGCTCCGGCGAAACCATGAGGGCTTCGTCGAACGTGACATGCACCGCCGCCCCTCCCCGTTTCTGGAAATTCCGGGAGCGCGCAAAGTCGGTAAGAATGTGGCGCATCATCCGCGCCGAAATGGCGAAAAAGTGAGCCCGGTCCTGCCAGCTCATATCCTGAACGTTAACCAGCTTCAGGTAGACCTCGTTCACGAGAGCAGTGGTTTGCAGGGTGTGGCCGGGGTTTTCGCGCGCCATGTATCGATGCGCCAGGCGGTGCAATTCGCTCTGGACCAGCGGCGTCAGCTTGTCGAGCGCGTGATCGTCGCCATCACCCCACGCCCGGAGCAGTTGGGTTACTTCCACTTTGGAGGAGGTATTCTGCGGATCTGCCATCGTGCGACTCCTGGCTGATGTACGCAGAAGTATCCCACAGACTCCAAACAAATTTCAAAATCTTTCACGAGGAAATATCAGGAACAAGGGACGAAAAAGCCCGGTCGGGAGGAGATCCTCGATTCCGGGCCTTTCTCAGGTGATGCAGTGAAAATTGTATCCAGTATTGCGAATAAAGTCTAGTAGCTTAATAGACAAACGTGCAGATCCTGCGATTAGGGCAAAATCCCCAACAACCGCAGCGTGCTCAGTCCGGTCATCGCGGCAACGAACAGCATCACGACGTACTCCGCGACATTCTCAACCACGCCCGACGCCCGCGTTTTTCGTAGAAACTCAGTCATGTCTGTCTCCTCCCGACGGCTTTCAAACTTGTTCTCGACTGTTACCAGCTTGCGCCACTGGCGAGCTTTCAACAATGGCTCGTTGGTGGGGATTGTCAAACGCCAGTAACCACACAGGGAATGACTCAAGTCACGAATCTCAGGTGTATGAGGCAGGCTTGTCGTTGAACTCGCCGCGCCTTACTTATGTAACTGGCGCGGCGAAAGCCGGGCTGCGATGATCAACAGCGACGCTTGGGGAGGCGGCCATGCTCGGGAGCAAGAAACATCTAACGCTGATTTTAAGCAGTGCGTTTGTCCTACCGTTCGGCGCCTTGTCTGCCGGTGCACAGACTCCGTCCCAAACCGCGCGCCAGGCGCTGCTTGAAATGTTCTTCAGCAAAACTCCGGGGACGTTCGAGAAGCACCTTCCACAAGCGACGCGGCTCGCTCTGCGAAATTCGGGCACGACTTCGGGCGCATCCATGTTCACCGGGATCTCCGCCATAACGGCCCAGCTTAGCGCGCGCGGGCAGCAATTGCAGACGTTTGACGCTGGGCCGACCCTGTTGCTAATCGAAGATCCTGTGGCGCACAGCAAATTCGAGATCACGGTGGAACGCGACGACCTGAAGAATGATCAGGACGAGATTGAGCTTTCGTTCCACGGATCGAAAGACGGAGAGACTCAGACTGCGGGCGCAAAATTCCGGCTTACGGTCACGATGAAGCAAGAAGCAGGAATATGGAAGCTCAACGAACTTTCAGTCGAGGTTGGAGTTTCGCTGTCAGACCCAGAATTTCTTAAGGCCATGACAAAGAACTTGAGGCCGACCGTAACTGCCGTGGGCACCCCAATCCCCGGAACCGCTGCGTCTGCACCGGCGGCGATGAATCTCACAACGGCAATGACGTCAGCCAATGAATCCGCAGCTGTAGCCGCAGTCCGCACCCTCAACACTGCTGAGATAACCTACGCCGCGAGTTTCCCCGCGCATGGCTTTACCTGCACGCTTTCGGATCTCGGCGGAATGGGAGGCGGCAGCGCGCCGTCTGAGCATCAAGCAATGTTGATCGACCCGCGCCTGGCCATCGGAAGAAAAAACGGATACGTATTTGCTCTGAGTGGATGCAACGGAACTCCGGCGTCACGCTTCAGCGTAACAGCCGCTCCTTCGGATCCCAGTTCTGGAACGCGCGCCTTTTGCAGCGACGAATCCGCAGTGATTCGTTTTTCGGCAGACGGCAAAGCCGAATCGTGTCTGAGCGCGGGCAAGCCTCTACAGTAGGGGGCAGGAGTCCAACAACCCAAAATCCTGACGATCCTGCGCGACCGGCACCGAAGCCGTGACCATAGCATCCGCATGGGAATTATCCTGATTTGAGCCACTCACGAATTCCGTTTTGCCCCGTCTAACCTCCGTCGAAACGGAGGAGCCATGAATCGCCAACGTCGCCTCGCCCCATGGGTCGGTGCCATTCTCGGAAGTCTTTGCGCG
>Ga0070764_10001405_pt1 | contig 10446 bp, 14 predicted proteins | sample HubBroMetageWRM4_FD_67287 | JGI IMG/M metagenome (GOLD analysis project Ga0070764, IMG submission 67287) | Warmed soil microbial communities from the Hubbard Brook experimental Forest, New Hampshire - Hubbard Brook CCASE Soil Metagenome WRM 4 | ecosystem: Environmental > Terrestrial > Soil >... | reverse complement strand
ACCAGCTGTTCGAACAGGCTGATTTCCTGACGATCCATGTGGTGCTTAGCACCCGAACCCGTGGGCTGATACCCGCATCAACGATCAACGGAATCTGTGGCGCCCGTTCACGCAGCTCGCGTAAAGCGTGGGGATTGCGTGGTCCTTGGCCGGTTCCGATGGGAGCCGCCCATGGCATGAGCACCTCACACCAGAACAAGAAAAACTCGAAGTGAACCTCGGAGCGGTGCTCCGCGTCACGCATCGCTCCTCGTCCCGCTCGTTCCCTTACTTGTGAAGAGATATCGGCCTATCCGCAGACGCATGCAGCCGTGGCAGAGGCAATGAGCGCCGAATGATGCTGCGCTACTTTGCTGATTGTTCGATCCGTCGATCCGGCAAGAGCCACATCACGGCGACAAATATGTAGCAGCCGTATGCGGCCTTGGGCCAGATGAAGGCGAGAGGAATCGCGATCACATAGATGATCACGCTGGCGACGCCTTTACGATCGTTTCCGATCGAGGTTGCCAATCGCGAGGCGGCGCCGTGATGCGCGATGAGCGCCTTGGTCAGGATGAAGTAGGCGACTCCGGCAAAGAGCAGCATCAAACCATAGAGCGCTATCGGCCAGGGAGCATTGTAATTCTCGCCGACCCATCTCGTCGCGAAAGGGGCCAGCGAAAGCCAGAACAGCAGATGGAGGTTGGCCCAGAGGATTGGTCCGGAAACACGCTCGGAAGCGTGTAAAAGATGGTGGTGGTTATTCCAGTAGATGCCGACGTAAACAAAGCTGAGAACGTAGCTCAAAAACACCGGAACCGTAGAGCGAAGCGCTTCAGAGAGGGTCCAGTCGGCACCCGGAGATCCAAGACCATGATTGTAATAATGATGGCGAAGACGCCGTCGCTGAAAGCTTCAAGCCGCCCTTTATTCATCGCGGACGTTCGGTATCGCCTGCGGACCTTTAATTCGCATCGCGCCGGCGACCTGGTCCTGCCGATCGAGGGAAGCGCGATCCCATTTCGCGAGATCGGCCGCGGCGGAATAGGTGTCCTCAAGAAACTCAAGAACTGTATCGGCGGGATCTTTGGAGGCTCTCGCATCGGCGTAATCGAGAATGAATTCGCCCATCTTCTTGTTAAAGCCGCCCTTGCCTTTGAGCGCCGTGTTCTGAAGGCCGTCGGGGGTGGGTGCGGCATAGGCATAGAAAGCGCTGCTGCCGTATCCGCCGTTGCCCGGCCAAAAGCCTGCGCTGATCACCTCATGAGAATAGGCTTCCGCTTGAACCGCATCGGCACCCGGCCGCGCCGGCGCTCGCTTGCCATTGAATCGCGTGACAGCCAGATCAAACGATCCCCAGAAGAAATGGACCGGGCTGATCTTGCCATAGAAATCGGTTGAAAAGCGCTTGAGCAGCGCATCCGCGATTCTCAGCGTATGAAAGAACCGCGTCACGGCGTCGCTGTCGTAGCTGCAATGAACCGTGTCGATATCGCAGCGGATCGGATTGGCGACCTCCACCGGCATCGTGTCGATCTTCAAGGATACGCCGAAAGAGGCCAGTGCTTTAGTGAAGTCCCCAAAAAATTGCGCCACCGAAACGGGCCGGAGCGGAATCTTGCGGATTTCGCCGCCGCTCGAGCGGCAGACCACCTCGTGAGACAGAAGGTCGAATTCGATGTCGAGCGACAACCCGCGATCTGCCGGCATAGCCGAAGTGGTAAGGCCGCGCGCCGTGAGGTAGAACGCAATGTTCCACCAGTGATTCTGTATCGGCGTGAGCCCCAGGCGCGCCTTGCCGACGATCTGCATGTACATATGCAGTGTTTCCGCCGTGTCTTTCCATTGCTCCCATTCAAGCGGGGGCCACTCGCCGAGATCGGGTAAAGGACGTTGCATCCTATTTTCTCTTGCGGCTTACGCTGCCATCGGACGGGCCATGTCGTCGCTTTAGTGTAGGCGAGACTCCCAGTCGCGCGGCACCTTGCCGGCCGGCCCCGGCACAGGCTGATCTTCCGGATGCCATCGCGGCTCGGCGAGCTTCTCGCCGGGGATCATTTTGCGAGTCCGATAGTCGTAAAACCAGGTCTCTCCCGGTTCAAAGCTGGCCGCAATCGGATGGCCCGTTACATGGAAATGCTTCGAGGCGTGTTGACTGGGCGAACTGTCGCAACAGCCGACATGCCCGCATTCAGCGCAACGCCGCAAATGCAGCCACCATCCACCTGCTGCAAGGCACTCGACACAGCCCTGGCCGCTCGGCGGCACATCCGGATTGATTCCGTGATGTTCAGATTTCATAGTTGTCTCCTACGGCAGCAGTAATATTTTACCGGCGCTGCCCTTTGCAAACGCGACGTGCGCCTCCGCAGCGTCGCGAAGAGGCAATCTGCTCCCAATCGGGATAGTCAGTTTGCAGGCCCGCACAGCCTCAACAGTGCGCTCCAGATTCTTCGTGTCCTGTTTGGACACGAAGGCGACCGTACGGACCTGAGGGTATTTGGCCGCATTGGCCGGCGCACCGGTGACGGAGGCGAAAGTCCCGCCTGGCTTGACCTTTGCCATAAGATCTTCGGCGGTCTTTCCCCGAACCGTGTTGGCGACGACATCGACGGGCTGGAGATCTGCGACGGCCGGTGGATCATCGAGCGCCACGACGCGATCGGCGCCAAGAATCTTCGCCGCCTCCAATTGTTTCTTCAGTACGCCGGCGATGACCACCGCGCCGCGATCCTTTGCTGCAAAGACTGCCGAACGCCCCACGCTGCCTGCCGCGCCCGAAACCAGCACTGTCTGTCCTGGTTTGACATCGGCCCCCACGTAAATGAGCTGGCTGCCTGTCATGGTGACGAGCGGGAGCGCGGCCGCATCAACGAGGTTCATGCCTTGAGGAACCCCGGCGAGAAGCCTGGCTTTCACGGCGCATAGTTCGGCGTACGTGTGATAAGCCCAGGCGAGAACCTGGCCCCCTATGGAAAAACCTTCAACACCAGTCCCAAGCTTTTCGACTGTGCCCGACAAGTCCCAGCCCAGGACGCCCGGAAATTGTACCGGCCGCCATGCTTTCGTTTCGCCCGATCGCTCAAGGGCGTCTACCGGGTTAACTCCTGCTGCGGCCACCCGGACCAGGACCTCGTCCGGCTGGAGAACCGGATCAGGATAGTCTTCGTAACGAAGGACCTCAGGTCCGCCATATTCGTGAATGACCGATGCTTTCATAACGCCTCTATTTGCGCCCCTGCGACGCACCGCTTCCGACCATCAATATATTTCACAACAGCCGCAGCGACTAGTACGGCAAATCGAAATTCATCGTTCCAAACTTGGAACGATGATCCAGTTTCACGCCATCGGCGTCAAAAATGCAGTGGGTTGAAATTCGTGCCGATGTCGAAGTAGTCGACGCCCTCGTGACGCTTTAGCGCCCGCACCAATGGCAGCGTTAAGGGAAGCGCGGCAATCTCCCAGACCACCATGATCGCCCATCCCGTGAACGCCACCAGGACCATCTGCTGCGGCGGCATCTGTCCAGAAAACGCCACGACCACGAACGTCACGCTGTCGATGAACTGTCCCACTACCGTCGATAAAACGAAACGCAAGAACATGAAACTTCCACGGGTTCGCACTTTGCATTTCGCCAGCACGTACGAATTGCTGAACTCGCCAACGAAATAGGCACTCAATGACGCCCCGACGATTCTTGGGACCGCTCCAAGGATCACATCGTAAGCCCCCTGATGCCCCCAGAGACGATCGGCCGGCATCGCGCCGCAGATTTCGATCATGGCCACGAGCAGAACCAGCGAGCCCAAGCCTGTCCAGATCACCTTTCGGGACTCTGCGTAGCCGTACACTTCGGTCAGCACATCACCCAAAAGCGCCGCCAAGGGAAACATGATCAGCCCGCCTGTGAAGGGGAGCGGACCCACCCGAATGACTTTGCAGTTAAGCACATTCGAGATCAGCAGCGTCGCCGTAAACAAGCCCGTCAACACCGGCAGAAAGGAGAAAGCCGTCTTCTTCGAAGCTGCAAGCGGTACAAAATTCGTGGCCATATAGTCCATCCAGACGTTCTCTGCTGGCGCGGCCGTGAGCGGCTGACGCCCGCTTAAGCGTTACAAGAATCAACCGCAGGTCGCAAAACCCTTAGGGTCTAGCACGGACCTTCATCACCCCCTACGCGGGAAGAGACGGGAACAGAGCAGGCGCCATCTTGGCGGCGAAATCCTTGAAGACACGAACGGGCCTGGGGACGAAACGATTTCCCAGATGGCAGAGCGAAAGGTGAAATATCGTAAAGCGCCATTTTGGCATCACCTCGACCAGCCGTCCGGATCGCAAAAGTTCGGGTTGAACGATAGGCGGAAGATCGCCGATCCCCGTGCCGGCCAGCAGCGCCGTCGCCAGCCCGCCGTACTCATTGATCGCCAGATACGGCTTGAACGTAATAGATGCTTTGTCTTTTCCGTTCGCGTGAATGAATTTCCAGGTGTTCTCAGGCCGCCAGAACGAAAAGGCGAGGAGCCTGTGCGCCAGCAATTCTTGAGGCGTTCTTGGCGGCTTGGTCTTCTGCAGGTATTCGGGGCTGGCCACGAGCTGATGGCGGTAAGTCAGAATACGGCGCGCCACCAGCGAGGAATCCTCCAACTCGCCCACGCGAAAAGCGAGGTCGACGCCTTCGGCGATCTGGTCGACGATGCGTTCCGTGATGAAGACTTGGATATGGACCTCCGGAAACTGCTTTTGGTAAGCGACGACAATCGGCGCGAGCAGCGAATCCGAGATGCTCGGCGGAGCCGCGAGCCGCAGATTTCCTGAGACCTTCGAGAGATGATTGGACGCGATATTCTCGATGGCTTCACTGATCTCGGCGCCGCGATGTGCATATTCGAGCACCTCCGAACCAACGTCGGTTAGACGCAACGAACGGGTTGAGCGCTCAATCAAGCGAACGCCGAGCGCCTGTTCGAGTTCAGCGATGCGCCGGCTTACGGTCGATGTCGGCATCTTGAGGCGTCGCGCCGCCTTCGAGAAGCCGTTGGCGTCCACGACATGGGCGAAGATGATTAACGAATTGAGGTCCGACATCGCGTTTCCAACGCTGGGAAATCATTCCACTCGCAGTCCCGTGACAGACGAAGAAACCATATTGTAGGCTCACGAACAGGATCAGCGCTTGGGAACCGTCGCGGCCAGCGGCCATGCGGGCCAGCTCTGAATTCACGATAGGTTACATGTACAAATCCAGCGGACCCGCGGTCATTGTCGTTTGTCCGACCTCAATGAGGTAACCGTCCGGATCGCGCATGTAGCACCGCATCTCGGTTGCATGGACCTTAGGCTCGGTGATGAATTTAGCTCCCCGTGACGACCAGACCTCGTAGCAGCGTTTGATATCGCTCACGCGAAGGTTGATGAAGTTGCTGAGGACATTTGGATCGCGTGGAGGCGCAGCGACAACCTCAGGCTTATCGTCAGTCCCTCCGCCTCCGCCATTGATGGTCAGCCAGATGTTGCCGAGCCGAAGAAACGTCGGCTCTCCCGCACGCAGCACGGTAGCCCCGAGCACGTCCCGATAGAAAGCGACCGAGCGCCTTATATCGAGAACGATGAGCGTATTCGTCACCACGAACTTCAATTCAGCACTCTCATCCGGCCCGGTCGACATGCCCAGCTCCTTTCTTAGGGTTGGTACCCGTCCGCCATCCATTTGCCAAAGAGATCAATCTGCGATTGCGGCCAGGGGCCTTCTCCTCTCGGCGGCGGGGGCGCATGACGGCACCGCCGATCCCGCGAATCCGGTCGTAGATCGCGGCGGCGTGCGCTTTCACGTCGTCATAATTTGCGAGATTGAACGCCTTGCTCATGGCGTGAATGTCTCGTTCCGTAAAGAGCGGGCGAATGTCCGATTGAAAACCCGTCAGCTTCGCCATTGTGCCTCACAGCTTCCAGGAATGGCCTGAATATTGGATTCAACTATCATGTCCCAGACTAAGTCTATCCGGGAATCGCTAGATGCCGATAGCCGGAGAAATCGGAAATCATCGTTCCATATTTGGAACAATCGCCTAACGCTCCGCTGTTTCGCGCCTCAAAGCGCATCGTTGCAAATCCGAGAAAGGCTTTTCCACTTTGTCCCGCTAGTCGGCGAACTGCAGTCCGCCTATAGTGATGGAGCCGTCAAAACCTTTAAAAATCGGGACCGCCAATAAGCGGATGTGGCGGAGCTGGTCAAGTCCCTTCTTGAATGGCAGGACCGCACGCAAGCAGAAGGAGGAGCGCGATGACGTCAGTAGTAATGGTCGTTTCAGGTGCGAGCGTGTGGACGATGAAAAACGCCACACCGCATCCGACGGGTTTTTGGTCCGAGGAATTTGTGACTCCGCACCGCACATTCACGGATGCCGGGCTCACGGTCACGGTCGCGAGTCCCGGTGGCGTAACTCCGACAGTCGACCCGTTGAGCTTCAATTTGAGCTACAACAACAATGACGCAGGCAAAGTCGCCGAGCAGAAGGACTATATGCAGCGCCTGGGCGCCGCGCTGACATCGCCGATGCGTGTTGAGGACATCGATCCGGACCGGTTCGACATCATCTTCCTCGTAGGCGGCCACGGACCCATGCAGGACATGGCGGTGCACCCAACGATGGGAGCCGTGCTCGTAGCGATGCTTGATTCTTCAAGGAAGATCGTCGCGGCGGTGTGTCACGGACCCGCGGGCTTCTTCACGGCGTCACGCGCCGACGGAACGTGGGCCTTTAAGGACCGTCAGATCACGAGCTTCAGCAATGAGGAGGAGACGCAGGCGGGCTTTGGCGGCAACGCGCCGTGGCTTTTGGAGGACCGTCTCCGTATTTCTGGCGCACGTTATATCGCAAGAACGCCTTGGACGCCGCACGCCCTCGTCGACGGCAACCTCGTCACCGGGCAGCAGAACTACTCGGCCGGTGTTACGGCCGATGCGGTGCTAAAACAGCTCGCGGTTATCGTCTGAGCTCCTAATGCCGAGGCGGATTGGTCGGTGAAAAACTGTACCGAGCGATTTTCCAGGCGCCATCACCATCTTGCTTGAAGATGAACAGCTCCTGGTTGCCTTCTGCGCTCTTGCCTCCTGTAGCATGATCGGTCGTCGTGCCCGCCGAATTCGTGCGCGCAAAAGCCCAGCCTGGACCAACCTCGACGATCTCAGCGATGGTGAACTTAACGTTCAGCGTGATCGCCTTAAATACCGCGTCGTAGGCCTTTCTGACGGCTACCGAACCGACCGCCGATTGGCTGTAGGGAGGCATGAACACGCCATCCTCCGCATAGAGAGGCATGACAGCCTCGGTGCTTGATGCATTGAGAGCCTCGTTGTATTTCTCAAGCAGAGCCGTGACGCCCTCTTTAGTCGCACCCATTCCTTCACCCTCGCTTTCGCAAACCCAAATATAGGTCCAACGCCCGCTTGAGACTAGCTGGACAAAGTGGAAAAGGCTTTTCCGGATTTGGAACAATCGTGCCCCTGCTCGGTTTGCGCACTGTTCCAAATCTGGAACTCTCATTCTCAAGATTCCTGGCTAGTAGCCATCGCGCTTCTCGAATAAATTAAGGGGCGATTGGCTTGCCGTCCACCGGGGATAGGTCGGCGGAGCATTGGTACTCATGGCAAACAAGACCAGAGCGCGGCCGCGACAGGGCGCCGACGCCGTGGATCACTCGGCTGCTCTGCGCGACGTGATGGAGGCGTTGTCCGCCAAGGGCTTCGCCGAAGCATCGATTTCAGACTTGAAAAGCGCAGTCGGACCCGCCTATGGCGCCCTCCGTAAGGCCTTCGGAACCAGGGACGAAATCCTCCGCGCCGCGATCCGATTCTGCGCCGACACGGAGGCAACCCTGGCTAACGAGCCTTTGCGTGTCTCGCCAACCGGCAAAGAAGCCATTCTGGCGATGCTGGAGGAGAACGTGCGGTTACGCCGGCATTGGCCCAGATACTGCGGTTGCCTTTTCACATTCAACGCCTTCATCGTTCCTCCGGAGGACGCCGACCTGCAGGATTTCCTAACGGAGAAGCGACGTTCGCTCTCGAAGCAGATCCGCTCACGGCTCGCGCAATCCGTGAGCGAAGGAGAACTTCCCAAAGGCACCAATTGCGAGACCCTGGCAAACCTCTGCTTCACTCTGCTAAGTGGAATCACGTTTCGAGTATTGGATGGAGCGCTTCCAGGTCTTCTCTTCCAATCGATCGAGATGTTCGTCGACTCGCTGGGGTTCACACGGCGCCGAAGCGCTGCGCGATCGCGCCTGACACAGTCCCGAAAGCCTCGTCATGGGATCAACCGAAGATACACATGAGAGCCGCAGGCAGCGAGGCGGCCCGCGCTATATGTGACCAGCCCGACTCACACCGTGACCACAACCCGCCCCCGCCTCGCCGGATGCTCCACCAGTTCGTGCGCCCGCGCGATCTCCGCGAGTGGAACGCGCTCAGCGATCTCGAACCCGGCCCACCCCGCCTGAAGCGCATCGTTCAAATCCCGCGCCGCCGCCACCTTGGCCTCCGTCGGAAAATCATCGCTCCCCAGGAAAAACACGCGGATGTTCTTGAACACCATCAGCCAGAACGGGATTTTGGGTGTAGCGTGGTCGGTAGCGTAAGCGCCGATCGAGCCACCCATCTTCAGCATCTCGACATCAGCATCGATATTGGCTCCAAACGCGACTTCGACAATATGGTCAACGCCGTCGGGAGCCAGGGCCTTCACCCCTGCCACCAGTGCCTGGTCATTCAGAACGACTTCGTGCGCGCCCGCCGTCCGCGCCGCGGGCTCCTCCGCTGATGAGCGGACCGTGCCAATCACGCGAGCGCCGGCATGGCGCGCGAGTGCTGCCGCACACATTCCAACAGCGCCTCCGGCCCCTTGTACCAACACCGTCCGCCCCGCCACATCGCCCCCGACATGGACAGCGCGATGGGCCGTAATGCCAGGTATCCCAAGGCACGCGCCCTGATCCGGCGTCACGCTCTCCGGCAGGGGAGCGACATGATCCAGCGGCACAACCGTGAACTCTGCGGCCGTGCCGAACGGCCGATAAGACTGCGCGCCGTAACACCACACCGGCCTGCCGGCCCAGTCGGAAGGTACACCTTCGCCGACCTGATCGACTCGCCCGGCACCATCGCTATGGGGAATGATGCGCGGAAAAGGCATGCCGACGCCGAATGAGTCCTGACGTTTCTTGATATCGCCGGGGTTTATACCCGACGCCGCGATCCGAATGCGAACCTCGCCGGCTGAAGGATGAGGCTCCGGTATTTCGCCAACCATCAACACTTCCCGCGCCGGCCCCTGCTTCTCGTACCAAGCTGCCCTCATAAAATCCTCGCTCTCTATAAAATCACAGCTTAGGTAACTGCGGCGGGAGGCAACAGACAGTCGTCAGGAAAAATCAGGCCACTGAAGCATTGCCGCCCTGGCCACGGCGAGCAGTTCCTTTTGCGTTGCCCCGTCCCTGGCCTGAATCGTCATACCCTGCATGACCGTCATATAGAACTTGCCCAAGACTGCTGCATTCGTACGGGCAGGCAGTTCTCCGACCCTGACACCACGCTTAATCTTGGCGATGATGCGCGCCTCCGCCTCAAGGCGGCAACCCCGGAGTGCGGACTGCAAGTGGGCGGACTGAGGCGAGCCGTTTATGGCGGACGCAACGACCAAGCATCCGGGCGGATGGTCCTTGGTATTTGTCAACTCGATCGCCGAGGCTTCGAGAAGCCGCTCGATGGCGGCGCGCGCGGTCGTCTCCGCGGCGAGGATGCGGCCTGAATTTCCGAGGCCGGACTTGTAAAGCTCCACGGCCTCCAGATACAGGCGCTCCTTGTCGCCAAACGCGGCGTAGAGGCTGGGCGCGGTAATTCCCATGGCGGACGTCAGGTCGCTGATTGATGTCGACTCATACCCCTGACGCCAGAACAATTCCATAGCACGATGAAGAGCCGCGTCCCGGTCGAATGCCCGAGGGCGTCCGCGTGCTTTTCTGGGTCTTTTTGAGGGTCGTGCCACTGTACTGAAAATTCTAAACGCCTTGACTCTTTCCCGCAACACTTATTGTATAATGATCGCTACATAAATCAAGCAACCCATGAGCGACACCATGACCACATCCACAGCCGGCCTCAACGCACCACTCCGCAACACATAAACATCAATGGAGCACAATGATGAACGCAAATAAACTAGACGGAAAAGTAGCTCTTATCACGGGCGCTACCAGCGGCCTCGGCCTGGCCACCGCGAAGCTGTTTGTCGCGGAAGGCGCCTATGTCTTCATTACGGGCCGCCGCCAGAACGAACTGGAAGAGGCCGTCAGGAAAGTCGGCCGCAATGTCACCGGCATTCAGGGCGACATCGCCAACCTGGCCGATCTCGATCGTTTGTATGGACAGGTAAAAAAAGAGAAAGGACACATTGACATCCT
>Ga0070764_10001397_pt1 | contig 10484 bp, 9 predicted proteins | sample HubBroMetageWRM4_FD_67287 | JGI IMG/M metagenome (GOLD analysis project Ga0070764, IMG submission 67287) | Warmed soil microbial communities from the Hubbard Brook experimental Forest, New Hampshire - Hubbard Brook CCASE Soil Metagenome WRM 4 | ecosystem: Environmental > Terrestrial > Soil >... | reverse complement strand
CGATTTGCTGGGCCAGAATATCCAGCGGTGAATCGGGGATCATGATGCGATCGAGATCGCCCTGGCGGATGCCTCTGACGAGAGCGGCACACTCCTGAAGTTCGTCACGAGTGGTGACAAAAAAGCGCCCCTTGGGAATTGCGCCACGCCAGTGGCCCGAACGTCCCACGCGTTGCAAAGCAACGGCAATGGCTCGCGGAGAACTGATCTGCACCACCAGGTCTACGGCGCCGATATCAATTCCCAGTTCCAGCGAAGCGGTCGCGACCAGCACTTTGACTTCGCCATCTTTGAGCTTCTTCTCCGCGGCCAAACGCAATTTGCGGGAGAGGCTGCCATGATGGGCGGCAACGTTGTCGGGTCCAAGTTTTTCGGCGAGATGATGCGAGATTCGCTCGGACAGTCGGCGAGTGTTTACGAAAACCAACGTAGAGCGATGCTGCTCGACGAGTTCGACCAGGCGGTCGTAAATCTCGTCCCACATTTCGTTGGTGGCGATGGGGCCGAGTTGGCTGGCCGGAACTTCAATCGCGAGATCGAGTTTACGTTTGTGGCCAACGTTCACGATCACCGCATCAGGGCGTCCATTACCTGTGAGGAAATGCGCGACTTCTTCGATCGGCTTTTGCGTAGCTGAAAGTCCGATGCGTACAGGCGGACGGTGTGTCAAGGCTTCCAGTCGCTCCAGCGAAAGAGTCAGGTGAGCTCCGCGCTTGTCGTCGGCTACTGCGTGGATTTCGTCGACGATCACAGTCTCGACATCGCGCAGGATCGCCCGACTTTTCTCTGCGGTCAGCAGGATGTACAGCGACTCCGGCGTGGTCACGAGAATGTGCGGAGGCCGTTTCAGCATCGCCCGGCGCTCGTGCATGAGCGTGTCGCCGGTGCGGACCGCGGTGCGAATCTGCGGCATCAGCAAGCCGCGCTCACTCGCCATCTGCAGAATCTCGCCGAGCGGCACTTCGAGATTTTTCTGGATGTCGTTGCCCAGCGCCTTGAGTGGAGAAACGTAGAGAACTTCGGTGCGATCCTGAAGATCACCCGCCAGCGCCTTGCGCACCAATCGATCAATGCAAGCGAGAAACGCCGCGAGAGTTTTGCCCGAGCCAGTGGGGGCGGAAATCAGAGTGGTGTGGCCGGCCAGAATGTGCGGCCATCCCCGCTCCTGCGGCTCAGTGGGCGTGCCGAAGCGCTGCACGAACCAATCCCTAACGAGAGGGTGGGCCCAGGCGAGAGATGAGGTGGGGGAAGTCATTACGATATTCTAGCCGGAAATGTATGGCTTCGTAAAATGTTCGCTATCGGGCTCGGGTCTCGTACCTCAGGTTGACGATGAATAATATGTTGAGTAATAATAATAAGTCACAGAGGTTTGCTTAAATGGCGAGTTTAAGAGTAGCTGTTCTAACAAAAGAGGCCATCCTTTCAGCGGCGCGAAGCTTTCGATGGAGCCGACAGATGCCCAAGTGGACGGTGATAGTGGAAGGGCGGGAACTCCCGGCGAGGCCACTTGTCCTGGAAGCCGCTGGGGTGCCACCGAACGACCCCACTAACTCCCACCAAGCGGTGGCAATTTTAAAAAACCGGGGATTTGATGTTCGTTACGGGGGCAGGATCATTGAGGACGAAGGCACCGACCCGATACCGCAGCCCGTCACCGAAGAGTTCATCCATAGCCTTCGCGGTTGTTGCAAAGGCGAAGGTTCGATGATCGAGGATCGGGAGCGCGAACACAGAATTGAAAAGGACCGGATGGCACGTGACTAAAACCTACGTCCTGGATGCCAACGCCATACTGAATCTTGTGGAAGATGCGGGCGGAGCTGAGCGAGTGGAACGCCTATGCCAGGAAGCCAGGATTGGCACTGCTTTGCTGTCGATATCGGTTGCGAACTGGGGAGAAGTCTTTTACTACTTGTGGCAGCGACATGGAGAAGAGGGGGCGCGGCGTACGATCGGAAATCTGTCGCGCCTTCCGATCGATCTTGTTGCAGTCGATCTTCCCCAGGTGTTGAAGGCCGGCGAAATCAAGGCAGTCCACAAAATACCCTACGTGGATTGCCTTGCGGCCGCGCTGGCGGAGGCCCGCCAAGCCATCCTCGTCACATCCGACCAAGACTTCGAAAAACTTGGCCGTCGGGTTCAAGTTCTGTGGCTTTCGCGGCAGTGAGCGAATGCTAAAATTCCGGCGATGCCTAAAACCCAACCTGCCAAAGTTCGCGCCAAGAAAATCAAACTGCTTCTGTTCGATGTAGACGGTGTTCTCACCGACGGCAAAGTTTACATCTTTCCCGCTCCCGCCGGATTCCAAGCCTCGACCGAGGATCCCGCTGCCAAGCACAACGCAGGTGGATTCGGCGTGGTGAGCCAGAGCCTGATTGAGTCCAAGGGCTTCCATGCCCACGACGGAACAGCGATCTCGTTCGCTCGCATTGCTGGAATCCAGACCGGGCTGATTACCAAGCGGATCTCGGAGACGGTTGCCCTGCGCGCCCGCGATCTAAAGATAAAGCATGTTTTCCAGGGCATTCAGGATAAGGGGAGCGTTTTCCAGGAAATCCTGCGTCAAGAAGGTCTGGATGCCAACCAAGCCGCATTCGTCGGGGACGACGTCATGGATCTGCCGGTAATGCGGAATTGCGGGCTGGCAATCGCCGTCGCCAATGCTCGCGCTGAAGTCAAAGCCGAGGCCCATTACGTCACGCCGCATGCTGGCGGGGAAGGCGCATTACGCGATGCGATCGAATACATTCTGAAGGCGCAAGGAAGATGGAAACAAGTGTTGAACGACTACATCTCCGAGAGAAGTCCGAAGAAAAGCGGCGCTTAGCCGTCGGCAGAATCACATTGGATTACAGCTGATGGTTTGGCCAAAAAGCTAAGAGCCGGAGCTGATGGCTAAAACAAAAAGCCCACCGGTTGTCTGCTTGGGGCGTGCTCGGGTCGACAACCGATGGGTTACCGTTTCTCCTTACTCACCCTGTTGTTTTCAGGAGTCATTACCAGTAAAAACCCAATTCCCAAAAAAAGTTTCGCACTCGCGCGAAAATTATTAGGAACTCTTAAACTCTTGCAACCGAGCCACTTACTCGGGTATCGCCGGCGGACGCGCAGCCATCAGCTCAGTGAACCTTGCGTCGTTGCGAAGACCTGCGAACTCCGGATCCTTATACACGTTGTCGATGCCCTTGTATCCCTCTTCGAGCGCCCGTCGAAGATATTGCAGCGATCGGTCGGAGTCGCCACGCTTGGCGCAGAGCTTTGCAATGATGTAGTCAAAGCGTGCCCGGTCCTCAGGGGAGGGTAACTGTGCGGAGATTCCGTTGTGCGACGTGCGGTCCAGGATGTACGGGTCGAGCTGAATCGCCGTGGCGTAGGCTTCAGTGGCTTTTTCAAACTCCTTTTTGCCGAAATATGCCGCACCCATATTGCTGTAGAAGGAGGCAGTGGCCGCGCGCAATTTAATCGCTTTTTCGTATTGTTTTATAGCCTTGCCGAATTTCTTCTGCTCATACTCGATGACGCCCAGATTGTTCACCGCGTCGGCATACTGACGGTCGAGATGAATGGCTCGTTCGAATTCTTTGCCGGCCTCCTTGTAGCGCTGCATCAGGAGCATGGCGATGCCCGCCTTGTTGTGGACGTCGGCATTATTCGGCGACTTCGCCAGAATGGCCTGGTAATAATCGAGGGCATCGAGGTAGTCCTTTTCAACGCGCAGCTCATCGCCGCGCTCTTCCAGTTCCGCGAGCGTGGCAGTAACAGAAGGGGGTGGGGCGCGCCGGATGGTCGGCGGACTGACCTGTACCAGCTCAGGGTTGGCACTTTGAGCTTGTAGCGTGGATACGGCCGAGACAATCAGGGCCAGCAGGCAGAAGAGAGACAGACGGCGCATAGCTCACCTCCGGAAATCCGGGCGAACTCTCTTACACTTCCTTTGACACCTTCAAACCCAAAAATGTTCCCTCACTGCGGTGCACTTCCATTTTGCGCCGGCGGCTCGGGCGGAGGGTTAGACGGTTTGTCATCTTTAAAGATACCCGCAATTTTGCCAAAAAATCCCTTTTTTTTCTTGCCATCCTGGTCGGTGGCATTAGCGTCCTGCGTACCTGCCCCAGACTGAGCCCCATTCTGGCCGGGTGATGTCGGGGGCGGAAGCGCTTTTTCGCCTCCCATACCCAGCATGCGCGAGAAAAATCCCTTGACGCCGGCAGTCTGGTCGCAGGTCTGGTTTGGCTCGGTTCCCGCGATGAAAGCGGCTGTATAGGTTTCCGGACAGGCCGGGGTCGCCAGCAGATTGGTAGTCTTGTCCAGTTGAACGTCGACCACTCCCGCAGGTTGAGAGAATGGCTTTACGTCCGCGTACTGTGGGAGGGCAACTGCCTTTTTCATGAACTCCGCCCAGATCGGCGCTGCCGTCTGAGCACCACTCAAGCGAATGTCGCTGTAATCATCGAAGCCAACCCAGACGATGCACAGAAGATTGCTGGTGTATCCGGCGAACCAGCCGTCGTGGGAAGTTCCGGTCTTGCCTGCCGCTGGAGCCTCAAATCCTCGAGTGCGAACCTCGAAGGCAGTGCCAAAGTTGAGCACGCCTTCCATCATGTTGGTCATGACGGCGGCGACGCGCGGATCCAGCACTTCCCGCTTGTCCGGCTTGAAGTCCATCACTATGTCGCCAGCGGCGTTACGAACCGAATTCACCATTACCGGAGAGATGCGCACGCCCGCGTTGGCAAAGACGGTGTACGCTGCAGCCATATCCAGAGGAGTAGCGTCATAAGAGCCCAGAGCCATGGCTGGCGTGGGTTTCACCGAAACGATTCCCGCAGACTTCGCCAAATCCGAGACTTTGTCGTACCCCACTTCTTCGGCCAGCTTGACTGTGGCATTATTCAACGACATGGCCAACGCGTAACGCGCCGTGACATCGCCGTGATATTCCTCTTTGTAATTGCGCGGCTCATAGATCTGATCGCCGTAGGCGAAGCTGCCGGGTTCGTCCTTCACCATCGTCGCCGGAGTGAAAACCGGGTTGGCTCCATCCACGGCGGTATTAATGGCTGCTGCGTAAACGAAGGGCTTGAAAATGGATCCCGTGGGACGCCGCGCCACAGCGTGATCCAGCTGGCTGAATCCGTAATCTCGTCCGCCGACCAACGCTAGAACCTCGCCGGTGTGAGGATCAAGCACAACCAGAGCGACTTGCGCCTGGGGTCCCGGCGCAACTGTGGTTTCGAACTTGTTCTTGCCAACTTTTACTTTCTTGGTGCGCCGCTTGGTTACCTGTTCGTCGACCAGCTTCATGCCCATATCCACCGCTTGCGCTGCGGCGCGTTGCAGGTCGGGATCGAGAGTCGTATAGATTCGATAGGACTGTTCGTTCAATTCGCGTTCATTCAAACGACTGATTACCGCGTCTCGAACCAAGTCGACAAAATAGGGCGCATCGCTGGCCTCAACATTGGGAGGCGCAAGCTTCAGCGGCGTGGCTTTCGCTTTGTCGGCTTGCTCCCGCGTGATGGCGTGAGTCTCGACCATGCTATCCAGCACCAGATTGCGACGATCCGTGGCTCGTTCTGGATGGCGATAAGGAGACAGATAGCTGGGCGCCTGAATGAGCCCGGCAATGAGCGCGGCCTCGGGCAGCGACAAATCTTTCAAATCCTTATTGAAGTATGCCTGCGAAGCCTCGGCGAACCCGCTGATGGTAAATGAACCACGCTGTCCCAGATCGACGCGATTGGCGTAGAACTCGAAAATCTGCTGCTTGCTGAACTTCTGTTCCAGTTCCATCGAGATCAGCATTTCGATGATCTTGCGCTTCACTGTTTTCTGGGGAGTCAGGAAGAACGCGCGCGATAGCTGCATGGTCAGCGTAGAACCGCCCTGCTCATGCTTCTGGTGAGTGAAATCAACCCAAGCCGCTTCGCCCAGGCGAACGAAATTCACCCCACTGTGCTGAAAAAAGCGCCGGTCTTCGATGGCAAGCACGGCATCCACCATGACCTTGGGAATGTCGTTGTACTTCACCAATTGCCGTTTGGAGCGCTGCTCGGCATCGAACAGCGCGGTAATCATGCGAGGTTCGAGTTCGTAGGCTTCCAACTCGCCGGATTTCCCGGTGATATTCGAAACCCGACCTTCTTGTACGTGAATGGTGGCCGGTTCGGGGCTATGGTAGGACTGCGGACCGGGTTTGATCTCAATGCCGTTATTCAGGGTGCGATAACTTCCCATCAGGGATGGGCCATCGTTTTCCGCATAGCCCGCGCGGCGGAGTTGGACCGCGATTTCGCGCAGATCAACCTTTTCTCCCACTCGAATGGCACGCGGTATGGCATAGATACTGGCCGAGCTGCTGAAAACCGGGCCTTTGAAGCGCTGATCGACGATTCGTCCGTACTTGATATAGAAATAGGAAAAGAAGCCGCAGACGCACACCGACAGAACGATAAAAACCGCAAATGCCGCCCGGATCACCGGATCGCGCGAGAGGAATCCCTTGCCGGCTTTCGCAGCTTTTTTCCTTTTCGGGATCTTTAGCTTAATGGTCACGGTGAATTTGGCGGAGCCACCCGAGTCGGGCCTGCATAGGCGCCCCAACACAGTCAGATGATGGCGCCCACGAATGCGTTATCCCGCGCCCGATTCGCCAGCTTTCGTCTCTTCGAGTTTCTCTGGCGAATTCGAAACGAGCCAGAGCGCGCAGAGGTCGGCTCCAGTCTCTATTCTAAATCACACCGAACGCACAACCATTATCAGAAGGGGCTCTTGTTTTCGGTGGAGGCGTCGAAGTGCAGGTCCACGGGATATCCGGGAAGGTCCACATGGACGGTATAGGGCGCGCTGATAGTGAGCGATCCCGTGCCCTGCGTGCCGTGGCGCTGAACCTTGATCTGCTCCTTGGTCAGCGGGATGTCGAGACCTTGTGCTTTCTTGTAGATAGCGTCGCGAATCGCATCTTCCGGCTTGCTCGTATAGGTCTCGAGCGTAGCTTCGGTCTTAACGTCATCCTGGAACTGGTAATTGGAATAATAGAGAGGGACTAATTCCGCCCCCAGATATGCTCCTGCGACAATCACGAAGATGCCAAAAACGAGTTTGATCGTACCCATCGCGCGCTCCCGGTTCCGACCACGCGCGAAGATTTGATCAGCGTGCGGGTCGTAATTCCTTGAAATAATCCGTTATTGCCGCGATGCTAGCATCCTGGACTTCCCGAGTCGAGCGCCGAACGACTTCAACAGTACCTTCGGTAACTTTCTTTCCCACAGTGACACGATAGGGTATGCCCACCAGGTCAGCATCTTTGAACTTGACCCCTGGCCGTTCGTCCCTGTCGTCTAGTAACACGTCGAATCCGTCGGCCTCCAGGCGCGTGGCGATGTCAGTCGCGGTTCTCAACAGAGCCTCGTCTTTCACGTTGACGGGGCAGACGACAATGTCGAATGGCGCAATCGAGGGCGGCAGCCAGAAGCCGTTTTCATCGTTACTCTGCTCAACCGCTGCGGTGAGAATGCGCTCAATCCCAATCCCGTAACACCCCATGATCACAGTAACTTCCTTGCCATTGCGGTCGAGAACCCTAGCGCCCATCGACTCCGAATATTTGTAGCCCAGTTTGAAGATGTGGCCGATTTCAACCGCGGTGTCGATGCGGAGCGGCTCCCCGCAGCTGGGACAGGCTTCTCCGGCAATCACCGCACGCAGATCGGCATACGCCGTGGGCTGGAAGTTGTGCCCGGGAGTCACGTTTTTCAGGTGATAGTCTTCTTTGTTTGCGCCCGAGATCAGATTCTTGCGGCCCTCCAAAGCTTTGTCGACCAGCAGCAGAGGACGATCGACATCCTTCAAGTCCTTTGCCCAGTCAATGCCAATTGGTCCGAGGAAACCTGCGGGAGAACGGAATAGCTGCTTGATTTCGTCTTCCTGCATGGGGCGAGTTTGCTTTCCCCCGACGGCGGCCGCAAACTTCGCCTCATTGAGCTGGTGATCGCCGCGCATGAGCACGACGACGGCACGCAGCTTGAGCTTGCCCGTCTTCGCATCTTTTTCTTCCGCCATGTAAGCCAGCGTCTTGATTTTGTTTTTCGGAGAAACGCCAAGAAATCGCGCTACATCCTCAATCGTCTTCATCCCGGGCGTATGAACTTCGAGCGGCTCACCATCGCCTTCGAGCAACAAATCCTGCACCCCCGCGAGCCTCGAACTTGCCCTCTCCAGGTTGGCCGCATAATTACAGCTTTCACAACTCACGATGAGGTCTTCGCCCGCCGGCGTCCGCACCATGAACTCGTGCGACTCCTTGCCGCCCATCGCCCCCGAATCCGCCTCAACCACCATGTACTTGAGCCCGCACCGGTCAAAGATTCGGCAGTAAGTTTCGAAATGCTTTTTGTAGGAAACGTCGAGTCCGGCGGCATCGATGTCGAACGAGTACGAATCCTTCATGATGAACTGCCGCACCCGCAAAAGCCCGGACCTGGGCCGCGGCTCGTCGCGAAACTTGGATTGAATCTGATACCAGACTTGCGGCAACTGTTTGTAACTGCGCAGTTCCTTGCTGGCGATGTCGGTCATGACCTCTTCGTGAGTCATGCCCAGGCAAAGATCGGCGCCTTTGCGGTCTTTCAGGCGAAACAAATTGTCGCCCATCACTTCCCAGCGCCCGCTAGCCTCCCAAAGTTCACGTGGATGCAACGCAGGCAAATAAAATTCCTGCCCGATCTTGTCCATCTCCTCGCGGACGATGCCCATGATCTTGTTGAACGACCGGTTTCCCAGAAAAAGATAGGAATAAAGCCCGGCGGCAAGCTGACGAATGTATCCCGCGCGGACCAGAAACTTGTGGCTGGCGACTTCGGCGTCCGCGGGCGCCTCGCGCAGAGTAGGAATAAAAAGTTCAGACCAGCGATGCATAGTTGAAAATCCTGAGCAGCAGGGAATTGGCTATTGTAAATGATGGCGCAGAGATGACGTGGGGACAGCCGCCCTCGGCTGTCCAGCCGAGAAAGCTCGGCAGGTCTTTGACTCGTCTGTGATGGAACTGAACCTGCTCAACCCGCCAACTGCTTCAGAATCTCTTTCCCCAGCTTCTGCGTTTCGCCGAAAAATTTCTGATACTCGACGAACATCCGATTGAGTTCGAGAGACTTATCTGGCCCAGGATGCTTGCGCAGAATCATATCGCGCACGTGGACCGGGTTAGGTAGAGTTGCGTCTTCCGTGAGTTCTTCGAGCGCCGTATTGGGATCGTAGTGATACATAGGATTGACTCATTGACAGATTGAATCATTGACTCATTGAAAATCAAATTCAAGACGCTCTGTTATTCTTTGCGGTGCTCAACGAGGCTGCGCAGATAGCTGGTAGTTCGTTTGCTTCTTTGAGCAGGAGAGAAAGCTTTCCCGTCGGCACAACTGATGTGTCCGCCAGAAGCTCGAGCCAGAATACAGTCTCATCCGCTTCTTCGACCACGATGCTGATTTTTGAAATAAACTCCGCCTTGGATCGGGCACGACAAACAGCTCGATAATTAGCAGCGCCGCCGTGCCGCAGCGAAGCAACTGCTTCCCGATGACGTCGCCCTCGCGCATTCGGGGCAAAGACCGGGCCACGCCGACGATTCGTATGGCGAACTGTTTAGTCCGCAACTTCAAAGCCTCGGCCTGATCCAGCTTGTTCATCCGAGCACAACTCAATGACCGATCCTACGCCTTTAATGATTCAATGACTCAATCTCTCAATGATTCAATTCCTACATCATTTCGGTTCCCCATAAATCGTGCAAGTGGACGACACCTTCTAACTTCCCATCGTCGCTAACGACGGCTAAAGACGTAATCTTTTTCTCTTCCATTAGCGCCAACGCTGTCGCCGCGAATTCGTTGCCTCCGATCGTTTTCGGATTGTTCGTCATGCACTCACCCGCACTCAAATCCAGTACGTCTTTGCCGCGCTGTTCAAGCAGTCGCCGCAAATCGCCGTCGCTGATTACTCCCACCAATTTTTCGCCTTCGACTACGGCAGTCACGCCCAGTTTCTTACGCGACATTTCATAAATCACATCCGGCATCGTAGTGCGCGGCGTTACACGGGGCACAGAGTCTCCAGTGTGCATAAGTGATTCGACCCGCGCCAAACGCTTGCCCAGCTTGCCTCCAGGGTGCAGGTTGGCAAAATCTTCTTCTTTGAAACCACGCTTCTCCGCCAGCGTCATCGCCAGCGCATCGCCCAATGCGAGCATGCAGGTTGTGGATGCCGTCGGGGCCAGTCCAAGGGAACATGCCTCCTCCAGCACTGAGCAATCAAGGCTCACTTCGGCCGCTGCTGCGAGCGTAGACAGCTTTGGTGGTATGCCGAGGGCGCTCGCGCTTTTCGAATAAATTTCGTCGCAAGTCAGCGCGATCACCGGCACCTGCAATCGCTTCAGCGTGGCCAGCAGGCGCAGAATTTCCTCGGTTTCGCCGCTGGCCGAGAGC
>Ga0070764_10001396_pt1 | contig 10486 bp, 7 predicted proteins | sample HubBroMetageWRM4_FD_67287 | JGI IMG/M metagenome (GOLD analysis project Ga0070764, IMG submission 67287) | Warmed soil microbial communities from the Hubbard Brook experimental Forest, New Hampshire - Hubbard Brook CCASE Soil Metagenome WRM 4 | ecosystem: Environmental > Terrestrial > Soil >... | reverse complement strand
CGGTTTGAGGGCCGTGGCACTAGTCAACTCCGGTTGGCATACGAGCGTGCCTTGAATGACCCAAGGTTTTTAGAGCGAAGGATCTGAGGTTGTCTACGACAGCCGCTCGAACTCGTTTACTGGCAGCCATACCAATTTCACACATCGGTATCCGGTCTAAAATCTCACAAATGACTACCGAAGGGACACGGTGTATGACCACCGATAACGGCGCAATGGTGATGCCCATGCCCGAATGGACGAGTGAGATCAGCGTTGGGATCTCCCCTACGGTCTGAGTGACATTGGGAACAATCCCGGCATCGCGAAGGATCCCGAACATCAGATCGTGGAATCCAGGGGCCCAGGTACGCTCATACATCACGAAGTTCTCGCTCGCCACTTCGCGCAGGCGCACCCTTTTTCTTTTTGCTAGTTTATGGGACGAGGGTACGACGAGCACGAAGGGTTCGCGATGCACTGTGACAACATCGAGGGCCGAATGCCCTCCAATCGGCAGACGAAGAAATCCAATGTCGAGCGACCCGGTCTCCAGCACAGGAGACCGCAACGCGGAATCTCCGGCAGCTTGCGTCCTTCATGTCGGATCATCGTGAGACGCTGGGCTGGATTCCTCCTCGGGGAGGAGCGACCGCTTTCCCATGGCTGGTCAGTGGAGAAAACAGTCGCGCCTTTTGCGAGGCGGCTGCGGATCAGGGCGTTCTGCTCGCACCTGGGGATTGCTGGGATGCGCCCTCGCATTTTCGCCTCGGGTTCGCGGCGATGACCGGGAAATTTCCCGACGCCCTGGACCGGCTGGGAGAATTGCTCAAGAGTGTTGAAGCGATACCCTAGGGAGCCGACATGAACTCACAAGTTGCCGAAGGGACAAAATGAAACTTGGTCGCCCTGTGCTTGGAGCCTCTTCTTGGATGCTGGCATTTATCTTGTGCATGATCTCCACATGCACTCTCACGCAGCAAGCCAGCAATAAGCCGGCTCCGGTTCCGGGACCGATGCTCAACCAGGGAATCGTCGACTATGACACTCCCGAATTCACTTTGAGCCTTGTACGGTCCTCTCAGACCGTCGCCGCACTCAAACCGAAGGGAGGGGACGGCTTCGACTTCACACCCGCAGATCTTCTGGTTGCGCGTTCGCAGAACGGATTCTTTCATCTCGGTGACCTCACCCTTCGCGTGCGCACAGAAGGCTCGGGAGATTGGACAAACTATTCCACAGCTTCCGCACGCACGCCAGTAAGCACGCTGCCCGCATCCGGGAACGTGCTTGCCGCTGCCGATCTCGCCGCCACGTTGCCCTCCGACATCCCGCTGCAGATCACAAGAACCTGGGCTATTGAAGAAGGCAAGCTCGTCCTGCGTTTCGCGCTGACCAACAAGTCGGCGAAGCCCGTTCAAATCGGAGCGCTGGGCATCCCGATGATCTTTAATAATGTGCTCAACGATCGCTCGCTCGAGCAGGCTCACGCGATCTGTTCGTTTTACGATCCCTACATCGGTGAGGACGCAGGATATCTGCAAGTAACCAGACTCAACGGACACGGTCCGGCGCTGTTAGTTGTCCCCGAAGGCAAAACGCCCTTCGAGGCTTACAACCCTATTCTCGACCACAAGGGGCGGTGGGGCGCAGCGCCGGTATTCACCGATCCCACGCCGCGAGGAATCACTTTTGAAGGTTTCTACGAATGGATGGTCCACAGTCAGGCCTACGCCGAAAATGAATGGAAGAACGCGCAACCCTGGAACACTCCTTCGAGCCTCACGCTCGCGCCGGGCGAGTCGAAAACGTATGGAGTCAAGTTCCTGGTTTCTGATTCGATTCGGCACATCGAGAGCACGCTCACCAAAAATCAGCGGCCAGTCGCCGTCGGCGTTCCGGGTTACGTGCTGCCCCAGGACATCGAGGCGCGCTTGTTCCTTAAATACGGCAAGCCCGTCGCGTCGCTGAAGGTCGAACCGCCGTCGGCGATCGAGATTCATGAAGATTCCTTCCCTCACGACGCCTGGAGAGCGTACACCCTGGAGGGAAAAACGTGGGGACGCTCGCGCTTAACCGTCACCTACGGCGACGGAACGGTGCAGACCATTCAATACTTCGTAATCAAGCCAGCTGCACAAACCGTGGCGGACCTGGGACACTTTCTCACCACTCGTCAGTGGTTCACCGACTCGAACGATCCTTTCCACCGTGCTCCTTCCGCAGTCACTTACGACCGCGAGGCGAATCAGATCGTGCTGCAGGATAGCCGCGTCTGGATCGCGGGACTCAGCGACGAAGGTGGCGCCGGTTCCTGGCTGGCAGCAATCATGAAGGAATTGGTCGAGCCGGATAAAGAAGAACTTGGCAAGCTCCAGCAGTTCGTCGACGGAGTGCTATGGGGTGGGCTGCAATCCAAAGATAATGATGGACCCCACCCCTATGGCGTCCGCAAAAGCCTCTTCTACTACCAACCCGACCAGATGCCTCCGAACTATTACAACAGCAGCTTTGACTGGAAAAGCTGGACCAGCTGGAACAAGCAGGCCTCGGAGGCTGTCGATCGTTCGTATGATTATCCGCACGTGGCCGCAGCCTATTGGGTTCTTTATCGGCTGGCACGCAACCATCAAGGCCTTGTCACCAACCACCCTTGGGGTTGGTATTTGAATCATGCCTACGAAACTTCGATGGCGATGACCAACTATGCAAAAGATCTCGCGATGTTCGGCCAGATGGAAGGTTCCATCTTCGTGCAGATCTTAACCGACCTTAAGCGCGAAGGCATGAACACGCAGGCCGACGCTCTGGAGAACAAGATGAGGGAACGCGCCGACCGCTGGAAGAAGGAAGCTTATCCGTTCGGCAGCGAAATGCCCTGGGATTCCACGGGACAAGAAGAGGTCTACGCCTGGACGAAATATTTTGGTTATCAAGATAAGGCCGAGATAACGCTAGACGCCATTCTCGGATACGATCCCGCGATTCCCCATTGGGGCTATAACGGCAGCGCACGTCGCTACTGGGATTTTATTTTTGCCGCCAAAGACCAGAGGCTCGAGCGGCAGTTGCATCACTATGGTTCCGGATTGAACGCCATCCCCGTTCTGGCCGAGTATCGCGAACACCCTGACGACTTCTACCTGTTGCGCGTCGGCTACGGTGGAACGATGGGAGCGCTCACCGACATCGACCAGGAGGGATTCGATTCCGCCGCATTCCATTCGTTCCCGGACATGCTCAAGCCGGATCCCCTCACCGGTGACAACGGGCCCAACATCTTTGGGCACGCCTGGAACACCGCCACTTACATCGTGAATCACCCGGAGTTCGGCTGGGTGGCGTTTGGCGGCAACGTCAAAGTGAACGGCGCAGTAGTCACTGTCACTCCGCGCGACTCGTACCGGTCAAGGATTTATGCAGCTTCGCTGGGACTATGGCTGACCCTCGATGCTGGAACATTTGAAAAAGTAGAGCTGAATTCCACCACTGGCGTAGTGCGAGTGGGACTCGCCGGAGCCACTGACTTCACTGCTGAAGCCCGGCTGCGAGTGGAGCAGCCAGCGAGGGTGAGTGGTATCAGCGCCTATCGCCCCGCTTCCCTTCTGAAGGCAGAGCGCGATGCATATGTCGTACCCCTCCAGAAAGAAGTGACATGGTTAGAACTTAATACTGGCCACTGATCATTAATTCTTGATCTCACTTAGTAATCCTCAATTACCGATCCTGAAATTACTGACCCCGATTCTTCCGGCAACTGCCCTCCGGCCATTATCTGCCGCGGCACGGGCGGAGATGCCGTTTTCAATTCTTAGCGCGTCATGGCTGCACACAATCCGCCGTTAGATGCCAATAGAGTCGCCCACAGCTTACTTTAGTCACGCCCAGAATCCCCTTCTGACTTGTCCCGGACTAAAGGCTAGAAGCCCCAAGCCGATATCCAGAGAACCGGGGGAGCTTGCATCATTCGCCCCGAATTGGATCGGAGTTACCATGCCCATGAAAAAACTGTATGTGTTTTTAACACTCCCGCTGTTCATTGTGACCTTCTGCATAGGCACAGCATCGGCAACCACGGGCTCCGCCACTATGGCGGTAACCGTCACGGTGGCCAGTTCCATCAGCCTCATCCTGCAGACCGACGCCAGCGGGCTCACATTAACGAACTCGGGAACCTCTGCGGTAACCGCAGCCTTCGGCACCATGTCCGCCTACGGAGGAACGGTTCCCACCGGCGTTACGAGAACCGTAAATGCACCGACTAACTGGAAGATAAGTACGCCTTTTGATCCGGTCGTCCAGGTAGCAAATCAGACCAGCGCGACTTATACATTAACCGCCCAGTTGCAAACCGCCGATTCGACCAACACGTGGGCGATCGGGGCTACCACCGTTACTTCCGCTTCGGCGGCGACTCTAACCTCTACCGGCACTTACGGAACCTCAGCTTTGACATTCAGCTTAACGATTCCGTTTTCTGAAACTGCCGGGCTCGTCAGCAACACCATCAATTTTGTAGCCACGGCGAACTAAGGCGACAAGAAGGTTGACCGATGCTTCGAGCGACAAAATGGGGGATGATGGCAGCGTTGGCCTTGCTGGCCGCACCGGGAGTATCCGGTCAATGCTTGCCCATCGTGTGCTCGCTGACCCTCACATTGCAATCAGATGCCAGCGGAATGACGCTGGGAGGCTCTGGGACAAGTTCGGCCACCTTGTCGTTCGGCTCGATGCAGGCGTTCGGAGGCGCCCTCCCCTCGGGAGCCACCAAAAGCGTAGGAACCACCAATTGGACGATCAGCACTCCGTTTGACGTGAAGGTTACATGCTCAAACCTGCTCACGCTTTTGCCCTGCACGCTGCTGCTTACGCCTACGTACAGTCTGACAGCGGAGTTGCAGACGGCCAACGCCATCGACACCTGGAAAATCGGCGGAGTGACTCTGAACAGCACCAGCGCTTCCACGCTGACCAGCAACGGAACGTACGGCGCGGTCACCGCCTACACTTTTGCCTTGACCATTCCGTTCTCAGAATCGTCCGGAACCATCAGCAACCAAATCAATCTCTTGTCAGTTTGCAATTGAGGGGACGCTATGAAAGTCAGACTCGTGCTGCGTCGAGCGGCGTACTCGCTGGTACTGGCGGCCACACTGGTTACTTGCCTGGAAGCGGCAGGTCCTGCGCAGGGTCTCGATAAGCAATCTCAACCAGCGCCAGCAACGAACACCCCCGGGTCCGAGGAGCATCAACCCGCCATTTCGCTGTCTCCTGCAGTCATCTCGGTGAAAGCCAAACCGGGGCAGAGCTTTTCCCAGGAGCTTACGCTGTGGAACAACACCTTGCAGGAACTGGAATTCCAGATGGAAGCCCGGGATGTAGTGGTGCGCGACGGCAAACGGGTGTTTCTGCCGGCAGGCGAGATCGAAGGCGGCATCGCGCGCTATGCCGTATTCATGGATCGAGACGTCATTGCACTGCCGGGATCTTCTGTGACCACCACAGTGACCGTTACCGTGCCCAACGCTCCGGCTGCGCGCGCCATCGCCTGCATCTTCATGGGGAAAACGATCATGGGGACAAGAAATTCAGTGGCCATGACCGGTTCGCTGGGAGCTTTGTTCACCTTCACCCTGGCAGATGATTTTCACGTTCAGAGTCAGCCGCTCCAGGTATCGGTGGATGCCGATGCCAACTCGATTACCTTCCGGCAAGGCTTCACCAACGTCGGTACCGACCCCGTGGTCCCCAAAGGAGTGATCGCCGTGACCGGCGAAAACGGACGCCTGGTGGCGCGACTGCCGGTGTCTGGCCAACGCTTGCTGCCCGGAGAAACTCAGGAGTTTACCGCCGAACATTCCGGTCTGCCGAAGACTGGGAGATACCACGCCACGGTCCTGATGGAGAACGAAAGCGCGTTCTTCTCGAATGCGGCGGAATTCAGCATTAAATGAAATGCAAGCTCGCGGTCTGGATGCTCGCGGCCGCTTCTCTGTCTGCTCAAATCACCGTACAGGCTGGAAAACAGACGCAGATTCCAGCATCCGGTGCGACTGCGGCTGTTTCCCTCGACGCTCATGTAGCCGACGCTTCCGTGGAGAACGGCGTATTGACTATCCTGGGCGTCGATCCCGGCGACACTCGGGTAATCGCCTTCGACCAAACGGGGCTGCAGGAAACCCTGGTTCACGTTACCCCGGGAACACCAGTTTACCCGCCAGGCTTTGTGGCTCCGCCGAATCCCGACAGCGAAAGCGACAGCTACGAGTTCCGCTTCAGTTCGGACCGCTTGCAATTTGAGAACATCCTAGACCTCTTTAGCCGGCAAACGGACCGGACCACGCAACTGCATGTGGTCTCCGCAACCTTTGCAGGCCAGCCCGACCGAGCCAGTTACGTACCCTCCGCCTACTATCGCGTGACTACGCCAGACTCCGACATCACGCTCCTTGACCAGACCGTGAACGACTCTCCGCTAACCCTGCAAAACGTCATCCTGCGAGGGCTGCATTTCAAAGATGACGGGTGGCAGTTTCATGGCGGATACACGGCCTCGGCGGATTTTGCGGATGTCTTCATACCGGTCGAGAAGGAGTTCGCCGCCGGCGTCAGCTACACCGACGTCCTCAAGGATTATCTGAAAATCATTCCCAGCCTCTATTTTCTGCGCTCTATCGATCTGGCCGACGGGCAGCAGCGTTCCGGACTGATTGCTTCTTTGCTTTTGGATATCGATTTTTCCCCGGACTGGCGGGTGAAGAGTGAAATTGCTTACGGCCGCGGGATCGCTTTTGCCGGCGAACTGGCACATTCGAGTCCTGCGACCAAACTGAGCGCTCGGCTGACGAAAAAAGATTTGGATTTTCCCACCGTGCGCTCGAACAGCCTGCCCGGCCTTTCCGCGGACGCCTCCTGGAGTCAGGTTCTTACCAACCGGATGGGTTTGCTCTCGGGAGCTACCATCAATCACATCGATCTCAACACGATTCAACAGGATTCCCAGAGCGCCTATACGAGCTTGCGTTACAGGATTTCCCATTCCTGGTCGGCCGCCACCGGCATTAGCTATGGCTCATTTAGCCGCCTCGGCTATTATTCAGCTCGGACTTTGACCCTGCCCCAGCAGATCAACTTTGACCGCACCCGCTTCGGTGCCGGATTTCAATACCAGTTCGCTACCGCATCCGACAGCTTTTCCAGCGGTGCCGGGTTTCGCGAGACTCTTCGCTTGACCCTGGGACGCTTTCAGATAGGTGGCTTTTTGGATTCGCAAAAAGATGCCCTGAGCATCGAGTCGCTGTATTCGCAGATCCCCGGCCTGCAACAGGAATTGCAGCGGCTGGGGATGACCGCGGTCACGCCGGATCAACTGGCTACTCTCCTGCAGAATGCGGCGTTCCTGCGACTATTGGGGTTCTCCAGTCAGGCTCAGATTGTTACCGTACCCCGCCGCCTGCAGGAGGGCGCCAGCGTGATCTGGAATTCGATTGGGGCTCGGCCTCACCAACTGAGTCTCTCCTACATTGAAAGCCACAATGAATTCGAGACCTCCGCTTCCACGGATTACAACTTTACCGGCTCCTACAGTAAGGCGATTGGCGCCAGCAATCAGGTGCAGTTCAGCGCGTCCGTAGTCAAGTCGGACTTCATCGGCCAGCAACAGCTCACGCAGGTGATTTCCGCTTCATTCCGGCATACATTCTCCCATGCCCCGGCAATCCTTTCTTTGCAAAGGAACACGAGCATTAAGGGCACGGTGTTTATTGATGCCAGGCGCCTGGGCGTCTATGAGAATGGAATGAAGACCGTGGCGCGAGCCACCGTCAGGCTCGACGGGGTTCGAACTACCATGACCAACAGCGGCGGAGATTATCACTTTGGCGGCGTAAGCCCCGGCAGCCATACCATCGAATTACAGTACGCCTCGGATCGCCAGCACTATTTCACCACTCCACAAAATACCGTCACAGAGGGCGGCTCCACAGTCGACTTCGGGATTGCTTTTCCCGCAACGGATCTCTGGGGCTACATAAAAGACGATGCCGGCGACGGACTGGAGAACATCAAGCTGCAGATCACCGGCGCTTCCGGCAATCAGGTGATCTCCACCGACTCGAATGGAAAGTTTACTCTGCCCGACATTCAGCCCGGCAGCTACCAGATTCAGGTGAATCCGGAATCCGTGCCCATGGGCTATGCACCCGACGATCTCATTCCGGTGCAAGTAAACATTACTGTGAACTCCGCATCGCATCCCGTGATTGAACTTCCGGCCATTCGAATCTTGACCGGAAGCGTCACCATCTACGATGCCGCCGCCGGAAGTTATGTCCCCCTGAAGGGCGCAGTCGTGAGCATTCCCAAGCTTGCCAGGAGCATGATCACCAATGACTCGGGAAGGTTTATTTTCGGACGATTGCCTGCGGGGGATCTCGAAGTGACAGTAGTTGCGGGCCCATACTCCTGCACTCATACCATCAACGTGCCCACGCATCCGGTGACCCTCACCGACGATTTCAAGGTGTCCTTGCTGAGCGGAAAAATCGCATTCACTCTCACCACGGCATCGAACTGATTCGCCGGAGACAGCGCAATCACTCGCGAGTGAGTTTGACGCGAACAAGTTTGACGCGAGCGGGCCGGAAAAAGATCAGCATAGGAGTTTTATCGAAGCGAGTGTTGGACGATTCTCATCTTCCAATCCTTTGGACGCGTCCACGCGTACCACCGTAACGTCCCATTCGCATACTTCCCTCAAGCTGCCCCGCCAGCGGACGATGGTTCTCTTGAAGAGCGGGAGAACCATTGAATGGCGACATCTAGCTTTTTTCTGCAAGCAGTAAGAATTTCCAGCCGGGCTTTCTGGACGAAGGTTTCGAACCTCGTCTCCAGCACGCGTGCTTCGAGTGCTGATGCTGCGAAGAAAAGCCTCGCGGTAAAAAACGTTAAGCGCCCGTGGCCGAGCGGTTCCGCTCGCGCGGTCGTGCTCGCGCTGAGCGTGTTGAGCGCGGTCGCAGCGCAGTCGCAGCAGCCGAATACGAACACGCTGACGGTGTCGCCCTCCACGGGCGTGCAAGCCGGAGAGGTGGTCACGCTCACGGCGACGGTCTATAACGCCGGAGGCACGGCTTGCAGCGGCTGCGGTCAAGTTCAATTTCTGGACTCCTCAGTACAGCCTCACTTGATTGGAAAAGCGACGACGAACACTAGCGGGCAGGCTGCCATAAAAGTTCGCTTCGGCGCCGGAACCCATTCCATCACGGCTTTCCATCCGACGGCTGTGTACGCCAGCCCGTCCTATGATGAAACTGGCAACCAAACGTCCCCGGCCACCGTGCTAATTGTCAGCGCGCCCGCCACCACTTACGCCACCAGCACCAGCATCAGCGCAAGCGGCGCTCCGGGCAATTACACGCTTTCGGCAACCACGCTGGCGGAGGGGCTCGGCAGGCCCACAGGAACCATTTCGTTTCAGGACGCCAGCAACTCGAACAGCGTGCTGGGCAGCGGGACATTCAGTGCGCGAGCCGGCTACTTCCCGACCGGCACCGTGAGTGGAGCCAATGCCTCCGACCCGAACGGCATGGTCATCGGTGATTTTAACAACGATGGATTTCCCGACCTTGCCATCCTCAACTACGGCAATGGCACCATCTCCGTGTATCTGAACAACGGCAATGGGACCTTCGGCTCCGCGATTACCTTTAATGTGCCGAATAACGGCGCCTCGGCCATTGCGGCGGGCGACCCGAGCGGCACCGGCAATCTCGGTTTAATGGTGGCCACTGGTAGTGAACTTCTGTTTTTCGCGGGCAACGGGAATGGAACTTTCAGCCTGGCTTCCACCCATAGCCTCAATCATTTTCCCTCGCAAGTCATGTTTGGCTGTTATCCCGAGTACTGGGATCAGATCATCTGTTCGGTATCGCAAAGCAGCCAGATCGTTGAGTTGTATTTCATCGGCGCAAACTACGCCATGACGCCGCTGCAAGGAGGAGACGGAGACTTCTATTCCGTCGGCGGCCTGACCTCCAACGTGGTAGGCGCCCAATTCGCACAAGATGGCAACCAGTACATTGCCTACGGGGATGCCAGTTCAAAAGTTGTCGTAGTGCTCACCAATTTCACAACCGGGGGCACCACCAGCGCGGTCTACCCTGTCGGAGCCCCGCCGATCGGCATGGTGACAGGCGACTTCAATAATGACGGCTATCCCGATATAGCCGTAGTTACTCAGAATGACGGCCTCTGGATTCTTCTTAACAAGGCCAATGGCACCGGTGCCTTCGGCACTCCCTACTCGGTGGGCGGCGCTTTACCCAACCCGGGCGCAATCGTAACGGCGGACTTTAACAGTGACGGCAACCTCGATCTCGCCCTCCAGCAGTCCGGCGCCAATCCCATCCTGATTATGTATGGCAATGGCGCGGGCGGATTTTCCGCTGCCCCGCAAACCAGCGTCACCACTGGCTTCGCCGACAACAACGGCATGATTGCGGTTGGCGAC
>Ga0070764_10001395_pt1 | contig 10486 bp, 10 predicted proteins | sample HubBroMetageWRM4_FD_67287 | JGI IMG/M metagenome (GOLD analysis project Ga0070764, IMG submission 67287) | Warmed soil microbial communities from the Hubbard Brook experimental Forest, New Hampshire - Hubbard Brook CCASE Soil Metagenome WRM 4 | ecosystem: Environmental > Terrestrial > Soil >... | reverse complement strand
TGTCAGTCTGTGCGGCCCCGTCTCACTGCGGCCCGCGCTCCGTCAAATAAATCTTGTCGTAAAGCACCGCCGCCAACACCGCCCCCAGCAACGGGCCCACCCAATAAACTCCATGATTCGTCCAATGATGTGTAGCGAGCGCCGGCCCAAACGTCCGCGCCGGATTAAACGACGCCCCCGTAAACGGTAGCGCGAAAATCGAAGCCACCAGTAGCGCCAACCCAGCCGCATAGCCATGCGTCCGGTGATGCTCCGCGCGCTCACCCACAGTCGTCGCGAAAAACACAAACACCACAATGAACGTCAGCGCACCCTCAAGCAACATCGCGTGCAGTCGCGTCAAATCTTGCGCGATATTCGGCGTCACCGCACCGAGAACCTCCGCGCGCCAATTCGCCTCCGGCAAAATCGCGAGCAACAGGTACGAAGCCGCGAGCGCACCCGCCAGTTGCGCCACCCAGTACAGCAGCGACTGCACCGTGCCGAGCCGCCTCGTCACCCAGAACCCCAGCGTCACCGCCGGATTCAGATGCGCCCCGGAAATGTGCCCCACGGCAACAATCATCACCGCATACATCAGCCCGTAAGCGAACGCGGTCCCTAGCAGCGTGAGCCCCGGCTGGTTAGCCACTCTCAAATACTGATCCGCCGCGATCGCACCAATCGCGGTGAACACCACCGCAAACGTCCCAATAAATTCCGCAAAAAGCTTCTGAGGCAAACTGTGCAAGATTTTCTCCGCCGCGATTCTACTGAATCACCTATACCCAGTCAAAGCAGGGCCTCCTACGATCTCCTCCGTACCCGCAGGCACCACCGAACCCGGCCCACAACCACATCTGCAGAGAAAGTAAGTGGCACAGGCTGGAGTTCGCCTGTGTGCCTTGAATTTACCTTGGCCTCAGACGAGCGCAGCAAAGCCGCAGTGGGACAGGCTCTCAGCCTGTCTGCACCAAGCTCTCAGCGGCGTGTGCCTTAGGCGAGCACAGCGAGCTGTAACTTAGACTGTCAGTCTGTGCCGGCCTCCGTCCGCAACTCACACCACCATCCGCCGCCACCTCGCCATCGTGTCAGTACTCCTTCTCCAATTTCGTAACAATTAATCCACCTTACGTAACCCAGCCATCGTGAAACCGCGTTCGTTCACGAACGCCGCCCGCGCGCAGTGCTACTATTCCCCTGAACGGCGGAGCGCTCGAAGAATTGTTCGATCGTGCCTGTAGCTCGATTGAACTTCTCTGGGGTTACCCCAGGGGAACACTGCAACCAGCAATTCGGCGCGTGAGCCTCACTGCGATGCCTCGCAGGAGTGCTCACGCCAGGTCAGACTCGTTCGAGCGCTTCGCCGCCACCGCCCCATGAATCCCTCGTCCATGAACGCGCTCGCGCGAGTTTTCCTAGCCGGTGAGCCAAGCGCAGAAAAAATTCTCGAGCGCGCGAACTACTTCTTCGGCCGCGAGTGGCGCTGGATGCGGCCTCTCGCAAAACGCTACGTCAGAAAATTCTCGAGCGGCCCGCGTCCACGCCAGAGGGACGTGTTCAATTTTCTAGCCGCGGACCGCGACTTCGCTGCCGCGCGGTTGAAGCACGCCGACAGCTTGACCGTCGCACACTGGGTCGGCGAGCAATCCGCAATGTGGCCCGCAAATTTGGCGTCGGACTGGGGCTTGCCGGGAATCACCACCACCGGCGGACTAGCCGCGTGGGCAGGGCTTACCGTCGGAGATCTCGAATGGCTCGCCGACTTGAAAGCTTTTGGCCGGCGTAATGAAAATCACCGCCTGCGCCACTATCACTACCGCATTACGGCAAAACGCTCCGGGGAATTCCGCCTCATTGAAGCACCCAAGCTGCGACTGAAATTGGTGCAGCGTAAAATTCTGGCGGAACTGCTCGATAAAATTCCACCGCACAACGCGGCGCACGGCTTCGTGAGAGGACGATCGATTCGGTCGTTCGCGGCGCCTCACTCGGGCCGTCGAGTGGTGCTGCGCATGGATGTACGCGATTTTTTCCCCTCGATCGGCAGCGCGCGCGTTCAGGCGCTGTTTCGCATGCTTGGTTATCCAGAACCGGTAGCGGACCTGCTCGGCGGCTTGTGCACCACGATCACGCCGCGAAGCATTTGGCCACACGGCGCAAACGCGGCCGAGCGCGAACGCATGATCCAGCTTCAACGCTTCTACGACCGGCCGCATTTGCCCCAGGGCGCGCCGACATCGCCCGCATTGGGAAATATCTGCTTCTTTCGCGCCGACTCCCGCCTAGCCGGTCTTGCGAAATCCGCAGGCGCCACCTACACGCGCTACGCCGACGATCTAGCTTTCTCCGGCAGCGTCTTGTTCGAACGCAGCGTCGATCGCTTCGCCACACACGCGGCAGCCATTTTGCTCGAAGAAGGCTTCGCGCCGAACTTCCGCAAGACGCGCGTAATGCGCAAGGGCGTTCGCCAACGCCTAGCCGGACTCTCCATCAACACCAAGCCCAACGTAATCCGCGCCGACTACGACCGCCTGAAAGCCACACTCACAAACTGCGCTCGCCACGGCTCCGCTTCACAGAATCGCGACCGCCGCTCCGACTTCCGCGCCCACCTTCGCGGCCGCATCGCCTTCGTCGCATCAGTCAACGCCGAGAAGGGAAGCAAGCTCCTCGCAATTTTCAATCGCATCGTTTGGTAAGCGGAAGCGGCAATGGGTGCGCGCCCAGTCGAAAGTTAGCGAGCTTGTGGCGGAGTGTTAGGTGCGGGCGACATGGCTCAATCCGGGACCAACTGAGAGTTGATCCCGCTGAGACTCGAAAGTCTAAGCTACATCGCGCTACGCGCGACCAGGACCGGCACAGACTGAGAGTCCATGTTACAGCTTGCTGCGCTCGCCTGAGGCACACCCCGCTGAGAGCGGGGTGCACACAGTCCCGCAGCAGAATTGTTAGCGGGTGCCGGCGGCGACCGGCGTGTTTACGTTGGAAAGCCAGTTGTGCCGGTCGGCTTTGCGTCCCTCGACCAGCGCGAAAAATTCGTCCTGGATTTTCTCGGTGATGGGGCCACGCTCGCCCGCGCCGATCTTGATGCGATCGACGGAGCGGATGGGCGTGATCTCCACCGCGGTGCCGCAGAAGAAAACCTCATCCGCGATGTAAATCATTTCGCGCGGAATGACCTGCTCCGCCACGGGAATACCGAGGTCGCGTGCAATCGTCATCACGGTGTGGCGCGTGATGCCGGGCAGAGCGGAGTTCGACAGCGGCGGCGTGATCAACGTCCCGTCCACCACCAGAAAAATATTTTCGCCCGAGCCTTCGCTCACCTGTCCATTCGAATCGAGCGCGATTCCTTCCACGTACCCATTCGCGCGCGCTTCCATTCGAATCAGCTGCGAGTTCATGTAGTTCGCCGCGGCCTTCGCCATCTGCGGCAGCGTATTCGGCGCCGGCCGGTTCCACGAACTCACGCACACATCCACGCCAATCTTGTGGCCGTCTTCGCCGAGGTATTTGCCCCACGGGTGGCACGCCATGTACACCTCGATCGGACATCCGTGCGGGTCCACGCCCGCCTCGCCGTAGCCGCGCAAAATCACCGGCCGCGTGTAGCCCGACGGCAGCTTGTTCACGCGAATCAATTCGAGGTTCGCCTCGCACAGCTGATCCACAGTGAACGGGCTCTCGATGCGATAGATGTAAGCGGAGTTGCGCAGACGCTGCATGTGATCGCGCAGGCGGAAAATCGCGGGGCCTTGCGGCGTCTCGTAACAGCGAATGCCCTCGAACACAGCGGAGCCGTAGCTCACCACGTGCGACAGCACGTGAATCTTCGCATCGTCCCAGTTGATGAACTTGCCGTTGTGCCAGATCTTCTCGGTCTTCGGAAAAGGCATGCTGGACTCCGTGTGCCGCGCGATTTTTGCGTGCGGCGGTTAATGCGTGCGACTGCTAGTAAAAGTTGCGCCGCATTTGCAGGTTAAAGAAGGCGCCGTAGGCTGTCAATCGTACCAATGCGGCTGTGCGTCGTGCGCGCCGATACCATATTGTCTTCGATTCGTTAAACGAATGCGCGCCATCAACGAGACGGTCGCGCGCCGAGGCCGCGCTAACGTTCAGCGCCCCTTAGCCTGCTCACCGCGCAGCACCATACACGTCGAATTCGCGCGCGCCACTAACTCGCCCTTCGAATTCGTCACGTCGCATTCCACCATCCCAACCGTCCGACCACGCTTCACCACTTTGCCCACCGCGCGCAGCTTGTCTTTCCACACCGGCCGCAGAAAATTAATCTTCAGCTCGAGCGTGGTAAACGATTCGTCTTCTTCGAGCGTCGATGCAAACGCGACGCCCATCGCCGCATCTGCCACATCGCACAGGAGTCCTCCGTGCAGCGTGCCCATCGGATTGGTGTGCCTCTCGTCCGCTTGAAACGCGAACTCCGCCTGGCCTTCCTCGGCGGCAGTAATCTCGAACCCAATCAAAGTCCCGACCGGAGCGAAGGGCACGTAGTCCGAGATTGAGGCCTGAATCCATTTCAACTGTTTCGCCACAACGCCCTCCACGCGGCTGCGCTTTAATGATCGTCGCTCGCTGCATCCGCCGCCCGCGGCACGGAAAATCCACTGATCCGGCTCCAGGCGCTCGTCTTCCAGTTATCCATCACCACCTGATCTACGATCCACGGCGGCACCGGCGTGAAAAGATGCCGCGAGAGCGCTTCTAGAAACGGCTCGTACAGTTCGCGCAGCTGCTTCAATTTTTTGTTCGTCTCGTCGTCGTGCCGCAGTTCGTATCCCGCTTCTTTCATCGCGGCCCGCAGTCGCGCGTACTCCGCTTCCGGCAGCCGGTCTTTTTCGGGGCTTACCGGCCGCGCGTAAAACACCTGCGACAAATCCACCAGCGTGTGCCGGCACATTGCAAACGTCAGCCGCGCTTGCCGCGAGCAGGCATTGTCGCCGGTCGCGATCAGCAGCGCCGTCGCGTCCAGAATTGTTGTGAGCGCGGCGATCCACGATTCGTTGCTGTGCTGCGAACGGAAATAACTCACCACCGGATACGAGATGTGGCTCTCGAGCAGCTCCGCTGACCAGCGCTCCCAATCCACAAAAAGCTGGCGCAGCGCTTCCATCCCGTGCGGGCCGTTGTGTCGCCGCAGCAATTCCGCCGCGGTCGGCGGCGATCCCGCGCGCGCATCGAGCAGCACGATGCTCACTTCGCGCCGCGAAAACGCCGAATAGATCACCGGGAGATAGCTGATCACCAACGCCAAAAATCCGAGTCCGAGGCCGCTCTCAAAAACCGTCAGCACCCGTTCGATGGGAGTGTGCGGCGTCACGTCGCCGATGCCCAGCGTGAAGAGCGTCGTACCGCTCAGGTAAAAACACATCGCCAGGCTTGGCCGCGTCGGATCGTGCGCTTCGTTGCCGTAGTAGAGGAGTGCAAATCCCACCAGCAGGCTTGCGCCCCACAGCGCAAAGAGCACCAGCAGCGAGAGCGGCCCGTAAAAACTGAGAAACGTCTCGCGCTGCCGGGTGCCCTTGATCTGCCGCGCGATCCACTTCCACGGCTGCCATGTGCAAACGTAATATAGGCGCGTCAGCCGGAACCACCGCGTCACGCGACGCGGCAGCACCACCGTCTCAAACGCTTCGAGCAGCACCAGCAGAATGATCGCGAGGCCGAGGTAGGCGATCGGCTGCATTAAGACTCCAACGTCGTCGAAAGCGAAATTTCCGCCTTCAGCAAACGCGACACCGGACAATTCGCCTTCGCGCTCGCCGCCGCCGCGTCGAACGCTTCCTTCGAAAGTCCGGGGATTTTCGCGGTCACGTCGAGGTGGATTTTAGAAATCGTCCACGAGCCGCTCAGGTTTTCCAGCGTCACCGTCGCTTTCGTCGCCAGCTTTTCCGGCACCTGTTGAATCGTGCCCAGCTGCGCCGCCAGCGCCATTGTGAAACACCCTGCGTGCGCCGCGCCGATCAGTTCCTCGGGGTTCGTGCCCTTCGCGTTCTCAAATCGCGTCAGAAACGAGTACGGCGCGTCGTGCAGAATTTCGCTCTGCGTCGAGATCGTACCCTTGCCTTCTTTCAGCGATCCGTTCCAGACCGCCGAGGATGTGCGTTCCATGGGTTCTCCCAATGAAATGAGATTGCGAGATGGTAAGACGCGGAGAATTGGATGTAAACAGCGGCCGCAGCGACTTAGCGAATTTCAGATGGCGTACGGCTAGCGGTGCATGCCGCCGGTGTCTTGTGCTTTGTCCAGCGAGTCCATCGCGTCGTGCACGCGCTGCAGCATCGCGCCGTTCTTGTACTCGTACACGCCGAAAACGAAGAAAGGAATCATGGCCGCCAGCACCCACACCTTCGCGCGCGGAGGGAATTTTTCTTCCGGCTCCCACCGGAAGATGCGGCGCGAGATTTCGAACGACACGATTAGGCCGATCGCCAGAGCGGTAACCACGGTCGCCAACTCCGGCAGCGTCACTCGGTTCGTCGTCGCGCTCTGGAATCCCGTCGCTAGATACGTCGCTGGTGAAAACATCGTCAGGCGTTGGATCCATTCCGGAAACACAGTCAGTGGAATCGTCGCTCCGGAAAGGAAAAGAAAAACCATCCAGACCAACTGGTTGATGATCTGGGTTTCCTGCATCGTGTTCGTCACGCTCGCCACGATCAATCCGATCGCCGAAAAAGTGGACGAGCCAATGAATACCAGCAACAGAATCACGGGGATGTTGCCCCATTGCGTCATGTGGAACAGATATTTCGCCACAGCCATTTCGATAAACACGAACGGCACAACGAGCAAAAAATTCGCCAAGATGCTCGAGGCCAGAATCGGCCCCGCGCCCACCGGCGCCAGGCGGAATCGCCGCAGAATTCCTTGTTCGCGAAACGTCACCAGCTGCACGCTCAGTCCCCAGAATCCGCCCATCACCGTCAGGGTCAAAATTCCGCCCAGAATGTAGCTGATTTTTTCCGGCGAGCCTTTGCCCCACAGCATCACAAACAGAAAAAGAAAAATCATCGGCATCAGCAAGCTGAAGAACAAAAACATCTTGTTGCGCATCGCGAGCCGGATGCGGATCTTCGTCATCGACAGTGTGTTGGTGATCGCGTTCGCGGCCATCGCTATTCCCTCAGCCTTCGCCCGGTCAGCTCGATAAAAACGTCTTCGAGCGACGGCGAGTACATTTCCATTCCTTGCAGTTCGTTGTTTTCCGCTTCTAGGTATTTCACCAGCGCCACAATCGCCTGCGGCGCACGCGAAGCGTAGATCGCGTAATTTTCTCCCACCACCCGCACATCGGACACGCCTTCGAGCCCTTTCAGCACGCCCTCAGCCACCGGCTTTGCGAGCCGCACTTCCAGCCGTGTCGTGCCGGCGGACGCCTGCTTCAGTTCCCGCGGCGTACCCATCTTAATGATCTTGCCGTGATCGACGATCGCCACCCGGTCGCACAGCTTTTCCGCTTCTTCGATGTAATGCGTCGTCAGCAGCACGGTCTTTTTGTCGCGCCGCAGCTCTTCAATGATTCCGTAGATCTCGCGCCGCACCTGCGGGTCCAGCCCCGCCGTCGGCTCATCCAGGAAAACCACCTTCGGGTTATTCACCAGCGCCATGGCCAGCGCGAGCCGCTGCTTCTGTCCTCCCGAAAGTTCCTTGTAGAAAGCGTTTTTCTTTTCGGTGAGTTGGAAGCGCTCCAACAGGGCAGTCGTGTCCGTGTGTTCGCTGTAAAAATCCGCGAAAAGGTCCAGAGCTTCCTTCACCTGGATTTTTTCCGGCAGCGCCGTCGATTGCAGCACCGCACCGATCTGCTTCTTGAACGCGTTCCCCGCGCTCTGCGGATTCAGCCCGCAAACGCTCACGCGCCCGCTGTCCGCCGTACGCATCCCCTCCAAAATCTCCACCGTGCTGGTCTTGCCGGCACCGTTCGGCCCCAATAGGCCAAACACCTCGCCCTCATCCACGCGGAACGTCAGCCCCCGGACGGCTTCCACCGCCCCGTAGCTCTTCACCAGATCCTGCACCTCAATGATCGCCGTCAAGTCCGTCTTCCCCTCAAAAGTGAACCTACTTCTATATCACACGCGCGCCCGTCCCTGCTTCAGGCGAGTGCAGCTAGCTGTAGCTTAGACTTTCGAGTCTGAGCGGAACCAACGCTCAGTTGGTCCCGGGTTGAGCCATTCCGGCCACCCTCCGCGTCCTCCATTTCATACGCCCCCGACCCCGACTTGTTTCACCGGAGGCGCACACCATTTCTCGCCGGGCGTCACTAGTTAGTTCTTGATTAAGTGATGCCTGTGTGTTAACGTGGGTCGTCGGCTCATGTCCGAGCCACAAAAGGAGCGCCAGTGCGCCCCGGCCCCAAAAGTCACAGGGCCCCATATCCCGCCGCAACGGCTCAGCGCCGGAATCTGTCGCCCCACCCGCCGTTTTCTAATCGACACTGGATGCGATTAGAAATCGCCGTAACTTCAACAAAACACTCACTCGGCCCCACTTCTAATCGACACAAAAACACGGTTTCGTGGGCTAGGCATTCGGGTGAATTTACGGCGAACCCACAAATTCACACTGGGAGGGCCCTGCGGGTTCTCGAACGTGCATTGCGCAACGCGGCTGAATTCGGCGACAGCCGAATTCACACTGAGGAACGCCACTGGCATGACGAAGTGCCTCACCCCTTCCTGAACGGTGCAGGCACGACTTCGTCACGAAGAGTGGCACAGTCCGGAGATGGCCTGTGTGCCCTGGTCTCACGGGCGTTTGAAAGACCCTCGTCATCCTCCAGCTTGCCCTCGAGCAGAGCGAAGGGAGGTCCCTTAACGGGCCGAAGGATCTCTCTTCGCCGTCTGTTCGAGTCAATTCCCAACCTCGCCGCAAAACCAGTTGAAACCCAGTTGATAATTTCTAATCGGATTGCTCGCCGATTAGAATTGCCCGAAAGTTATAGAAAACAAACGACGGCGCCTCTTTCTAATCGACACAAATTTACCCACACCGAAGAGACATCCGCAACGCCGCGCAGCCCGAGTTTAGAATGCGGGATCGCACCCGCCGCTCTGCCATTTAATCCAGCATCGCCGCGGGGAAGCCTCGGACAAACTAGCCTGCTGTGCAGGCTGTCGCCGTGCACGCTGCAACTCCAGCGTCCTCCTCAGGTTGCAAACGCGACCCGCGACCACGGCGCGTGTTTAACGCAGTGGGCGCCGAGCGAAGCGCAAAGCGCCGCAGGAGCAACGCAATGCTGAGCGCCGCCACAACGAACGGAGGAAGCGCAATTCGGCGCAACGCACGCGCGACTGTGATCGCACTCACCGCGCGTGAATGTGCTGAAACCCGCCTCAAACCGCACGTTTCGCGTGCCTCAACAGTAATAACGGATTCAGCAAAGCTGTCCGAATCTGCCCGTCAACACCATTGTGTCCGTAGTGGAGCGTTCATACACTACGCACAGATTCGTCACCGTCCCGCAAGAATCGGGGGATTCATCGCGGCGGCGACGAGAGGAGTTGGGGTGGCTTTCGTCAGGCGCAAGGGCAACACCTACTTTCTGGTGCACAACGTACGCCGGCAGGGAAAGGTGCGGCAATTGCATCTGGCGCGTTTGGGGGAGCGGCCGAAGATCACGGACGACGTGGTTCGCAGCGTTACTCGCAACCATCCGTTTCTTCAGCTGGACTGGTCGAGCCTGCGCGAGCAGGTGAACAACCGGGCTCCAGTGTTCGACGTTCGATCCCCTTATGTGCAGACCCTCATGCACGCATTACGCAACCTTAACCTGGACCTGGCCGATTTAACTCCGCCGATGCTGTTGCTGGCGGGACGAGCCAATTCAAGCCGAGAACTGGTCACGCAATTACGGCTGCTTCGCGCAACGCTCGATATTAAGTTGGGCCAATTCGAGCGCGGCGATCTGGCGGTCGCAAATGGCGGCAGGAAGTTCCGGTAGAGGGCTATGACCGTGGGCGCGCACGCAGTACAACTCGACCCGACTCAGCGCAGCGTGGAGTCTCGGGACTTCGAAGCGGGGCTGAGACGGAAGATTGTAGGGCAGGATGAAGCGGTACAGGCAGTGGTGGATCTCTACCAGGTGTTCCGTGCGGGTTTGAATTCGCCGGGACGTCCAGTAGGGAACTTGCTGTTCCTGGGGCCGACGGGCGCGGGCAAAACGCGCGTCGTCGAAGCCACGGCCGAAGTTCTGTTCGGCGATCCGCGCGCCGTAATTAAAGTGGACTGCGCGGAGTTCCAACACTCCCACGAAATCGCGAAGTTGATTGGCTCGCCCCCGGGGTACCTGGGCCACCGCGAAACACATCCTTTGATCACGCAGGAAGCTCTCGCGCAGTACCACACCGAGAAGCTGAAGATTTCTTTCCTGCTGTTCGACGAAATTGAAAAGGCCAGCGACGCGCTCTGGCAGTTGCTGCTCGGCATTCTCGATAAAGCCACGCTCACGCTCGGCGACAACCGCCGCGTCGATCTTTCACAGACG
>Ga0070764_10001393_pt1 | contig 10487 bp, 4 predicted proteins | sample HubBroMetageWRM4_FD_67287 | JGI IMG/M metagenome (GOLD analysis project Ga0070764, IMG submission 67287) | Warmed soil microbial communities from the Hubbard Brook experimental Forest, New Hampshire - Hubbard Brook CCASE Soil Metagenome WRM 4 | ecosystem: Environmental > Terrestrial > Soil >... | reverse complement strand
TCAACTCCGGATTGTGAATCTGCAGCCGCTCCATCACGGCAACGATCTCGTCGCGACGCAAACCGGAATTGCCGTTCCCGTTTCCATTGCCATTGCCGTTCAGGTGGGTCGCCGCATCGATCAGAGGCTTGAAGCTGACGTTCTGGACTTCGGACAAGTTCACTCGAAACGGAAGCTGCGAGCTGAGATCGAGCAGGAGATGCAGATTTCTTAGCGCGTCGCAGCTGTCGGGCTTTGCGGCGAAGGCGTGCGCGGAGTCTTCAATTCGCTTGCGCAGAATAAATTCAAGCGCAGTCGCGTTGAGAGTCGCGCGGCTCGCCTCGGCCTCGCGCAGCGAGCTTTTTACGGCTTCAAGATCGATCACCGGCTGCTCGAGAGCTTTGCGGAGCTGATCATTGAGCGCAATGTTGGTAGCCGCAAGAAACGCAGGCGGAACTGGCATATCGAGCGCGTTGAGGAATCGAATCAGCGACGCGTGATTTTCGTAAACGCCCTGAAACGATGCGGACACTGCGTTCTGCCGGTCCTGAAGCACGAGCTTGATGATGCGGCGCTGTTCGTCCCGGAACAGGGTGCGGAGCGAGAACGTGAGTTCCCGGAACTGATCGTCGATCGCGCGAATCACGGCAGCTGTATCCGCTCGTTCGAAGGAACTTGTGAGGCTTTCGCAAAGCTGTTTGAAGAGGGCGGGATCCTGAAAAACGCGGACGCCACCGGCGATATTGTGGTCGCCTAGATAGAGTACGGCGAAACTGAGCGGCTTTGATTCGCGAGTGATTCGCGAGGTAAAAACGCCGCGACCGATCGCGAGACGCGAACGCCCCTCGGCCTCGTGCGTATATTCCTGCCGATCGACCTGATAGCAATAAATTTCCGTTTGATCGCCGTAATTCTCGAAGAGCGAGCTGACGGCGTAATGGCCCGCCACGGTCTCAAGCTTCACGGCCGCGGTCCTGACCCACTTTTCGTAAATATTGCCGGCGTCGCGATGCTCGGCCAGGTTGCTCTTCGCGGCGCTCAGTCGCGCAACGAAACGTTCTTCGAGCGATGAATCATCCAGGATCTCGCGCGCCAACTGAATCGCACGGCCGGCGTACTGCAGAACCTGGACCGATTCGAGGCCGGAGATTTCGTCAAAGAACCAGCCGCAACTGGTGTACATGAGCATGGCGTGGCGCTGCATTTCCAAGAGATTCAGCGCGCGCACCACTTCGCTGGAATTCAGTTCGCGGCCAGCGTGCTCGAGCAGGAATTTATCGACGTTTTCGTCCGAGCGATCGAGGATCACGCGAATGTATTCATCGCGAGCGCGCCAGGGATCGCGCAGCAGCACTTTGGCGTGTAGCTCAAAGAGCATCGCAAGTTCGTCGCGCAGCGCGTCGAGCGCGTTGCGCAGCGGCTCGCGCCAGGCTTGTGTCCAACCGGCGCGCTGGCTCGCGTTACAACCGCAGTTCGAGCGCCAGCGCTCGATGCCGTGGATGCAGCTCCACGACGTGTTCTCGACGATCTCGACAAACTCCTTCGGCGGAAACAGTTCGAGATATTCGGCGTAGTTGGTGAGCTTCACATCGCCGCTGCGCTCGATGTCATTTAGTGCATAGGTGAGCGCCATTTCGCCGTGGGTGTGATGGTGGCCGTAGGATTCGCCGTCTGTGGCGATGTGTACAAGTTGAGGTGCGTCCTGCGTGTCACCGAAGCCGGAGCGAAGACGATCGGCGAAGCGTTTGCCGTCGTCGAGCAAACCCTCGAAGGCGACGCCCTGAGAGATACGGCCGTCGTAGAAAAAGACGGCGATCTGTTTGCCCGACGGCAACGCGACTTTATACGGCCGGCGCGGATCGATTTTCTCTCCGGTGACGTCGCGCCACTGTTTTTCGTTTTCGCCGCGCACTTTGCCGGCTTGCCGCGGCGCGAGAATCGTGAATTTCACGCCTTCGCTGGCCAGCGCTTCCAGCGAGGCTGTGTCCACGGCGGTTTCGGGTAGCCACATACCTTCCGGCTTGCGGCCGAATCGCTTCTCGAAATCGGCGATTCCCCACTTCACCTGCGTCGCCTTATCGCGAGTGTTCGCGAGCGGCAGGATCATGTGGTTGTAGGCCTGCGCGATGGCCGAGCCGTGTCCGCCGAAACGCCCGCGGCTGTATTGGTCCGCAGTCTGAATGTCGACGAGAACGTTCGGGGCCTTCGACTCCATCCAAAGCAACAGCGTCGGGCCGAAGTTGAAACTGATCTGGCCATAGTTATTCACAAGGCGAACGATGCGCTGGCTTTCGTCGAGCAAACGGGACTGCGCGTTGGGTGCGTAACACTCTGCCGTGATGCGCTCGTTCCAGTCGTGATACGGCTCGGCGGAGTCTTGGACTTCGACCGCTTCGAGAAACGGATTCTCGCGCGGCGGCTGGTAGAAGTGACCGTGAATGCAGACGTATTTCATGAAGCTCCCATGGCTTTCGCGGCGTCAGAAGTGGCGAGAACGACTACGGAGTGCGGCGGCACCGTGATGACTCCGGGAGCGGACGCTGCGCGTTCTTTTTGCGGCACGCTGGCCGACGTCAAGACAGTTTGGACATTGGACGCGTGCGCGCCTCGGTTCACAGTAGCGGGGTTGGCGCCGAAATTGAAGACGGCGATCAGTGGCGCGCGTGCGTCTCGATATTCGAGGCGCAGAATCTTAGAGTGTTCGTCCGCAGTCACAGAGGGCCAGATGCCGGCGATCCCAGCGGCGTTGCGCAGACGGATCAATGAAGAATAGAAATTGTTGATCTCAGCGCCGCTGCCTTTCGCGACAAGGCCGCGAGCAAGTTTCGCGGACTGAAACGTCGAGTCGGATTGTGGATCCGGAACTTCGCCGGCGTAGTCAAATGCAGCAAACTCTTCGCGTCGGCCGCGTCGCACTGCATCGGCGAGCGCCGGATCGGAATGGCTCGTGAAATAAGGAAATGGCGCGGTCTCGCCGTACTCCTCGCCCATAAACAAGAGCGGAACAAACGGACTCAGCAAGACGGCGGCAGCTGCGAGCTTGAGTTGATTGGCGCTGAGCGACGACGAAAGCCGGTCCCCCGCCGCGCGATTACCGACTTGATCGTGATTCTGGCTGAAGACGACGAATTGCTCTGGTTGCAAGCCCGTTGGCGAATTGCCGTGGTGGCGACGGCGAAACGGTGAGTAATCGCCTGAGTAGCGCCAGCCTTCGCGAAGAACGCGGGCGAGGTCTTCTACACCGTTAAAGTCCGAGTAATAGGCATGGCGTTCGCCGGTGAGCAGCACGTGAAGCGCGTGATGGAAATCGTCACTCCACTGCGCCGCGAGTTCGTAGCCGCCCTCCGCGGCGGGGCGAAGGAGCTTCGCGTCATTCAAATCGCTCTCGGCGATCAGATGGATCGTGCGCCATGAGTGCTCTTCCAACTCGGAAACTCGCGATTGCAATTCGGCGAGAAAGTGACGCGCGCCAAAATCGAAAATCCCGTGGACCGCGTCAAGCCGCAGGCCGTCGAGATGAAACTCGTTCAGCAAGTAGAGCGCATTTGAAATGAAAAACTCGCGCACTGCGTCACTGTCTAGGCCATCGAAATTCACGGCGCGTCCCCACGGCGTGCGATAGCGATCCGTGAAGTAGGGGCCGAACGCATCGAGGCGGTTTCCTTCCGGGCCGAGGTGGTTGTACACGACGTCGAGAATCACGGCGAGGCCGCGCGCGTGTGCGGCGTCAACAAATCGCTGGAGCGCAACCGGGCCGCCGTAGGAATTTTGCGCGGCAAAGGGAAACACGCCGTCGTAGCCCCAATTATGAGCGCCGGGAAATTGCGAAAGCGGCATCAGCTCGATCGCGGTGACGCCCAATTCGCGAAGGCGGTCGAGGTCGGCGATTGCCGCGTCGAGAGTGCCTGCTTCGGTGAACGTACCGACGTGCAGTTCGTAAATGACCAGGTCGCAGAGTTCGAGGCCGCGCCACGCCGAGTCGCTCCATTCGAAGCTCGCCAGATCGACAAGCTCCGACGGGCCGTGAACTCCTTCGGGTTGGAAACGCGACGCCGGATCGGGAAGCAGCTCGCCGGCATCGAGCGAGATTCGATAGCGTGTTCCGGGCGCAACATCCGCGTCGGCTTCGAAATAGCCGTTGCCACACGCACCGAGCGGAATTCGCGTGCTCGTTTTCTCCAGAACTACAGCGACTTTCGCGGCGTGAGGCGCCCACACGCGAAATGCAGCGCGAGCGTTCGAAAGAGTCTGCGCTCCAGGATACGTCGTGACCTGTTCGGGCATCGCAGCTTCGTCCGAGGCGGCGGGGCGATTCTTAGGCCGCGGCTTCTGAACGGATGACGACGGCTTCGAAATGGATGTGGCGCTCACGTAAGTTGTTCGTATCAGTGATTCTTTGCGGTGAACCGACAGCACCCAGCTGCACGAAGAGTACCCAGAACTCACTACGGGGGCTATACAGCGAAACTTGTAAACGTCCTGACCCTTCGATATCGCAGAAATGAAACGAGATGTGCTCTCGATACATCCTCAAACGAAACGAGTTTCCTACAGCGTGTGCCGTATGGATGATTCACGCCCGTTGCGCCACAATCCACTTTCCTGGCGGAAAATGCGAACTAGGCGCAAATCGACAGACCGCAAGACTCTCGAAACAATCAGCCGCACGCCGATTGAGCGAGACAGCGGACTGCTACTTCATCCCACATCGTTACCGTCGCGCTTCGGAATTGGCGATTTTGGCGCGAGCGCCAGCGAGTTCGCCGATTTTCTACACGCGTCTCATCAGCGCGTGTGGCACATTCTGCCGCTTGGTCCTACCGGCGATTCCAATTCGCCGTACGAATGCCGCTCGTCGTTTGCCGGCAACCCGCTGCTGATCAGTCCTGAATTGCTCGCCGATCGAGGCTACATCGCGAAGACGGAACTGCGGCGCACGCCGCGGTTCACCGAAGAGAAGGTTCAGTTCGCAGAAGTGCGCCGGTTCAAGCTCGCGCTGCTGCGCTCGGCGTTCATGAATTTCGACCCGGATAAAGAATTCGCTCGCTTCGAAGCGCAAAACGCTCACTGGCTCCAGCCGTATTCGACTTTCATGGCGCTGCGGGAGTTGCACGCTGGCGAAAGGTGGACGCGATTCAAGCCCGGTAGCCAGCCGTCGAAAGATGGCGTCGCATTTCACAAATTTGTGCAATTTGAATTTCACCGGCAGTGGGACTCGCTGCGAGCGTACTGCGGCGCGCGCGGCGTCCGCATTTTGGGTGATTTGCCGTTTTACGTGCAGCACGACAGCGCCGACGTGTGGGCGGCTCCGAAGCTATTCGACCTGAATGGCGACGGCGAGCCGCGCAGCGTTGGTGGCGTGCCTCCGGACCTTTTCACGGAGGACGGTCAATACTGGGGCAATCCAACCTACCGCTGGGATCGAATGAAGCGCGACGGATTTGCGTGGTGGATCGCGCGGCTGCAAGCTGCTCTCGAACGCGTGGACATTTTGCGGCTCGATCACTTCCGAGGGTTCGAAGCGTACTGGAAAATTCCGGCAACGAGCGCGACTGCTCGCGCAGGCGCATGGGTTGCGTCGCCGGGCGCGGAGCTATTCAAAGCGGCGCGAAAGCAACTCGGTGACCTGCCGCTGGTTGCGGAAAATCTCGGCGTCATCACGGACAGAGTGGAAGAGCTGCGCGAAGCGCTTGGGCTGCCGGGAATGGCGGTGCTGCAATTTGCGTTTGATTCGGACAATGCGCATCGCCCGCACAATTTCAAGCGCAACACAGTGGCGTTCACGGGAACCCACGACAACAACACGACGGAAGGTTGGTGGGCCGGTCTGCACGCCGCGGCCGAGCGCGATTTAGCCGCGCGAGGCCAATTGCATCAGGCGCAGGCGTATCTTCAGTCGAATGGCCACGCGATCCACTGGGCGATGATCCGCACGGCGATGAACTCGATCGCGCAGCTCGCGATTGTTCCGCTGCAGGATGTGCTCGGACTTGGTAGTGAGGCGCGCATGAATGTTCCCGGGACGGCAGACGGCAATTGGACGTGGAGATTTCAGTCTAAGCAACTCACGCCCGCGCTCGCGGATCGTCTGGCGGCACTTACTGTTGCAGCGGGGAGACATCGTGATGAGAGTGCGTCGGAAAGACACGCGCAAACGGCAGCGTGAAATTATATTCAGAGCGATTCTTGACGGAGGTTGCCATGAGTACTGCAGATGAAGACCTGATTCACGCGAAAGAACATTTGCGGCAGATGGGGCACGACGTCGGCGAGACTCACATCGTCTATCAAGGCGCGGTGGGAACGATTCGCGTAACGATGGACGGCGCTCTTTTCACGCGAGACGAAATTCTTGAGATCGCGGAAGAGGAACACGAGGAACCGCGCCAGCCGAATTGATTTCTATGGCGGCTGCGAAGACGAGAGGTCAGGTTCCCGCGCGAGCAACGACGGGTGCGACCGGAATTGATGCTTCGACCGTAGTGCCGGGGTCGTTTCGCACGAGTTTGAGAGTGCCACCGAACTCTTTCACCCGCTGCTTCATTCCTGCGATTCCGACGCCGAGTCCCTGAGGCTGCAACTCTGAAACCAAGGGTTCGATTCCCTTCCCGTCGTCGCAGATCCGCGTGCGCACCTCGCTGTCGCGCAGCGTAACCGTCACTTCAGCGCGATGCGCTTCCGAGTGCCGGAAGACGTTGGTGAGCGCCTCCTGCACGATGCGGAAAACCGTGACTTCGACTTCCGGCGCCAAGCGTGGAAATTCCGGCGGGTCCAGACAAATCGAGATGTCGATTCCGCTGCGTTTGGTGAGGCCTTCGACGTACCACTCGAGCGCGGACGGCAAACCGATTTCGTCGAGCAACGGTGGGTGCAGCAAATACGAAATGCTGCGGACTTGTTGGATCGCGTGATCCACCAGCGAACTCATTTCGAGCGCGGATTTTTTTGAATTAGGCGTGAGGCCGCTGTCCGCGCAGATCGAATCGGACATCATCTTCACGGCGGAGAGCTCTTGACCGAGGCTGTCGTGGAGTTCGCGCGCGATGCGGCGGCGCTCTTCGTCCTGCATATTGATAAGTTTCTGAGACAGCACGCGCAACTCGTCGTTCAACGCGCCGAGCTGTCGCGTGCGTCGGTGCAATTCCGCGAAGACCGAGACTTTCGCACGCAAGAGCTCCGGGACGACCGGCACGGAAATGTAATCGACCGCTCCCTGGGCGTAGCCGCGTAGGCGGTCGATGTCCGACATGTGAATCGCGGAGATAAAAATGATCGCTGTGTTTTGATAGCGCGGGTGCTGGCGAATCATTTCGGCGAGTTCGAAGCCGTCGAGCTCCGGCATGCTGACGTCCATCAGCACGACGGCGATGTCTGACTTGAGCAAATGCTCGAGCGCTTCGCGGCCGGAAGTCGCCTTGATCAAGTTGTCGCCCAAATCGCTGAGGATCGCCTCATAGCTCATCAGCTTCGAGGGCTGGTCATCGACCATCAGGATGTTGACCTTGTGCGTGTTACTCACGAATTCAAACATCTCCTGCGTTTTGCCTGCATAAACTTGGCGGTTTGCAACATTCTCAACGGTGTAACCACATTCGCAACGCCGAAAGGAGTTGATCGGTATTTACCGGCTTTGCCAGATATTCCGAAGCACCGGCCTCGAGACACTTTTCACGGTCGCCCTTCATGGCTTTCGCCGTAAGCGCGATGATCGGCAGGCGCCGGAAATTCGCATTCTGCCGAATCACCTGCATGGTTTCGTAACCGTCCATTTCCGGCATCATGATGTCCATCAGAACGATCGCAACGTCCGGCGTGTTTTCGAGCGTTGAGATAGCCTCGTGCCCCGTGCCTGCGGACAGCACCGTCATGCCGCGGCGCTCCAGCACACTGCTCAACGCAAAAATGTTGCGCACGTCGTCATCGACGACAAGGACTTTGCGGCCCACAAGTGCTTCGTCGGAACGGTGCAAACGATCGAGCATGCGCTGCTTTTCGACGGGCAGATCCCCGACGACGCGGTGGAGAAACAGAGCAGTCTCATCGAGCAGGCGCTCCGGAGACTCGACGCCCTTCACCACGACGGAGCGCGCGAAAATGTGCAGTCTGGCGTCTTCCTCCGGCGAGAGTTCCTTGCCGGTGAAGACGACAACGGGCAAATCAGCGGCGGCGGCACTGTCGCCGAGCTTTTCGAGTACTTCGAAGCCCGTCATGTCCGGTAGACGCAGGTCGAGGACGGCGCAATCGAACGGTTCATTCTCGATGGCTTCGAGCGCCTCCATGCCGGTGGCGGCGATCGAAACGTCGATGTCCTTGTCGCCGAGTAGCTCGCGAATGCTGAGCTGCTCGGCGGGATTATCTTCCACGACGAGCAATTTTTTGCGGCGCGGCGTCACATATTCGCGAACGCGTGTGAGGGCCGCGTGAAGGCCTTCAGCGGTCGTTGGTTTTGTAACGAATGAGAAGGCTCCGCGCGATAATCCGTGCCGGCGGTCTTCATCGAGTGTCAACATCTGCACCGGGATATGCCGCGTGGCGGGATCCTGTTTCAGGTGATTCAGTACGGTCCAGCCCAGCATGTCCGGCAAGAACACGTCCAGCGATACTGCCGACGGATGAAATTCGCGCGCGAGTGAAAGAGCTTCCGTTCCTCGCGTCGCAACTAAGACCTTGAAACCCTTGTCGCGCGAAAGATCGCGCAGGACGCGCGCGTAGTGCGGATCGTCTTCCACGATTAGCAGCGAAGCATCGCCGGGCTGCAACGAATCGCGATCGTCCTCGATGCGTTCGATCGGCTCCGTCGCGATTGATTTCTGCTTCGCGTGCGCTGTGGGGGTCATTCTGTCCGAAGGGCTCGCGGCCGCGGTAGGGCCAACGTACGTCTGCGGTAGATAGAGCGTGAAGGTGCTGCCCTTCCCGGGCGTACTCTGCAGCTGAATTTCACCGCCCAGCAAGCTCGCGAGTTCGCGGCTGATCGCAAGGCCCAATCCGGTACCGCCGTATTTGCGGCTGGTGCCTGCGTCGGCCTGTTGGAAAGCTTCAAAGATGATGCGCTGCTTTTCCGGGGGAATGCCGATGCCAGTGTCCCGCACTTGAAAACTCACGACTCCGGCAGCACCGGAAAGAATCGGATGATCCGTACTCCAGCCGGATTGCGCAGCCGATACCGTGAGCGAAACGCCGCCCTGATCCGTGAACTTAAACGCATTCGACAAAAGGTTCTTCAGCACCTGTTGCAAGCGCTTCGTATCGGTGACCAGGCTGCGCGGCAATAGTGGATCGACCTTGATGTCGAAATTGACGCGGCGGTTCTCCGCCTCGTGGCGGAACGGGCGCGCGATCATGTCGATGAGGCTGCCGAAGAAAACTTCCTCGGCTTCCACCGACACCGTGCCCGATTCAATTTTGGATAGGTCGAGAATGTCTGTGATCAGGTTGAGCAGGTCGGTGCCCGCACCGTGAATCGTGCGTGCGAACTCGACTTGCTTCGGGGTCAGGTTGCTTTCGTGATTGTCGCTGAGCTGTTGGCCGAGAACGAGAATGCTATTCAGCGGCGTGCGCAGCTCGTGAGACATGTTCGCAAGGAATTCGGATTTGTACTTTGAGGTGAGCGCCAGCTCTTTGGCTTTTTCTTCCAGTGCGCCGCGCGCCTGCTCGATTTCCTGGTTCTTGCGTTCGACTTCTGCGTTCTGCTCGGCGAGCTGCTGCGCTTTTTGCGCAAGCTGCTCATTGGTCTGCTGCAGCTCTTTCTGTTGCGTCTGCAATTCAATCGCGAGCTGTTGCGACTGGGAGAGCAACCCTTCAGTCTGCATCGTGGCTTCAATACTGTTGAGCACGATGCCGATGCTGGAGGTGAGTTGCTCGAGGAATGCGATTTGCGAGGGCGTGAAACTACTGAGTGAAGCCAATTCGATCACGGCTTTGACGCGATCTTCGAAAAGCACCGGAAGCACGATCACGTTGCGCGGCGCCGCGAAAAACAGGCCCGACTTGATTGGCATCGCGTCGAGCGGCAGTTCGGTAATAAGGATGCGCTTGCGTTCGGCCGCGCACTGGCCGATTAACCCCGACCCGACGCGCAGTCGGCGCCGGTGGCCTTCGTCGGAATCATCTGCAAACGCTGCGAGCAGGACGAGCGTACCGGAATCGTCGCTCTCCATCTGATAAATCACGCCCTGCTGCGCGTTTACGAGCGGCGCAAGCTCGGACAGGAGCAAGCGTCCCACCGTCGCGAGGTCGCGCTGCCCTTGAAGCATTCCGGTGAATCGTGCGAGGTTCGTCTTCAACCAGTCCTGTTCGTTGTTGCGGTCGGTCGTCAGGCGTAGGTTGTCGATCATCGTGTTGATGTTGTCTTTCAGGTCGGCGACTTCGCCGCGCGCTTCCACTTGAATAGACCGCGTCAAGTCGCCCTTGGTCACGGCCGTTGCCACTTCTGCGATCGCGCGGACGTGGTTTGTCAGGTTGTCTGCCAATAAGTTGACGTTGCCGGTGAGGTCCTTCCACGTGCCGGA
>Ga0070764_10001390_pt1 | contig 10495 bp, 8 predicted proteins | sample HubBroMetageWRM4_FD_67287 | JGI IMG/M metagenome (GOLD analysis project Ga0070764, IMG submission 67287) | Warmed soil microbial communities from the Hubbard Brook experimental Forest, New Hampshire - Hubbard Brook CCASE Soil Metagenome WRM 4 | ecosystem: Environmental > Terrestrial > Soil >... | reverse complement strand
CGCTGAGGCCCATCGCAACAAGGTCGGCCGCTCCTGTTGCGGTGTCGTGGCACCGGGAATCGCGGCGTAACCGTACTTGATCGCATAGTAATCATACGGACCGAGCACCGTCTGAAAGTAGTCGCCGGTCGAGGTTCCCTTCGGCCAGACGTTGACGGGTGTGTATTCCATGACCGAGTTGGCGAGACCGTGCCGATCGGTGAAGCTCTTCGAGCGAACCTGCGCCGACGAGTAGGCCTCCGACGCGATGAAGTTATGCTGGAGGCCCCAGTTGTGGCCCGATTCGTGCAGCACGATCGCCTTGAGGAAATCGAGCGCATAACGCGGCGGAATTTGCCCGGGCGTTATCTGGTCGGTGGCCCAAAGCGCCGTTAGCCCGAACATCGCCGAGGCCTTGGCGCCGGCCGCGTAGGCGCCTTCGCGCGCTGCAAAACCTCGCGCATCGTCAAGCGTGCGAACCGGATCGACGAAATCCATTCCTTCCACATAGCCGAAGCGCATCAGGTCGGCGTCGACGACGATCGAAGTATGGATCAGCTCGCCGGTGCGTGGATCCCAAACGAGCCCGGCTTGCGCGTACCCGCCGCCGTAGGCGAGCGTCAGCCAATGCACGGTGTTGTAGCGGATGTCGTCGGGATCCCAGTTCGGATCGTCCGGCTGCTCCTTCACGACGACCGCGTTGGGATAGCCGATGGGCGCAAAGGCGTTGTTCCACGTTAACAATGCTTGCCGAATCGTTTCCCGGTACTGCACCGGAACCGTATTGCTGATGTAGTAGACCATTGGATGACGCGCGAGGTTCCAGCGAGCGATATACCGCACTTGGCGCTCGTGAACGTTATCGGCATCGTAGTCGAGTTGGATGTTCGGATAATAGCCCACACGGTCGTCCGCCAAGCGCGGCATATAGCTTCCTAGCGGGGGTGCCTTGGCGATGTTATATTTGACGTCGATCTGAACCGCGCGCGCGTCGATCACGTTATCGAAGGCGTCAGGCGGCTGCGCCGACGTGAACGTTTGATCGGCCTCGACGATGACGTTCTCCGGAAAGGCCTTGGTCACGCCGAAGTACGATCGCGTGTCGTCGAGCCGGTACGCCGATCCCGGCTTTATGTCGGTATTGAGCGCCGCACGGAAGGCATCGGTGATATCCAGAACGTCGCCGAGCATGTACGAAGCGTCGAAGATGACACGCCCGCTCGCGGCGTCTTGCGCGACGACCGGCGCGGTCGCGATGACCGACGGCGCGAACGACGCGGCGATCGCGCGGGCCGCCGGCGTGTTGGGCGTCGCAATGAACGACGTATTCGGCCAGGTCACGACGACCTTGTCGTCGGCGCGGCTGAAGCGCACGATGCGCGCGCTCGGGAACTGGACGTACGGCAAGCCAGGCGTCACCACGGATCCGCCGTCACCGTTCTCGGGCACTGCCGTCTGAATGAAGTCGGCGTCAAGCTGATCCTTGGCCAGCTCGATGTAAACCTTTCCGCTCTTGCGCCAGATCGTGAAGAGGCCGTGCTGCGGCGTCAGGCCCTTGGTGAATGTGGCGTAGTCAACCGGCGGCGCGGCCGTCGTTTGCGCGGACGCTTGGCTTACTCCAAAGAGGAACGCGCCGAGCGCAAAACCGGCGCACAAAAGAATGCGTTTCACAGAGATTGCTTCGCGCGCGGGATAGCGCACCCTTGTAAGGCGAGCGGGGCGTCCTTAGCCTCGTCGAGCGGCGGCAACGAGTGGGCCAACGAACTCGCTCACGCGACTCGCCGCTTCGTTGCCGTATGCCTGCGCGTATGCGTCAATGAGTGCGCTGCCGACGACTACGCCGTCGGCAAGCGCGGCGACGCGTCGCACTTGCGCGGGGCGGCTCAATCCGAAACCGACGGCGAGTGGTTTGTTCGTTACCTCGCGGAGCATCACCAGTTGCGCGTCGAGCGGCGCAAAGTCCGGCGTCGTGCCGGCGCCGGTGACGCCCAACCGCGAGACGACGTAGACGAATCCGCTCGCGGCCTCGGCGATCCGCTGGGCACGTGCGCGCGGCGTCGATGGCGCGACGAGCAGCGGCATCTCGAGGCCGCGCGCATGCAATGCGGAACGAAGTTCCTCCGATTCCTCGAGCGCGAGATCGGGGACGATCGCGCCTGCCGCTCCCGCGGCCGACGCTTGATCCGCAAAGCGCTCCGCGCCGATGCGATCGATTGGGTTGAAATACGTAAAGAGCAGTAGGGGTGCGGAGGCGGCGCTGCATCGACGCACCAGCGCGAGCACGTCGGCCGGCTTCGTTCCGTTCGCAAGCGCGCGCGCACCTGCCGATGCAATGGTTGGACCGTCGGCAAGCGGATCGCTGTACGGAATGCCGAGTTCGATCGTATCGGCGCCTGCGACGCTCAGCGCCGCAACGATCGCTTCGGTCGTCGCGAGATCGGGGTCGCCCGCCATGATGTATGGGATGAAAGCAACGCGCCGCTCGAGCCTCGCGCGCTCGAACGCCTGAGATAGCCTGCCGCTCACCGCGCGATATCTTTATCGCCGCGGCCGCTGAGGTTGACGAGAATCAGATCGCCGGCGTCACGCTGCGCCGCCAGCCGATGCGCAAAGGCGATCGCGTGTGCGCTTTCGAGCGCGGGCACGATGCCCTCGCTGCGAGCAAATGCATGAAAAGCGTCGACCGCGTCCGCGTCGGTGACGCTCGCGTACGTCGCGCGGCCGCTCTCTTTCAAGAACGCATGCTCGGGACCGACGCCGGGATAATCGAGCCCCGCACCGATCGAATGCGTCGGCAACACTTGCCCTTCGTCGTTCTGGAGCAGGTACGAGCGCGAGCCGTGCAGCACTCCGACGCTCCCTGCGACGAGCGAGGCCGCACTCTTGCCGGTAGCGATGCCTTCGCCGGCCGCTTCAACACCCCAGAGTCTCACCGCCGGGTCGTCGATGAAACCCGCAAAGATTCCGATGGCATTGCTACCGCCGCCGACGCAGGCGACCACGTCGGTTGGGAGACGCCCGAAGCGTTCCACTACCTGTTGCCGTGCCTCGATGCCGACGACTTTCTGCAATTCGCGCACGAGATATGGGTACGGGTGCGCGCCCACGACGCTGCCGATGACGTAGAACGTGTCGCTCACGCGCTGCGCCCAGACCCGGAACGCCTCATTGGTCGCGTCTTTGAGCGTCTGCGTTCCGCTCTCGACCGGGTGCACGTTCGCGCCGAGCAGCCGCATCACCTGAACGTTGAGCGCTTGTCGCTCCACGTCGCGCGCGCCCATATACACGTCGACTGGAAGACCGAACTTCGCGCCAACGGTCGCGGTCGCAACGCCGTGCTGGCCGGCGCCGGTCTCGGCCAGCAGCCGTCGTTTGCTCATTCGCAACGCGAGCAATGCTTGCCCCACGGTGTTGTTGATCTTGTGCGCGCCGGTGTGATTGGTATCTTCGCGTTTCATCACCAGGGGAACCGAGGAAACCTCGGCGGCGTACCGTTCGCACCGATAGATCGGCGACGGGCGTCCGACGAAATCGCGCAGCACGGCGTGGTACTCATCCCAAAAGCCCGAGTCGGCAAACGCACTCGCCATAGCACGTTCGAGCTCGTCGAGAGCCGCCACGAGCACTTCGGGAACGAAACGCCCGCCGAACCGCCCGAAGTAGCCGCGCGCGTCCGGCGGCTTCACCGCTCCCGCACCGCGACCACGAAGGCGCGCATCTTCAAGGGATCCTTCCGGCCGTCGCTCTCGATGCCGCTGCGCACGTCCACGCCAAACGGATGCAGCCGCCCCACGCAAGCACCGACGTTTTCGGCCGTCAGACCACCGGCGATGACAACGCGCCGTTCGCGCGCGATCGGAACCGCGTGCTCCCATTTGAAACTCGCGCCGGTCCCGCCGGCCAGGCTGTTGTGTTTTGCATCGAGCAGCAGAAGCGCATACGGAAAAAGGCCGGCGGCTTCGGCGATGCCCGATCCGGCCTCATCGACGTGAATTGCCTTGATCGCGCGCTCGCCATAGTCCGCCACGAACTCCGGCGATTCGTCGCCCGAAAACTGCAGCCAGGCGCGCGGAAAGACCGAGCGCACCTTTTCGACTTCGCCGCGCGCCGGATTGACGAAGACGGCAACCGCTTCGATCGACGATGGAGCGCGTGAGGCGATATCGTTAGCTGCCTGCCAGGTAACGCGGCGCGGCGACGGCGCAAAGATCATACCAAATGCGTTGGCACCGGCCTGAGCCGCCAGCTCAACGTCGCGCGACGAGGTGCAGCCGCAGAATTTGATCCAAACGTCAGCCATCGTGGGCGATCTCTTTCGCGTGTTCGAACGTGCGCCCCGCAGCGCCGCTCGCCAACACGCTGCGCGCGCGCTCGAAGGCAGCCGGCAGCTCCCTCTCGGCGCCGACCGTCTGCAACACCACCGCGGCGTTGAGGGCGACGACATCGGCGGCGGGCGAGCGCGCGCCGCCAAGAATCTCCAAGAAAGCCGCGCGTGAGGCGTCGACCGAGCCGCCCACCGGTGTGCGCAACGGCGCGGTGATGCCGGCCTCGGAGGGATCTAGCCGTCGCAGCTGCTCGCCCTCCTCATCGAACGAATAGACGAGCGTGGGCGCGTCGCCGGCGACTTCGTCGATCCCGCTACAGCCGAAAACGACCGCCCCGCGCTTCACGCCGAGCCCACGCAACGCGCGGCCGAGCGGTTCGACGAGCGACTCGCGCGCGACGCCAACCATCAGGTGTGTCGCACGAGCGGGGTTCGTCAGCGGGCCGAGCAGGTTAAAGATGGTACGTACGCCGAGTTCGCGCCGAATCGCTGCGACATTTCGCATCGCCGGATGATAGCGTGGTGCGAACATAAACGTGAAGCCGCTCGCGCGCAGCATCGTCGCCGCGAGCTCAGGAGCAAGCTCGATCGGGAAGCCTGCGGCCTCCAGCACATCGGCGCTTCCGCAGGCACTTGAGGCCGCACGGTTGCCGTGCTTGGCGACCGGGATCCCGTCGGCTGCCACCACCAATGCCGTCATGGTCGAGATATTGAGCGTGTTCGCGTGATCGCCACCGGTGCCGACGACGTCGACGACCATCGGCAATCCGTGCTCGACGTGCAGGCTGCGCTCGCGCATCGCGCGCGCGGCCCCGATTATTTCGTCGACGCTTTCACCTTTCGCGGCCAGCGCGGCTAGCAGCGCTGCGGCCTGCGCCGGCGTGTAGTTGCCGTCCATGAGTTCGCCGACAAACGACGCGGCTTCGTCCTGTGAGAGATGCTCTCCGGCGAGTACGCGACGCAAAAGCGCCGGGAACTCAATCATGCGAGAGCGAGAAAATTGGCGACGAGGGCTTTGCCGTGGTCGCTGAGGACCGATTCCGGATGAAACTGCACGCCGTGGACGGGACGATCGCGATGGGCGATCGCCTGCACGACGCCGTCGTCGCTGCGCGCGGTGATGCGCAGCGCAGTTGGAATCGTCGCCGGGTCCAAGCAGAGAGAGTGGTAGCGCGTGGCGGTGAGCGGCAACGGCAAGCCGGCGAATACCCCACGTCCGTCGTGCACGATCTGCGAGGTTTTCCCGTGCATGAGACGCGGCGCGTGCGTCAACGTCGCACCCATCGCCTCACCGATCGCTTGGAGTCCGAGGCAGACCCCCAAGACCGGCATCCCGCGATCGATCGCAGCGCGCAGCACCGCCATCATCTGCGGCGCGTGCTCGGGACGTCCGGGACCCGGTCCCACGACGACCGCCTCGTAGGCATCGAGCAGCGCCGGTTGCAGCCGCCGGTCATCGTTGAGCATCACGTCGGGTGATGCGCCGGCCGATGCGAGCAGATGCACGACGTTATAGCTGAAGCTGTCGAAATTGTCGACGAAGAGCAGCTTGCGGATCATTCTATTCCGAGCACCGCGCGCGCGATGCGCGTCTTGTGAAAGACTTCTTCGTACTCTGCAACCGGATCGGAGTCGGCGACGATGCCGGCCGACGCTTGCCACCACGCATGTCCATTTTGGACGTGCACGCTGCGCAGGGTGATGCACGAGTCGAAATCGCCGCCGAACGACCATCGGCCGATGCTGCCGGCGTAAAACCCTCGCGTGAGCGATTCAAACCCGTCGATGAGTTGCATCGCTCGGATCTTCGGCGTGCCGGTGACGGTGCCCGCCGGAAAGCCGGCGCGAAAGAGATCGAGCGCGTCGCGATCTTCACGCAAGCGGCCGACCACGTTCGAAACGATGTGCATGACGTGGCTGTAGCGCTCGATCTGAAGCAGCTCGTCGACCTGCACGCTGCCGTACTCGCAGACCGAGCCGAGGTCGTTGCGCCCGAGATCGACCAGCATCACGTGTTCGGCGCGTTCCTTCTCGTTCGTCAGCAGCTCGGCGGCGATGCGCGCGTCCTCGTCGTCGTCGCGTCCGCGCCAGCGCGTGCCGGCAAGCGGCCGGATGCGCGCCTTTCGCCCTTCCAAACGGACGAGAAACTCGGGGCTCGCGCCGAGCAACTCACCAAACGGCGTGTCGACGAAGAACATGTACGGCGACGGGTTCTCACGCCGCAGCGCGCGATAGAGATCGAAAGCGCTTCCGTCGAACTCGGCGCCGAAGCGGATACCGACCTGAAGCTGGTAGACGTCGCCTTCGAAGATGTGGTGTTTTGCCGCAGCGACCAACTCGAGATAACGCCGGCGATCGATCGATTCGCTCATCGCGCCGCGCGCGCGCACCTGTTGCGGCAACGCGGGCTTCGCCGCGAGCAGCCGTTCGAGGTAGGCATCGATGCGGCGCTCGCGTGCGGTACTCTCGCCGCCGCTGCACCAAATCGTGAGCGAATCGGTGAAGTGGTCGAAGATCAGCCACGTCGCGGGGACGGCGCAATAGGCGGCCGGCATTGCGGGGATCGATGCAGCGCGTGGCGGAAGTCGCGCGTCGCTGCGCGCGGCGTCGTAGGAAAAGGCCAGCAATGCCCCGCCAAGGCTGGCATTGTCGCCATCGGTCCGATGAGCGGTGATAAACTCGCGGACGCGTTCGTATAAGCGATCGCCGGCGGCAAAATCCTCGGCTGCGATGTAGTCCAGGCCGATAAACGAATACCGCGAGATTCGCCCACCGCTTTCGACGCTCTCGAGCAAACACGATGCCTGTGGCTGCGCGAGCGCGTTGTAGGCGCCGATCGGAGTCAACACGTCAGCGGGGACGACCCGCACGGAGGCGTTGGTCATGCGAGCAGTTTGCGCAGGCCGGCTTCGTCGAGGATCGCGACGCCGAGTTGTTCGGCCTTGGTTAGCTTGCTGCCGGGTTCTTCGCCTGCGATCACATAGTCGGTTTTCTTGCTCACCGAACCCGTCACTTTGCCGCCGGCGGTGACGATGAGGTCGGTGGCGTCGTCGCGCGTGAGGCTCGGCAGCGTGCCGGTCAATACGAACGTCTTCCCTGCGACCTTGCCGTCCGCTGCCCGCGCGCGTTTTGGCGCAGTCATCTCCACGCCGGCGCGTTTCAACCGATCGATCATCTCGTGGTTCGCGCGCTGCTTAAAGAAGAGTGCGACGCTGCCGGCCACCTCGGGACCGATCCCATCGCTGCGCTGTAACTCCGCTTCACCGGCGTCCGCAATCGCGTCGATCGTCCCGAAATCGCCCGCCAAGATCGTCGCCGTCTGCGTGCCGACGAAGCGAATTCCCAGGCCGTAGAGCAGTCGCGCCAGGCCGCGCCCTTTCGATCGCTCGATGTTATGCAACAAGTTCTCGATGCTCTTCTTCCCGGTGCGGGGAACCGTGGCGAGCGTCTCATCGTCGAGCTTGTAGATGTCGGCGATATCGCGGACGAGTCCGGCCTCGGTCAGCTGCTGCGCCATGACGTCGCCGAGCCCTTCGATGTCCATCGCGCCGCGCGACGCAAAGTGGCGCACCCGCTCGTAGACCTGCGCCGGGCAAGCGGCGTTGGTGCAGCGCGACATCGCTTCATCCTGCGGATGGTCGACGTCGGAGCCGCAGACGGGGCAACGGTCTGGCATGCGAAACTTGCGCTCTTTGCCGGTGCGCTCCACGAGCACCGGGCCGACCACGCGCGGGATGACGTCGCCAGCACGCGTGACGAGAACCGTGTCCCCGATGCGAATGTCATTGCTCTCGATGTAGTCGATGTTGTGCAACGTCGCGCTTTTGACGGTCACACCGCCGATCTTCACGGGCTTCAGCACGGCGTTTGGATTGAGCGTGCCGGTACGGCCGACGCTGACCACGATGTCGACGAGTTTCGTTCGCGCCTCGCGCGGCTTGAACTTAAAGGCGATCGCCCAACGCGGATCGCGCGCGACGACGCCCAGTTGCTCCTGCAGCGCGAAGTCGTCGACTTTGACGACGACGCCGTCGATCTCGTAATCGAGCTGATCGCGTTTCGCTGCCCACGCGTTGCAGTAGGCGAGGACCTCGTCGAGCGACGCCGCGCGCTCGATATAGGGATTCACCGGAAGCCCGAGCGCCTCGAGCCGGCGCAGCGCCTGCCACTGCGATGCCAAAGGCTCGTCGGAAATCAACTGATAGGCATAGAACGAAAGGCGGCGCTGGGCGGTGAGCGCAGGGTCGAGCTGCCGCACGCCGCCCGAGGCGGCGTTACGCGGGTTGGCAAAAGCCGGCAAACCTTCGCGCTCGCGCGCGGCGTTGAGCCGCTCGAAATCGCTTTTGCGCAAGTACGTCTCGCCGCGCACCTCAACGAACACCGGCGCCTCGGCTGATCGCGAATGCAAACGCAATGGAATCGTTTTGACCGTACGCAGGTTGGCCGTCACGTCCTCGCCGACGCGGCCGTCGCCGCGCGTTCCGCCACGCGCCAGTGAACCGTTTCGATAGTCGAGCGCGATCGCGAGCCCGTCAATCTTCAGCTCGCAGACATACGCCACGTTGCCGCCGGCGACTCTACGCGCGCGTTCGTCGAAGGCCCGCAGCTCCTCGGCCGAAACCGCGTTGGCGAGGCTCAACATCGGTCGCGCGTGGTCGAATGGCGCGAATCGCTCCGAAGCGGTGGCACCGACGCGTTGCGTTGGAGAATCGGGCGTGCGCAACGCAGGATCCTTTTCCTCGAGCTCGATGAGCTCGCGCAGCAACGCGTCGAACTCCGCGTCGGTAATTTGCGGTTCGTCGAGCACGTAGTAGCGATGGTTCGCCTCTTCGATCTGCTCGCGCAACGCCTCCGCCCGCCGCCGCAGCCTATCAGCGGTCATCGCTTGCGCAGCGTGCCCACTTGCAAGGGATATCCGTCGGGGTCGCCGATCACCGCGACGCGCCCGAACGGTTCGTCATACGGATCTTGGAAGATCGGGACGCCGCGCGCGACGCAATCGGCGACGAACCGATCGACGTCGTCCACCACGAAGCCGAGTTGCAACGAGCCCGGGCGCACTGCGAGCACGTCGCTTTTGCGGTGCAGGCTGAGCACCGCACCATTACCGAGCTCGAACCGCACCGGACGTTTCGGTAAATCCTGACGAACCGGCAGGCCGAGCAGATCGCGATAAAAGTCTCGCGAACGGGTGAGGTCGGCACAGACGAGCATGACGATCGAGAACGTCGCCATTTTAGGCCTCGACGGGTACGCGCCCCGTTTCGCCAAGATCGTGCAAAGCGAAGAGGTTCTCTCGCTCTAAGCGCTCGAGCTCGGCATCGTCGGGCCGGTGATGACCGACCGCGCGCTGATCGCGCAGCACCGGGACGAGATAGGCACCCGTGTAGGAATGCTCGCTGCGCGCAATCTCTTCCGGCGTGCCGGTGGCGATCACCGTGCCGCCGCGATCGCCCCCTTCAGGTCCGAGATCGATCAGATAATCGGCGGTTTTGATCACGTCGAGGTTGTGTTCGATGACGAGCACCGTATTCCCGAGCTTAACGAGACGCTCGAGGACCTCGAGGAGCTTGTGGATATCGGCGAAGTGCAAGCCGGTAGTCGGCTCGTCGAGCACGTAGAACGTTCGACCGGTCGAGCGCCGGGAGAGCTCGGTCGCGAGTTTCACGCGCTGCGCCTCACCGCCCGAGAGAGTCGTTGCCGGCTGACCCATCTTAATATACCCGAGGCCGACGTCGCAGATCGTGCTCAGTTTGTTGCGGATGCGCGGGATGCTCGCAAAGAATTCGGCCGCTTCGTCGACGCGCATCTCGAGCACGTCGGAGATGGTCTTGCCGCGATATTTTACCTCGAGGGTCTGCGCGTTATAGCGTTTGCCTTTGCAGACTTCGCACGGCACGTAGACGTCGGGCAGAAAGTGCATCTCAATTTTGATGATCCCGTCGCCTTGGCAGGCTTCGCAGCGGCCGCCCTTGACGTTAAACGAAAAACGTCCGGGCGTGTAACCGCGCATGCGCGCTTCGGGTACGAGCGAGAAGATCTCACGAATGAGATCGAAGGTACCGGTATACGTCGCCGGATTGCTGCGCGGCGTTCGGCCGATCGGGGATTGATCGATCACGACGAGCTTATCGAGTTGTGCCGCCCCTTTGACCGTTCCGTAGGTTCCGCCCGGCGGCTGGCGATGGAGAT
>Ga0070764_10001386_pt1 | contig 10508 bp, 9 predicted proteins | sample HubBroMetageWRM4_FD_67287 | JGI IMG/M metagenome (GOLD analysis project Ga0070764, IMG submission 67287) | Warmed soil microbial communities from the Hubbard Brook experimental Forest, New Hampshire - Hubbard Brook CCASE Soil Metagenome WRM 4 | ecosystem: Environmental > Terrestrial > Soil >... | reverse complement strand
GGACGGGCCGATGATGCACGACTTCGCTCTCACCGCCCAGTACGTGGTGCTGCTTGACCTGCCGGTCACCTTCAGCCTGAACGCGGTCACCCAGGGCAAGGAACTGCCGTATGTGTGGAACCCCGACCACCAGGCCCGGGTCGGCCTGCTGCCCCGTGACGGCAGCACGGGCGTCCGGTGGATAGAGATCGAGCCGTGCTGGGTCTTCCACTGCCTCAACGCCTACGACGAGGGCGGCAAGGTCGTGGTCGACCTGTGCCAGTACAACCGGGGCTTCGACGTCTCCACGCTCTGGGCCGCGCACGGCCCGGTGACTCTGGACCGGTGGGTCATCGACCCCGCAGCAGGCAAGGTGACTCAGCAGCGCCTCGATGACCGTGGGCAGGAGTTCCCCCGCATCGATGACCGGATCATCTCCCGCCCCCACCGGTACGGCTACAGCGCAGTCATCGGCGAAGTCACCCGCGCCATCACTGCGGCCGGTGATTTCGGCGACGACGCCTTCACCAACGCCATCCTCAAGCATGACCTGGCCGCGGGCACCGTGCAGGCCCACGACTTCGGCAAAGACGCCACCGTCGGAGAGGCCGTCTTCGCCCCGTCGTCGCCCAATGCCGCCGAAGACGACGGGTACGTCATGGCGTTCGTCCACAACCCCGACCGAGGCGCCGCTGACCTGGTCATCCTCGCCGCCCAGGACTTCACCGCTGACCCTGTCGCCGTTGTGCACCTGCCCGCGCGCATCCCGCTCGGCTTCCACGGCAACTGGCTCCCCGACCACTGACTCCGCGGAGCACCGGCTGGATTGCTCCTAAGACGGGCGCTGTCGCCGTCTGTTCCGTTTGCCATGCCCTCACCTCGCAAGGAGCTGCCCGATGCAAGCCAACGCGCTGGCGTTCGCGCTGATAAGCCTGGCTGGGAGCCTGGTCTACGTCGCCGTGGTGGTGACGTTGCACGTCCTTCCGACCGGCTACGACCTGGTCCACAACGCGGTCAGCGACTACGGTGTCGGCCGGTACGCGCCGTTGTTCCGGCTCGGCCTGTGGGCGGGCTCGGTCGCCGTGCTGGCCCTGGCGATCGGCCTGGGGCTGGGCGTAGGTTCCCCGCCGCTGGTCATTCGGGACGTGGTGTTCCTGGGCCTGGTGGCCGCCACCCGGATCGGGGAGTCACTGTTCCCGACGACGGTGGAGGGGGAGCGGCTGAACCGGACCGGGGCGATGCACTACCTGTTCGCGATCTTGACGTTCGGCTTCACCTACGCGGCCATTTCGGGTCTGACCCCGGACCTGGTCAAGCTCTACCCGTGGCATGCGCACCGGGGGATGCTGGACTGGCTGTCCGGGGCGGTGCTCGTCGGGCTGATCCTCGTCGTGGCCACGCTGCTGCCGAGGCTGCGGCACGTCTTCGGCTTGTGCGAGCGCTTCTTCCTGGGCGTCACCTACGCATGGCTGCTGGTCGTGGCCTACCTGCTCGCCGTCAAGGCCGCATAGCGGCCCTTGGCGCCAGGCGGTCGGGGTGTGGGCATGACCGCTTGCCATGGGCGGTCCGGGTGGTGCCGCGCTGGGAATCTTCCAGCGGATCGGGGCCGCCGAGGCCGCCGACGTAGCCGCCCAACTGGACACGCTTCCTCTGTTAAACCCCGGAAGCCCTGCCCAGCCTTCTAGGCGCAGTTAAGACTGGAACCGGGGAGTTCCTTGGGAGGCGACGTGCCTGACGCGATCAGCTGGGGCGACATGCGTATCGCAGCGGTGATCGACTGGGCTGGCGAGGTTCCTGAGGCCATCGGGTTGCTGCCGGGGACCAGCCGCACGGACTGGGAACAGCACCAAGGCTGGCTGTCCCGCATTGGCCTGTGGGATCCGGCCACAAATCGGCGGGCTCTGAGCGTCCACAGCTGGGTGCTGCAGGCTGACGGGATGACGGTGGTAGTAGACACCGGTGCGGGGAACGGCAAGGACCGCCCGGACCAGCCCCTGTTCGCCGGGCTGTCCACGCCCTACCTGGAGAACCTGGCTCGCTCGGGCGTCCAGCCCGAGGACGTGGATATCGTGATCAACACCCACCTGCACGCCGACCACGTGGGGTGGAACACCCGCAGCCACGACGGTCATTGGGTGCCCACGTTCCCGAACGCCCGGTATGTTCTCCCCGGTCCGGATGTGGAGTACTGGGATCCTGCGGGCGGCCATTCACCTCGGTCGGCGGGGGCGAACAGCAACGTCTTCGAGGACAGCGTGCGCCCGGTCATCGACAGTGGACAGGCCGATATATGGTCAGGCACTCATCAGATCGGGCGGCGGCTGACCCTGCACTCCGCGCCAGGGCACACGCCGGGTTCCAGCGTGCTCGTCCTGAGCTGCGGCGACCGGACAGCTGTCTTCACCGGCGACCTCTTCCACTCACCGCTTCAGGTCATCGAGCCAAACTGGGCAAGCTGCTACGACGAGGACGCTCGTGCCCGATGCTGGCACCGAAGCGTTTCCCGGCTGAACCTGGAGGTATCCCATGACCTCGACGGAGAGCACCAACCCGAGTGTCGTGCTTGTCCACGGCGCGTATGCCGACGGCTCCTCCTGGTCCGAGGTGATCAAACGCCTGCAGGGCGCGGGGGTCACCGCCACAGCGGTGCAGAACCCGCTGATGTCGCTGGCGGACGACGTCGCGCACACTCGCCGCATCTTGACGCAGCAATCAGGGCCCGTGATTCTGGCGGGTCATTCGTTCGGCGGCACCGTCATCACCGAAGCCGGGACTCATCCCGCGGTGGCCGCGCTGGTGTATATCGCCGCGCGAGCTCCCGACGCGGGCGAGGACTACGCAGCGCTTGCCGGCAGGTTCCCAGCGCCGCCGGCCAGCGCCGGCCTCGAGTACTCGCACGGGTTCGGCTCCCTGACCGAAGACGCGTTCCGCAACGACTTCGCCAACGGCGTGGAGCCCGGCCTCGCGGGCGTGCTGTACGCGGTGCAGGGACAGATATCGCAGACCCTCTTCCAGGACCGTACGACGGTGGCGGCCTGGCGGTCCCGGCCGGCCTGGTACGCGGTCTCGCGCCAGGATCGCACGATCGCACCGGAGCTCCAGCGGTTCCTCGCCGAACGCATGCAGGCAACGACGGTCGAGATCGATTCCGGCCACCTCTCGCTGGTCACTCACCCGGAAGAGGTGACCCAGCTGATCATGCAGGCCGTCCGGGCCGTCTGACGGAACTCCACTCCGCAGCCGGTCTAGCGCCAGGAACACCAGGCCACCACCACCCGCCCGGGCCGACGCGGCAATGCAGCGGCGTGTCGCCCGGTTCGCCCGGGCGCGCCTGTTGACCCGTGCGGCTCAGCAGAATTCCCGAAGGTACGGAGCGAGCCGTCGCCAGGGAGGGGGCTGACCCGACGGCGGGAAGGGGGGCTAGCCGCATTCCGCCTGCCCGTCCGGGCTCCGTACCGTTTCCGCAAGGGCTGACGGAACTCGGAGGGCGCAGTGGTAACAGATCGCGAGGCTGAGATCACCGCATCGGTGGCCGCCCTGCAGGACCTCGGTTCCGGCTATGACCATGCGCTGGCCGAGGGCCTCGTGGAACGCATCGGCGCGGAGATCGACCAGAAGATCGCGGCTGGTCTCGGTGACCGGGTCGCGGCCGAGGTGGACCGGCGCATCGTGACGCAACTGGACGAGTACGCGGCGGGGTGCAGGCACCAGCGCCGCCGGGCCAAAGGCATGATCAAGGGCGAGCGGCGCCTGATCCGGGCCGAGCGGCGCACGATCCGGGCGAACCGGGCCGACCGTTCTGGCTGGCAGTCCATCACGCTGGCCCTCGGGTCCATGCTGGTTGCCCTGTTTGTGACGATAGCGCTCAAGGGATCCTCGGGTTTTGCTGAGGTGCTGCTCGTTGGCCTGATCTGGATCATCATCGGGATCATCAATCTGGGCTACGCGGTGCGCAAGCCTCCCCAGAAGTAACCGGCGGGCGGTTGAAGCCCCCGAATCCGCAGCGGGATAACCGATCATGGCTATCCCTGCAGGCCAGCGTCATAGCTGAATTTGTTCTGCATGATGGGAACCGGACTGGTCTGCTGCTGCGACAGGAAGTGCATGGGAGTGTGCGAACCGGCCGCGGGCGTGGGCCCGGGGGCCGAGGAGCGCGATGACGCCGCATTGCTGCGCGCTGTGGCGCGCGGTGACGAGAACTCCCTTGCCGCCTTGTACGACCGGCACGCCGGCTGGCTGACCGTCCGGATGACCCGGCGATGCGCGCTGCCGGATGTCGTCGACCACGCCGTCCAGGACACGTTCCTCGCCCTGTGGCGAGAGGCGGGCGCCTATCGCGGGGGCGGCGACGTGGCCGCATTCATCTGGGGCATCGGCATCCGGCGGCTGATCGACACGATCCGCCGGGAGACCGGCGCCCGGCGGCGGCTGCCGTGGCACGCGGCGCGGCCGGAGGTCGTCGTCTCCGCTGAGGATCAGGTGCTGGCCGGCATCGAGCACGGTCGCCTGGGTCAGGCCCTGGCCGGGCTGTCGCCGGAACTGCGCGGTGCCATCGAGGCGACCGTGCTGGACGGCCTGACCTGCGCGGAGGCCGCGGTCTTGCTGGGCGTGGCGGAAGGGACCGTCAAGTCCCGATGCCATCGCGCGCGGGTGGCGCTGCGCGCCGCGCTCACCGATCAGCAAGCCGGACCGGAGACACCGGCGCACCGCCGAGAAGCTTGGGGTACGTCATGACTAGTTCATTTCCCGGCGCGACCGGGCCGGCGGCCGGAGCGGACGGGCACGCGGGCGAGGATCTCCTGGCCGGGTATGCCGCCGGGACGATTCCGCCGGCCGTGGTCTGGTCGGTGGAGGCCCACCTGATGGAGTGCGCGGGCTGCCGCTCGGCCATGTCGGCTCAGGTGGACGCCGGGCGGCTGGCGCGTAACCGGTCCGTGCTGATGGTGCGCGCCGCGCTCGGTGACGGGAGCCGGGCACGGCGCCTGCTGTGCCGGTGCGGCCTGCCCGACCATCTGCTTCGCCTGCTCGGCGCGACCCCGTCGCTGCGCAGGTCATGGCTGCTGTCCGTGCTCGGCGTGCTGGCCGTGGTTGCCGCGGAAGCCATGGCGGTCAGGTACGGCTGGGTCCGCTCCGGCCCGCCCGGGCGACTGGCCGGGTACCGGGACGCGGAGGTCCTGGCGCCGTTCCTGCTGGTGGCCCCCTTGCTGGTGCTGGCGGGGGTGGCCGCGGCGTTCCTGCCGATGTTCGACCCCGCCTTCCGGCTGGCGGTCGCGGCGCCGTTCTCCGGCTTCACGTTGCTGCTGGTCCGTTCGGTCTGCGCGCTGGCCGCCGCGCTGGTCCCGGTGGTCGCCGCCACGTTCCTCCTGCCCGGGCCGCGGTGGCTGCCGCTCGCGCTGCTGCTGCCATCGCTGGCGTTGTGCGCGCTCGCGCTCGCGGCCGCGACCGTCCTGGACCCCCGGGCCGCCGCTGTCACGGCCGGGGTGCTGTGGGCGGTGCCGGTGCTTCTGCTGCTGGCGACCGCGCGCGGCCCGTTGCCAATCGTGCAGGCGCACGCCCAGTTCGCGTGCCTCGCCGTGCTGTGCGCCTGTGCCGTGGTGCTGCTGGCGCGCCGTGACCGCTTCGAGCAGGGATGGACGAGATGACGCTGAACGGGCGCACCGCAGAAGTCCGTGTCGACGGCCTGTCCCTGCGGTACGGCGCCACCCACGCCCTAGACGACGTCGACCTCACCCTGGAGCAGGGGATCACCGGCCTGCTCGGCCCGAACGGCGCGGGCAAGACCACGCTGCTGTCGATCCTCGCCACCGTCGGCGAACCGGACGCGGGGCGGGTATCGGTGTTCGGCCTCGACCCGCGCCAGACAGCGGAGCGGGTGGAGATCCGCCGGCGGCTCGGCTATCTGCCGCAGGAGCTGGGGTATCACCGGCACTTCACGGTCGCCGCCTTCCTGGACTACGTGGCGATCCTGAAGGAGATCACCGACCGGCGCCGTCGCGCGGAGGAGGTGGCCCGGGTGCTGGCCGCCGCCGGCCTGGAAACTCGCGCTCGCACCCGGATACGGGCCTTGTCCGGCGGGATGCGGCAGCGCCTGGGCATCGCACAGGCCCTGCTCGGACGGCCTGATCTGCTGGTCCTGGACGAGCCGACGGCCGGTCTGGACCCGGAGCAGCGGCTGCGGTTCCGTGAACTGCTGTCGGGCCTGCCCGGCCACCCGGTCATCATGCTGTCCACCCACCAGGCCGACGACATCGCCGCGATCTGCCCCCACGTCGTCGTGCTGCTGCAGGGGCGGGTTCACTTCACTGGCACCCCGGCCGAGCTGGCCGCCACCGCCGCCGGGCGGGTGTGGGCGGCCGACGACCGCGACGACCGCGCCCATCTGGCCTGGCGCGGCGGTGACAACCGGTGGCGGCACGTGGGCGACGCCCCGCCGGCCGGTGCCGAGCTTGTCGCGCCGACGGTCGAGGACGGGTACCTGCTGCTGTCCCACGCGGCAGGCTCGCGATGACCGTCGCCGGGGGCGGACCCGCGCTTCCCAGCACGGACGTGCCTGCCCGCACGCGCGATGACGGCGGGCCAGGAGTCAGGGTGATCCACGCTCCCAGGCTGCGGACGGTCCTGGGCCTGGCGCAGGTGGAGGCGGCGCTGCTGGTCCGTAGCCTCCTGGTGCTGGCCGGCCTGGTGGGCGGTGGCGGCCTGATCTGGCTCACCATTGACCGGACGGAGCCGTTGTGGTGGAACGTCTCGTGGTGGATCGGCGCGGGGCAGCTCATTCTCGGCATGGCCGTCCTGATCGCCGCGCAGCTGGCCGCCGGGCGTCCCCGCCGGGCTGGCCTGGCCGAGCTGTACGCCAGCTTCCCGACCTCGGCCGCTACCCGCACGGCCGGTCACCTGGCCGGCCTGGCGGGAGTGGTGCCAGCCAGCCTGCTGCTGGCCGGCGTTGCCAGCGCCGTGGTGCAGACGCGCGGCGCGATCGGTACGCCGGATTTCGTGGTGCTTGCAGGAGGGGTGCTGCTGGTAATCGCCACCGGAGCAACCGGAGTCGCGATCGGTTCCCGGCTGTCGCACCCGGTGGTCGGGGTGCTCGTCGCACTGGTGCTGTTCCTCTGCTGCGGGGCATATCAAGCGCTGTGGGACGGCGCCATCTGGCTGGTTCCGTGGGAAATCATGGTGAACCAGCTAGCGTCGCTGCCCGGCCCGCTGGCCGGGTACCCGCCGGCCGGCGCACACGCGCTGGAACTGGCCGGCCTTGCTGTCCTGGCCGGGATCGTGGCGCTCGCTGTGACCGTCAGCCGCGTCAGAGCCCGGGCCGGGCTGGCCGCGGCCGGCATCGTCGCCGTGGCGGTGATCTGCTTCGCGGGGGCCCTGCAGCTGCGGCCCATCCCGACAATCGCCCTGAACCACCTAGTGACTGAGGTCGCCGACCCGGCTTCGGTGCAGCGATGCACCACCGCAGCCCACGTCCGGTACTGCCTCTATCCCGGCTTCAGCAGCCAGCTGCCCTCGTTTGAGGAACCGGTCCACGCGGTGCTGGCGCGGCTGCCGGCCCAGCCCAGCCAGCCGCTGATGATCCGGCAGGTCGTGGGGCTCTCCCTGTCCCAATGGGCCCTCGCACATGGGCACCCGATCCAGAAGGTGTCCGCCTGGAACACGCGGATGCAGCAGGCGCCGGGCAACGCCTTCGCCGCCCCGGCAGCCACGATCTACCTGCCCGTCGGGTCCTGGCCTGCCGCTGGCGGCCAGCTGGCCGACGCAAACTTCGACCTGGCCCTGGCCACCGCCGAATGGGCGGTAGGAATCCCTCCCCAAAACAGCGGGAGCCCTGCATACCAGCCATGCGTGCCGCTCGGCCAGGCGCGGGAGGCAATCGCAATCTGGCTGGCTATCCTCGCCACCCACCGCTCAGCCGGCGAGCTCCACGGTGGCCTGAACACGGGCCCCGGAGGAGGGATAACCGGCACGGGCGTCGCCAACAGCATCGTCCAGACCTGGACCTACCCCGGCATGGGCAAGGGTTACGTCACGCCGCCCGGGGACGGGCCACAGAACACCGCGGCCGGATACCTGCTGGCCAGCGTGATGACGAGCGTGCCAGAACACCAGGTCAGCCACATCCTGACAGACGCATGGGGCAAATGGCTGAACTGGCGTACCAACGACGCCCAGCTCGCCCGCGCGCTCGGAGTACGCATGCCCAGCGTCCGGAGCTTCCCGCCCGGTCCGTCGGGAGGCGCGCCCGGACCGGCCAGCGCAGCCCAGAGCCCGGTATGCACGAGCTGACGGCGACGCGGCCCCGCCGGACCTGGCTCCGGGCGCTGCCCCTGCTGGCCCGGCCCATCGCCCGGACGATGCCGTGGGCCACGCTGATCACCGGATGCCTGGCCGGCACCGTCTTCCTCGCCATCCAGGCCCACGTCGCGCGGACCTCTGGCTGGCTGCTCAGCCAGGGCAACGTCCGGCTCGCCTTGCTGCCCGCTCTCGCGGCGCTCGCTTTCGTTCCCCGGGCCGCGTTCCGGCCGCTAACCCAGACCACCCCGGTCCCGGCCTGGGTGGCACCCGCCTGCCACCTGCTGCTGGCCGTCCCCGTCCTGGCGCTGACCTGCTGGGCGCAACTGCGCGTCATGGCCTACACCATCCCGCCGCACGCCCTCGGCCACGCACCGGCCGTCTATCCGCTGATCGGCGAGTTCACCGGGTGGTGCGCGGTCACGGTGGCTGCCGCCGTCTGCGTCGACCGCTCCCGTTACGCCGACCTCGGCGGGGCCATCGCCGTGCCCGTCAGCTTCGGGGCGATCGCGGCCGCCTGGAACGTCCCGGCCAGCGCGAGCGTCCTGGTCGACCCTCCCGCCACCGCGCACGGCGTGACCATCGCCTGGTACGTGATCGCCTCGGCCGCACTGGCCGTGACCTGTGTGGCGATGCGGGACCAGTGGCATCGCTACTCACGCCCCGCTCTTAGCGGCTCTGCCCTCCGGCGGCGTCAGTCCGCTGGCCGTCCGGGACTGGGATAACCAGACAGAACGGGTAGTCCCGGGGTAGACAAGGTGACAGCCCGGGATGGGCCGACCGCGACCAGGCTCAGCGGGCCGGAGGGACATGTCATGATCGAGCCTTACCAAGCCCTGGGCCTGGTGCCCACCATGCGCGGCATCCGCCGCCGTGACGAGATCCAGACGAACCTCGAGCATCTCTCGCACTTGATCAAGGCTGCGTCGTGGCTGTCCAGCCTCGACCTGCCGGTGCGGCTGATCGCCGTGCCCGAGGGAGCGCTGCAGGGGTTTAACGACGAGGTTCTCGACCTCGATCACGAGGAATTCGCCTCCGAATGCGCGATCGACATCCCCGGCCCGGAGACCGATTACCTCGGCGGCCTGGCCCGGCAGTGGAACGCGTTCGTGATGGCCCAGGCCAAGGCGCGCCATCCAGAGTTCCCCGGGCGCTTCTTCAACGTGGGGTTCATCCTGAGCCCCGACGGCGACGTCATCCTCAAGCACCACAAGGTCGTGCCGCTGCTGCCGGTGGAGCACTCGGTGACACCGCACAACGTCTGGGACAAGTGGATCGAGCTGTACGGCCGCAACCTCGACGCGTTCTACCCGGTCGCCGACACCGACATCGGCCGACTCGGGTTCCTGATGGCCAACGAGGGCTCGTACCCGGAGAACGCGCGTGGCCTTGCGATGAACGGCGCCGAGGTCGTCTACCGGGGCCCGTACCCGCACCCGCACGTCGGCAATGGCCTGTTCGAGATCCAGAACCGGGCGCGGGCGCTGGACAACAACATGTACCTGATCGCGTGCAACGTGGGGACGTATTACCTGCACACCGACTCCGACGTGCCGATCGACACGTTCGGCGGCGGGTCAGCGGTAATCGACTACCGCGGCCAGATCGTCGGGCGGCACGACTACAGCGGCGGCTCGTCCTGGGTGGCCGGGACCGTCGACGTTGATGCGCTGCGCCGGTTCCGCGCGAATGCGCAGTGGGACAACTGGATCAAGGATCTGACCACCGAGCAGTACCAGCTCATCTATGAGCAGCCGGTCTACCCAAAGAACCTTTACCTCGACCGCGCCCCGTACACGCACGACGAGTATCGCCACGAGGTGACCGCCAAGCAGATTGAGCTCATGCACGATCGGGACATCTGGGTGCGCCCGGACAACGGGTGAGTCCTGCCGCGCCACGATTGTGGACCCCGTCGTGTCCCGTGGGCTGCTGCTCGTTCGTTGTGCAGATGAGAGCCCGGCCGCCCCGCCACGGCCGGTCACGCCGGTGACATCAGCGCTAAGCCGGGCCTTCGTCCTGCTGGGGGAGTGCGGCGCGGGCCGCGATCTCCAGGCGCTCCGCGCCGAGCCCCACGTTGGTGCCGGAGCCGTAAGCGGTCGCGCCGGACAGGATCGTCGCCAGGCAGGTTCCCAGGATCAGGCTTATGGCCTGCTCGGTGCTGAGGTCGCCGAGTCCCCACAGCACCGCGTACACCACGACGCCGATGAGCCCGAGGACCGCCACCGACCAGCCGAGCCGCA
>Ga0070764_10001381_pt1 | contig 10519 bp, 7 predicted proteins | sample HubBroMetageWRM4_FD_67287 | JGI IMG/M metagenome (GOLD analysis project Ga0070764, IMG submission 67287) | Warmed soil microbial communities from the Hubbard Brook experimental Forest, New Hampshire - Hubbard Brook CCASE Soil Metagenome WRM 4 | ecosystem: Environmental > Terrestrial > Soil >... | reverse complement strand
CAGCGGATTGGCCAGCGCGATGACCCCGATCCCGGCGGCCTGCAGCTCGGCGATGACACCGGCCCACATCGACCCGTCCGCAAACGCGCCGTGCACGAGCAACACCGTCGGAATGCTCCCATTCCGGAACGGGCCGGACGGGCTCATCGAAGGCTCCCGCAGCACGGATAATGCACCTCATGAACGTAAGGCAGCGGCACAGGGGCTCGCTTGGGTCAGGTGACTGCTTTTCCGCCTCGTCTGCGGCCCTCAGGGAGCGCTGGCGATCGGCGTTCGCCTAGACCCTGGGTGCGCGAGCGTGTGACGATGGCGATGGGTGTTATGGAAATAGGTCCGGTTACGCCAGCAGTCACCTCGTTGTTCGGGCGTGAGTCCGAGACGCAGGTGCTTGCTGAGCTGATTGACGATCTGCCCGGCCACGGCGGCTCGCTGGTGCTGAGTGGCGAACCCGGCGTGGGCAAATCGGCGCTGCTGCGGGAAGCCAGCGCGCGCGCGCAAGATCGCGGGATGCTGGTTCTGACGGCCGCGGGCGTGCCATGCGAGGCACAGCTGCCCTTCGCCGGACTGCACCAGCTGCTGCGGCCGGTTCTCGGCCGGATAGACGGGCTGGCCGCACCGCAGCGCGGTGCGATCCTGGCGGCGTTCGGCCTGACCGATGCCGCCGCTCAGGATCTTTTCCTGACGGCGCTTGCCGCCCTGGATCTGCTGGCCGAAACCGCGGTGCGAGTCCCGGTCATCGTTGTCCTGGAGGATGCTCACTGGCTCGACCGTTCCAGCTGTGAGGTGCTGGCGTTCGTGGCACGGCGGCTGGAGTTCGAGCCGATCTTGCTGTTGGCAGCGATCCGTGACGGCTACCAGAGCCCTTTCACCGACGCCGGGCTCCCGGCTCTGCATCTGGAGCCGCTGCCAGCGGCGGCGGCCGCGGCGCTGCTCGACAGCCGCGCTCCCGGCCTCCCGCATGCGGTGCGCGACCGGTTGCTCGACGAAACGGCCGGCAATCCCCTGGCACTGGTGGAATTGCCGATTGCCTTCCAGCATCTCGGCAGCAGAGCGCGGCTACCCGTGTGGCTGCCGCTCACGACGCGCCTGGAACGGGCCTTCGCGGACCGGGTGTCTGATCTTCCCGCCGTGACGCGCACCACGCTGCTGGTAGCCGCCATCGACGACAAACCACGGCTCGCTGAGGTGCTTAGGGCGACGGCCGTGCTTGAGGGCGCGGAAGTGACAGTCGACGCGCTGGCCCCCGCCGTCGCCGCGCGGCTAGTGGAGCTCGATGATCGGGAGTACCGGTTCGGACACCCGCTGATGCGTACGGCGATCCATCAAGAGTCCAGCGTGTCGCAGCGGCACGCTGCGCATGCCGCGCTGGCGGATGTACTGGCCGGCGAGCCCGAGCGCGGCTTGTGGCACCGGGCAGCGTCGATTACGGGGCCGGACGAGACGGTGGCCCGCGAACTGGAGACGGCCGCAGCGCAAGCTCAGCGGCGCGGCGCGACCACCCTGGCCGTATCGGCGCTCCAGCGCGCGGCCGCGCTCAGCGATGCCCCGCTTCGCGCTGGGCGGCTGCTGCGCGCCGCGGAGCTGGCGTTCGAGCTGGGCCGGCAAGACCTAGTCCTCAGCCTGCTGGGTCAGGTCGAGCTTCTCGATCTGGGGCTGAGGGAGCAGGCACGGGTGGCGTGGATCCAGGAGAGCTTCGCCGACGGCATCCCGGGAGATGCGTCGCGGGTGCTCTCGCTGGCCGCGATCGCCGGCCGCGCGGGCGCTGACGGCGACAGCGATCTCGCGCTCAAGCTCCTCTACGGCGCGGCCCTTCGCTGCTGGTGGGCCGAACCTGGACAGGCCGCACGCGATCACGTCGTCGCCGCGGCCGAGCGGCTGAAGGTGAACGAGCAGAATCCGCGGCTACTGGTAATCCTCGCGTTCGCAGCTCCGATCGGGCGGGGCTCGGCCGTCATCGACCGCCTGTCCCGGCTCGAGCCCGACATGGGAGGCGACCCCGGGGCCACCCGGCTGATCGGCAACGCCGCGATGGCGGTGGGAGCTTTCGACCTGGCCGCCCGGTCGCTCGCGGCTTCAGCCGCGGCGCTGCGCGCCCAAGGGCGGCTCGGCCTGCTGGCACGAGCGCTCGCGCTGCAAGCGTGGAGCGCCGCGCATCTCGCGGACCTGGGCGCGGCGATCCCAGCCGCCGAGGAAGGGCGGCGGCTAGCACAGGAAACGAACCAGCCGCTGGTCATGGCCACGGCTCAAGCTGTCCAGGCAGTGCTGGCCGCGCTGCGCGGAGACCAGGAGGCCGCCGCGGCGCTCGCCGCCCAGGCCGAGCGGGTAGCGGTGCCGATCCGCGCCGGCGCTGTGCTGGCGGCGGCGCAGTTCGCCCGGGGCCTCGCAGCTCTGGGCGGCGGACGGCCCGCCGATGCCCTGGGGCATCTGCGACGTCTCCATGACCCCCGCGATCCGGCCTACCACGCCGCGATCAGGTGCTTCACCGTCGGAGATCTTGCCGAAGCCGCCCGCCGCAGCGGTGACCCGGACAGCATCCGCGAATTGGTAGAGGAGATGGAGAAGGCAGCCGGGCTGACCCCCTCGCCGGCACTGCATGCCGGACTGCGCTACGCCCGTGCGCTGCTGGCCGACGACGCTGATGCCGGCGCGCTATTCGAGACCGCGCTACGGTCAGATCTGAGCACGTGGCCGTTCTTGCGGGCCAGGATCGGGCTTTCCTACGGGGAGTGGCTCCACCAGCAGCGGCATGACACCGCCTCGCGGGCACCCCTGCGCGCCGCCCGGGAGACATTCGATGCCCTCGGCATCGTCCCGTGGTCCGAACGAGCCCGCCAGCAACTGCGCGCGACGGGGGAGACAAGCCGCCCGCGGACCCCCGAAGCACGGGACCAGCTCACCCCGCAGGAACTGCAGATCACTCAGATGGCCGCCGACGGGATGAGCAACCGCGAGATCGCGCAGATGCTTTATCTCTCCCACCGCACCGTCAGCTCGCACCTCTACCGCGCCTTTCCCAAGCTCGGAATTACATCCCGGACCGAGCTGCAACGCGTGCTGGAACCCAGGCTCCCGGACGCACAGCACTCCACTCCCCTGACGGATTGAGCGCCCGTCTGGGTGCAGTCATCCGACTCAAGCGATGCGGCTAGAGCCGCACGTACCGTCGCACTGTCAGATGGCCAGCAACAAGGGGTACGAAGGAGAAAGTCATGGAGCCTGCGACAGGTAGACCGGATGCAGACACCGCCGGGTTCACCGAGTTCCTGGAGCGGTGTCATCACGCCCTCAGGCAGCACACCGGTGGTAACCCGCGGCCGTACCTTGAACTGTGGTCGCATGCTGACGACGTTTCGCTCATGGGCGGGGTTGGCGGTCATCAGGTGGGTATTGACGAGGTGAGCAAGCTCCTGACCGCAGCAGCCAAGACGCTCAACTACGAGACCTGGAGCGCGGAGAACCTCGTCACCGGTTTCGACGATACGTTCGGTTTCACAGTTGAGCTTGAGCGGCTCACTCGGCATATTCACGGCGAGACGGAGGAAATGAGGCTGAGAGCGACGTCCGTCTACCGGCGAGAGGACGGCGCGTGGAAGGTGATCCATCGTCACGGTGACAGTCTGATGACCGTCGAAATTGACCCAGAGGGCCGACGCTGAGACTGCAGAAACGACCCTCTCTTTCTCCGGGGGCCCCTAGCTAGCGAAGAGATCCGCGACGTCATGCCCTTCTACGCGATGGTGCTTTACGGCTTGAGCGTCGCGGCTCTGGGCGTCAGCGGGTACCAGGATGCGTACGACTACCTGTTTGCCGGATGCCTGGACCAGATCCGTGACGGCACTGCATTCAGCTGGACCGGTCAGGGGAGCGCCCATGCGTGCCAGGCGTGGCTGTCGGACGGGCTGCCCAGCACGGCGCGGTCGCCGGGGGTTATGAAGGGCTGGGAGTCTGCGACGTCGCGGCCGGCGGCCGTGGCGCCGCCGAGGGTTCCGGAACTGGTCACGTGCCAGTCGAAGATGGTGTCGCGCCCGGAGTTGGCGTTCATCTCCTCGCGGTCGACGACGACGGTCAGGGTGTGCCCGTCGGGGGAGAACGCCACCGCGTAGCTGGCCGGGTTGCAGCCGTTGCAGAGCACTTGCCCATCCGGGTAGAGCGCTCGGGCTAGCAGGCCGCGGACCGTGGCGGTGCGGGCTGGGCGGGCGGGGTCGGCCACGCTGTAGACCAGCACGGTGCCGTCGGAGGTCAGGACGGCCAGCAGGTTCCCGCGGGGGGAGAACGCGAGGGCCTGGGTGAGGTCGCCCGGGCTGGCGAGGGTAGCCAGGCGGTAGGCGCGCGCCGGGTCAGTCACGTTCCACAACGTGACCTGATCGGTGCCGGTCGCGATGGCCAGGATGCTCCCGCCGGGGGAGAACGCGATGTCCTGCGGGCTGAACGGTACCTGGTCGCTGGCGCCCGCCAAGGCCTGGGGAGTAGGCGTCACCGGGAGGTCCAGGCTCCGCAGCAGCCGGGGGCGGGCCGGGCTGGCCACGTCCCAGAGGAAGACCCGGTCGTAGTAGGCGACGGCCAGGATCTGGCCGTCCGGGGAGAACGCCTGCCCCCGCAGCAGGTCGCCGTCACTGACAGATAGCGTCGCTATCATGGCCGGGTGCCTGGGGTCGGCCACGTCCCACAAGGCCGTCCGGCCGCTGAAGGCGACGGTGGCCACGGTCCGGCCATCCGGCGACAGCGCCGTCGGCTGGCCGCCCTCGAACTGCGACAGGCGCCGCGGCCGACCCAGGTCCGACACATCCCACACCACGTCCGTGCCGTCGACGGCCTGCCCGAAAGCGGTGACCATGACGGCCGTGCGCGCAGAGAACGCCACGGACAGCAGGCCCTCGTCGGCGGCCGGGTGCCAGTGGTCGTCCTGCCAGGCCCCGTAGCCGACCGGGGCCAGGAGCAGCGCGAGCGGGGCCGCTATCACGGCTGACATCAGCGCGGCCCGGCGCAGCCGGGACAGCGACAGCCGGTCCGTGCGCCAGCCCGGGTCCAGGTGCGCGCCTAGCGCGCTGGCTCCCAGGCTGGCCACGGTCCGGGCGGTCGGGTGGTGCTGGTCCAGGACGTCGAGCATCTCCTCGCCGTACCGCTGCCGCCACCGCCGCGGGTGCCAGCCGACCAGGACGCGGGACAGCCAGCCGGCCAGCGGCGGCCGCATCACGCGCCCCACCCGGTCGCGGCGCGCAGCCGGGCGACCGCCACGATCTGCTGCATCGCGGTGACCTGCCCGGCCAGCACCTCCTGCCCGGCCCCCGTGATCTCATACGGGCGGCGGCGCTCCCCGGCGGACAGCGGCCGGACCCAGCCGCGGCGCTCCAGCCGGGACAGCGCGCCGTACAACGTACCCGGCTCCATCCGGACCCCGCTGAAACCCGCCACGTCGGTCATGATCGCGTACCCGTGCTTGGGCCCGCCCGCCAGGCTCGTCAAGATCAGCACCGACGGGTCCGCGAACCGGCCGAGATCGTCGAACTTCCCGTGCATGCACGCCCCCCACTCATCAGCACCGACTACTAAGTTGTACTGAGTAGAGAACGGTCCTGTCAACCGTGGCGGCCGTGCACGGCGCCGGCCGGGCGACGTCGGACGGTTTACGGGATGATTCTGATCGAGCGCCGCGTTGTGCTAGAGAACGCGACATGTCGTGTTATATGGTGGGCCTGGCTCTTGACGGGCTCCGGGCTTGAGAGGTGAGCGTGATGACCGGTTGGTACGCGGAGCGGACGCCTGGCAGGTCGGCCAAGGCCGTGATCGCCGTGATGCTGCTCGCGCTGCTGCTGGTGGCGGCCGTGCCGGTGGCCCTGCTGGCCGCAGTGGTCATGATGATGCTGGGACACGTTGTCGGCGGGCTCGCGCTGTTCGGCGGCTCGGTTCTCGCGGCCGGCATAGCCGTCCCGCTCGCGGGCATGAGCGGGATGCGACAACTGCGCAAGCTGCTTTCCGGGGGCAGCTTCCGTGTCCTGCGAGTAGACGGCAGCCAGTACACCGACGTCGCAGAGCCAGCGGGCAGCGATTACGCCAACGTCCTGGAGCTGGATCCCAGCGAGTACACCGAAGTTCGCTGACCTGGCCCTCCCCGTCACGTAGATCGCGCAGTGCTCGTAGCTGTGGTAATACAGCCGGAGCAACTGGCGATGGTCCCTTCGCCTCTTCCCAACCGAGGGGAATCTCGATGGCGCTCTACATGTACCAGGCCTCCTATACCGCAAAGTCGATGGCGGCTCAGCTCACGGAGCCGCGAGACCCGGTGGAGGCGATGAGGTCGGCGCTTGAGGACCTGGGAGCCGAGATCGTGGTGGCCGGCTTTCCGTTCGGCGAGTATGACGTGCTTGTCGTCTATGAGGCACCCGATGATATGACCGCTGCCAGCGTCGCGATGGCAGTTGCCGCCGAGGGCGAGGTCAAGTCGGCCAAGACCACGCGACTGCTCAGCGGGCAGGAGTGGCTCGAGTCCTTGCGCAAACGCAGGATTGTCAACGCGCGGAAGCACGTCAGCCACCCGGCCGCCAGCCAAGCAGAAACCACGTTATGCCTGATGAGCTGGCAGGTGGTCGGCCAGGAAGTCGAGCATCCGGGTGTGGGTCAGCTGGCGGCCGGTGGGCTGGCACGCGATCGCCCGCCAGAAGCCGCCTTGGCTGATGCCATCCATAGCCGGCCAGCGCCGAGGCGTCCACGTCTGGCGGGCCACCAGGGTGTCGATGACCGGGGGCAACACCGCCTCCCAGTCATAGCGGAACGGCACACCTCGCTCGAACAGCATCGACTGCTGGCCCGGGTCGTCGTACACGAACACGTTCCAGCCGCGGGCCAGCGAACGGCTGGAGTATGGCGTCCGTCTGCCGCGCCTTGCCGCGCGATCGTGCCCGTTATATCCATTTATGCCTGAATCTTAAGTTGATGCATTTCGGGCGTAGACCATGATCGTGGCCAGTTTTGGTCTCTATTTGGCGAAAACTGGCCATGATCATGAAACAGCCCGGCCTGAGGGCGCCCCTTGAAGTCCTGGCATTGGGGCCCGGCCTGTCCGGGACGGCGGACCACCGCTTTCCCCGCGCACCGCGCAGGCTCACGTCTCGCACATCCCGGAGATGGCCGGGCCGTGCTCCCGGGCCGAGATCCGCCGGCTGGCGGATGCCTCGCCGACTTGCGATTTCTAGGTTGGCTGGTATGAAACCACTTCCGCTGATCCTCTCGTTCCTGCCCCTGATCGCCTTCTCCATCCTGGCGCGGCTGCTGCCGCACGGCGACGTCGGCGCCGCCGGGCTGACCGCGGCGGTCATCGCCGTCATCGCCGCGGTCGCCGTCCGCCCCGTCTGGCCGCCCAAGATCCTCAACGCCACCTCCTTGGTGCTGTTCACCGTGCTGGCCGTGCTCGGCTTCACCGGCAGCGCCGGCACCGACCGGTGGGTGGCCACCTGGGCCGCGGCCGGCGTCGGCCTGGTCATGGGCCTGGTCATCCTGGCCCTGATCCCGTTGATGCCGTTCACCGAGCAGTTCGCCCGGCTGAGCACGCCGCAGGCGTACTGGTCCTCCCCGACGTTCAAGCAGATCAACCGGGTGCTCAGCCTGGCCTGGGGAGTCGCCCTGCTCGGCGTGGGCGCCTCCCGGGTCGTTGCCGTGGCAATCAACGGGCACACCACCCGCCGCCTGCCCGATCTGCTGCTCGGCCTGGCCATCCCGGGCCTGATCCTGATCTACATGATCAAGTTCTCCAAGAGCTATCCCGACCGCGTCACGCACCAGTCACCGGCCGAGGCTCCGACCGAGGCTCCGGCCAAGTAAAAGCACCCCCAGCTGACCCGCACACAGATGCTCGACGTCCTCGCAGGCCGTGGGCTGGCATGCGGCTTATGCTTGCTGTGTGTCGGTCGGCGACAGCAATCGCTTGCTGGCGGCCGATCGCGCTACCGTCGAGCGGACCGCCCGGGACCTGGTGCTCGGCGTCGTCGAACGGCGGACGCCGGCCGGGGTAAGCGTGGTGGTAGAGGGCGCGCCGGGCATCGGGAAGACCTTCCTGGTCCGGGAGATCCTGGCTGCTGTCACGCCCGGCGCGGCGAAGGTCGTGCGGGTGGCGGGCCAGCCGGGCCGGCGCAACGACCCGTTCACGATCGCCAATCAGCTCCTGGGTGACCTGGCCCCGGGCACCGATCCGGCCGACGCGGCCTTTGACCACGTCGACGAGCTGTGCGCCGACGGCCCGGTGGTGCTGTGCGCCGACGATGCGCATCACCTCGACGCGGCGTCGCTGACGCTGCTGCGCCGGCTGGTGTGGGCGAGCCAGAGCCTGCCGCTGGCCGTGCTGGTCACGACCCGGCCGGATCCGTCTCGTGAGCCGCTGGCCATGCTCATCCGGCAGGCCCAGGCACGGCTGTGGCTGCCGCCGTTGGGCCGGATGATGGTGGAGCGCCTGGTGTTCGACCAAACCGGCCGGTGGCCTGGCCCGCTGCTACGCCGCATCCTGGAACTGGCCGCAGGCAACCCGCTATTCGTCGGTGAGCTGCTGCGCGGGTACGGGGACGCGGGAGCCCTGGCCGACATCGGACCGGACGCCATCGAGGCCAGATTCGAGCTCGACCTGCAGGCCACCGGCCTGGACGAGGTCATACGGGCCCATCTCGGCCAGCTCGACGAGCCGATCCGTGACGTGCTCGCCGCCATGGCGGTCTGGGGGACCGATATCGGCGTCGATGATCTCGCCAGCATGTTGTTCAGCCCGGCCGGCGTGCTGGACGAGCTGCTCGAGCGGGCCGTATCGTCCGGCCTGGTCCGCCGTGATCCCGCCGGAACGGCCGGCTTCAGCCACGATCTGTTCCGCGAGGTGACCTACCGCGAGCTGACGGAGTCTGCGCGGCGCGCCACGCACCGGCGAGCCGCGGAGGTGTTCACGGCGGCCGGCTACCGGCCCAGCCTCGTCGCGGATCACCTCCTGCGGGCGACCGGGGCCGACGCCGATGCGGCGCTTGTGGCCGCGCTGCACGAGGCCGTCGCGGCCACCCACGGGTACGGGCCGGAGGTCACCGCGGGTCTGCTTGATGATGTTGCCGCCTCCGGGACGGACCTGCCCGGGCGGCTGCTGCTTGACCATGCCGACGCGCTATTCCGTCAGGGCCGCGGTGAATCCGCGGAGACGCTGATCCGCGAGCGCATCACGACGGTCGCCGATCCCGCGGTGGCGGCGGCCCTGCAGCTGATCTTGATCCGCTCCCTGATGAACCGGGCGGAGGCGGCCGCGGCCCTGGCGGTGATCGGGCGGACCGCCGTCATCGCCGGGCTGCCCGACGCCACCGTTCGCCAGCTGGAGGGAACCCGGGCCTGGCTGCTGATCCTGGCCGGGCAGGGGCTGCCTGCCGCCGAGCTTGACGCGATGATGGCCCGGTTCGCCGCGGCCGGCGACAAGGATGCCCAGGCCAACCTGCTGTCCTCGGTCGCATGCACCGCCTTCCTGGCTGGCCGCCCGGAGGCAGCGCTTGACCACATGCGCGCCAGGGAGGCGCTGCTGCCCGGTGCGGACGGTTTCCGGTCTCGCAACTCCTCGCTGTCCCTGCCTGCCATGTTCGAGCTGGCCGCCGCCGGGCCCGCGGCCGCGCGGGCGCAACTTGACCGTGCGCGGCGGCTGGCCGCCGAACGGCACGCCGAATGGGTCGACCCGTTCCTCGGCTTCACCGCCGGCGGGATTGCGTTCGCCGCCGGCGACTGGGACGACGCGGTCGCGGAACTGGACGCGGCGCTGGAACTGGCGGAGGAGACCGGCACCGGCTGGGTCTCGCTGGCGGTCGGCTTCCGGGCCTACATCGACGCCCATCGCGGCAGCACCGGCCCGGCCAGGGCCCGGCTCGAGTCCTACCGGCACCGCGGTCTGCCGCTGCAGTTCGGGCACAACCGGCCCGGCTGGGCCGAGCTAGCGGTGCTGGAAGCCGAAGGCCAAATCCGCGAGGCGGGGACGCTGGCCCGGACGCTGTGGTCGGCCGCCCGTGACCATCCCGGCCGCTGGGCCGCCGACCTGGCCACCGACGTGACCCGGGTCGCCATGACCGGGATGAACCGCCGCCTGGCCGACCAGATAGGCGAGGACGTGCCGGCGCTGTGCCCGCCCGAGATTTCGGTCCTGGTGCGCGGCATGCTCGCCGCCGATCCCGACGCGATCGAGCAATCGGCCGACGATCTCGCTGGCGCCGGCCGCCTGGCGGCCGAGGTGTTCGCCCGCGAGGAACTCGCCTGCGCGGCGGCCGTGGCCGGGGACCGGGGCCGCGCCAACGCGGCCCTGGACGCGGCCCTGACCGGCTACCAGCGAATCGGCGCCGTCCCCGACCGGGACCGTGCCCTCGCGCGGGCGCGCGCGCTGGGCATCCGCCGCAGTTCCCGGGAGCCACATCGTGACGCCGGCCATGGCTGGATCGCCCTGACCGCGACCGAGGTCAGGATTGCCGCGCTGGTCAGGGACGGGCTGACCAACCGGGAGATCGGCACCCGGCTGTTCGTCTCGCCC
>Ga0070764_10001380_pt1 | contig 10523 bp, 7 predicted proteins | sample HubBroMetageWRM4_FD_67287 | JGI IMG/M metagenome (GOLD analysis project Ga0070764, IMG submission 67287) | Warmed soil microbial communities from the Hubbard Brook experimental Forest, New Hampshire - Hubbard Brook CCASE Soil Metagenome WRM 4 | ecosystem: Environmental > Terrestrial > Soil >... | reverse complement strand
CGCCCCGGCAAGGAAAACCTTTGCCCCTTTTGAGGAGTATCGTTCCAGTAACCACGCACAGGTTACCAAAGCCGGATGCCCATACGGTCGGAACACAGCAACTCTTGTGTTCGCAGTGGGTTATAGCTATGAAGAATACTTTTTGCGCAGGTTACTTTTTGATTGCGTCTGGAGGCGAAGTTTCATAACATCGGCATAGGCAAGCACTTACGTGTGGGGTTACCAGTGGCATCTGCCGTGCTCCTAAAATAGGGCTACTTCGGAGATTCGTGTGGGGAGATTGTTGGCGCGCCTGGGCTTAATTTTTGTCTTCGTGATTCTGCTGCTGTCGGAAGCCGGTTTCGGCGCGACTGTGAACACGCACGGGTTAGTTCCGAAGAAATCCAAATCACAAAAGATTAGCGAGACTCAGCATGCGCGGAAGCGGATGCGGAGGTTGGCGCGCAGCCGGGTGGTTGCGACTCCGCGTATTCAGACGACAGCTTCACATCGCCGTCATCGCTATTACGAGCGTTTCTCCACCAGTTCTTTTGCGCAAGATGTCACGGAAGGCGACGTGATCACCGGCGAAGATCCGGTAGTGCGGCAGGCCGCGATCGATGCTTTGGGAAATCTGAACGGAACGGTAGTCGCGATTGAGCCTACCAGCGGCCGCATTCTGGCCATGGTCAATCAAAGGCTCGCACTCTCGAGCGGCGCGCAGCCGTGCTCCACCATCAAGCTTTCGGTCGCGCTGGCCGCATTGAACGAGGGATTGATCACCAAAGACACCGAAGTTCGCCTGGGGCCCGGCGCCAGCATGAACCTGACCACCGCGCTGGCCCACTCCAACAACGCGTATTTCGAAGCGCTGGGCCGCGAGTTGGGTTTTGAGAAGGTCAGCTACTACGCCCACCAATATGGTTTGGGTGAAATGGCGGGTTACAACATTTCTGGCGAGAATTTGGGCACCTATCCCGAGGAGGAGATTTCCTCCAAGCTCGGCGGAGTTGGCAAGATGTGCTCATTCGGCGAAGGCATTTCGATGACGCCGTTGCAACTCGGCGCCATGGTTTCCGCCATCGCGAATGGCGGCACGCTTTACTACTTGCAGCATCCCAGGTCGCCGGAGGAAGTGGCGAATTTCGAGCCACGGGTGAAACGCCGTCTCGACATTGCTCCGCTGATTCCCGAAATTTCTGATGGCATGGCGGGAGCGGTAACCTACGGAACCGCGCGCCATCTGCGAGTGAATTTCAGCGAAGAAGAAATTCTAGGCAAGACCGGAACCTGCTCGCACGCGGGCACGCGTTACGGATGGTTTGCTTCCTACGCCAACACTGACGTCGGCCGGGTGGTGGTGGTGATTTTCCTCGAAGGCGACCGTGCAGTATTTGGGCCGAGAGCCGCGGAAATCGCGGGCGTAGTTTATCGCAACCTCTATGATCACAGCTTCTTTGTGAGGCCGGCGTTGTCCAGCGACGTTTCGGCCACGAAGCCATCTGCCACGAACTAGCTTCGCCAAACCGCGAAACCCAACCACAGAGAGCACAGGGGGTACACAGGGGAAACCGGCCACGGATTTCCACGGATAAACACGGATCTGCAAGAAGAGTAATCGCGGAGACCGTGTAAAATCGTGTTTCTTCACGATGACAGGTTCCCAACCACGCAAGTTGATCATTGCCATCGACGGCCCTGCCGGCGCGGGCAAGAGCACTATTGCGTCCCGGCTGGCGCGCAAGCTGGGTTACGCCAATTTGGAGAGTGGAGCGATGTACCGGGCGCTGGCGCTGAAGGCGATTCTGTCGGATGTTTCGTTTGACGATGAAACGGCGCTGGTGAAGCTGGCTGGCGACTCCCGAATTCAGCTAGAGCCGACCTCGACCGGCAACCGGGTTTTGCTGGGCGGGACGGATGTGACTCAGCGCGTGCGGGAAGCGGATGTGACAGAGGGAGCTTCGCGGGTCTCGGTGCATCCGAAGGTCAGAGCGTGGATGGTCGCGCGGCAGCAGGAAATGGGCGCCGACGGTGGAGTGGTCATGGAGGGACGCGACATCGGGACCAAGGTCTTTCCCCATGCGGACGTAAAGATTTTTCTGGATGCCGATCCGGTGGTGCGGGAGCAGCGGCGGTTGCAGCAGCAGAATATTCGGGGAACGGCGGCACAGGCTACCGCGGCTGAGTTACGAGATAGAGATCAGCGTGATCGCACACGGAGCGTTTCTCCTTTGGAGCCGGCGGCGGATGCGTTGGTGCTGGATTCGACCAGCATGTCGGAAGACGAGGTGTTGCGACGAGTGGAGGAGTTGGTGCAGAGCAAACTCGGCGGGTGATGGGGACGGGCCTGAGCCCCGAGTCGGTTTGCCGCTATTCTTCTTTCGCCCCTGCGGGGCTCGATCATTTTGCGGCTCTACACCCACGGCTTGCGCCGTGGGCTTTATTCTGACGCCGCTACGCGGCTGAATCACTGCACCCGCGTTTCGCATTCCCGGACGAGTCTGAACGGCGGCACTGCCTCGCCGTCTTTTATCAGACCTTACGGCTCCACTTTGTACATGGTCGTCATGCCCATATCCATGTGCTCTTCGATGTGGCAGTGATACAGCCAGATGCCGGGATTGTCGGGGACCATGTCCACGGTTTCCATCTGTGCCGGCCCGATCAGCATGACGTCGGTGCGTTTGCCGTGGTCGAGGACGACGTTTCCGTGCCAGTGCGGGGTGTGGAAGTTTACGCCTTCTCCCATGGTCAACAGGTACCAGCGCACGCGTTCGCCTTTCTTCATGGTCATCAGCGGGCCATTGGCATAAATGTAGCCGTTGATTGTGCCCTTGAAATTGGCGGCGGCGAAGCCGGTGCCGGTGGGTGAGAAATTGCCGTCGGTGTCAACCGGAACGAATTCCGCTTTGTTCACGCCCTTGGGATCGCCGGTGTAGGCCTGAATATTGTGATCGAGGTACCAACTATTATTCTCGTCGAAGATCATGAAGAAATTGACGAACTCGCGGTCCACGTCTTTGGGCTTGCCGTCGGGCAGAGCCATGCCCCGCGCGGTAATGATGATGGCGCCGACCAGACCACTCTCCAGGCCCTTATTGCCATGCGAGTGGTAAAGCCAGACCAGCGAACTGGGATCGCCCGGCCCCGGCCCGGCACGCTCTGGAACCTGCCAGGTATAGACGTGGGTCTTTCCCGGCTGCACGTCATCATCGGCTTTGTCGTTGCCGGTGGTGCCGTCATCGTAGCTGGCGCCTTCTGAATCCTTGTTATAAAAGACGCCGTGAGAGTGAACGCTGGCGGGGTGCGTAGCGTTGTTCTTAAACGTTACGCGGATGGTATCGCCCACTTCGCCGCGGATGATTGGCCCGAGAATTCCAGCGTGCTGCCACTCTGGCGCACGCGGCTTCAGCGTGGTGAAAGTATCGTCGGTGTATTCGCGATAAATCGCTTTAAGGTAGACGGCGCCGATGCGATGAGGCCCCTTTTCGAAAAAAACATTGGGATAGCCTGAGAACTTCATGCCCATCATTTTGTTGATGCCGTCGGGCGCATAGTTCCATTCCACTTCGTCGGCGGCAATGTAGTAGGTGCGAGTCTTGCCTGCGGAAGTTGCGGTCTGAGCTTTACTAAGTGGTGTGATTGCAAGGCTCAGAACTGCCAGCCAAACTGCGGTCTTGCAACCGCCACCTATGATCCGGCGCATGTTTGTTCTCCTGATGTCAGCGGGGTTTGCGCGCAAGAAAGCTGCCAATAGTACCACGAGGTTGGTTCCGCATCGGGAAAAACAGAAAAGAATTGGTCAAGGCTCACAGACTCCGCTCCTGATACCTGCTATACAGGATAGGTCCGCCGTCAATGTGGGCTCACCGTATTAGAAGTCCCATGCAGGTGAGATTCCTATGGTGTGCGCTACGGGTACGGCTTTTCTCCTTCCTCTTGACATGCTGTTGGCGTCTTTCTCATTTCTTAAGACGCTAGCGGCGAGGGCGAGAACACTGACCGTAGTCTTCTTGGTCCTGCTGCTCGGTGGGGCATTTGCGCAGGATGCTTCGACTGGTGCCCTGCGCGGCACGGTCGTGGACAGCACCGGCAGCCGCATTGCCGGCGCGGTGGTGGTGTTGGTGAACCCTACTACCGGGCTTCGCAATTCGACCTCCAGCGATGCAAATGGCCAGTTTGTCTTTCAACTGCTTCCGCCCGGCGACTATTCCGGGCGGGCCACGGCAGCGGGCATGTCGCCGCAAGTCACTCCGCCGCTGCACGTGTCGGTAGACGGTACGACCGAGATTGAGTTCAAGCTGACGGTGGCGGGAAGGACGGAAACGGTCACGGTGTCTGGAGAATCGCCGTTGGTGGAGACTCAGCCGGTCGCGATTTCGTCTCTGATTGACCATCGAGCCATCGAAGAATTGCCGCTGGATGGCCGCCGCTTTACTGATCTGGCTTTGTTGACGCCGGGGGTGACCCAGGATCCGCGGGGAATGACGTCGGGCTCGAACGGCGATCTGGCGTTCGGCGGGATTCGCGGATATCAGTCGAGCTATCTGGTCGACGGCGCCGACGACAACAACGCATTTTTTTCGCAGGCCCGTGGCCGATACCGGGCGCCGTATCAATTCTCGAACGAAGTGGTGCAGGAATTCCGCGTGTCATCGAATACCTACGGGGCGGAACTGGGACGCGCGGGAGGGGCGGTGGTCAATGTGGTGACCAAGTCAGGCTCCAATCAAGTACACGGCAGCGGCTTTTTCTTTTTTCGAGATAGCAGCTTCGGGGCAACTCATCCCTTCCTCGATTTCAAGCCTCATGGCCAGCAGCAGCAATTCGGATTCACCCTGGGCGGACCGATCCGGCGAAGCAAGGCCTTTTTCTTTGGCGGTTTCGATCAGCACATTTTTCGGGTTCCGGTGGTGATGCGCTTTCTGAACGGAAGTTCGGTGGTGACGCCGCAGCCTCCATTGGGGCCGGTATCCCCCGGCGACTATGACGCCGGCGATTTTGCGACGGTGTTTGCGGCCGCGAACCAGCTCTCCACGCTCGGCGGGCAGTTTCCCGCGCAGATGTTAGGGAATGCCGGCTTTCTGAAGTTTGACATCGAATTAACGCCGCACGAATCGCTCTCCGCTCGGGTCAACACGTCGCGCTATTGGGGACAAAACAATGTTTTTCTCGACCCCGCCAGCCCGCTGACCACATACGCCATTAGCGACAACGGCCAGGAACAGGTGGCGACCGAGACGGGATCGCTGGCCTTGACCAGCAGCTTTTCGTGGAAGGTGGTGAGCCATTTGCGGGCGCAGTTTTCGCGCGACCTGGAGACTTCCAACAGCAACAGTTCGCAGCCTTTGACTACGATTCAGAGTGTCATCGACGGCTTCGGGCGCTCCTCGATTTTGCCGCGAGAAACCCGGGAACATCGTTTGCACCTGACCGAAACCGTCAGCATTGAGGGGCACCGCAACTCCTGGAAGGTGGGAGGAGATGCGCTGATTACGTGGATTTACAATTTCTTTCCATCGCTCTCTGGCGGGGAGTACATCTTCGATCCGATCAAGGTGGATCCGTTTACCTTCGAGCCGATGGAGGACGGGCTCGAACTCTCGCCTCTGCGTGCCTATGCCCACGAGGTTCCGAAATACTACATACAGAACTTTGGCAGCGCGGCGTCGCACCCCGACACCAATGAGTATGCAGCGTTTTTGCAGGACACCATCCGGGTTACCAATCATCTCGCGCTGAGCATCGGCGCGCGCTATGACTTGCAGACCTTCACCAAGAAAGGGCTGGTGACCAACCCGCTGTGGCCGGATTCCGGCAAGGTCCCAATTGACCCCTACAACTTTTCACCGCGTGTGGGTTTTGCCTATTCGATTGGAGATAAAAAGCCGTTGGTGGTGCGGGCGGGATACGGCTGGTTCTACACTCGCATTCCGCAGATCTATACTTCGACGATTGCCACCGAAAACGGCTTGTCCTCGGCGAATCTGTTTCTGGAAAATTCCAATTTCTACGATCATCAGATATTTCCGCAATACCCGAATCCGCTGGTGAACTGTCCAATCACGCAGAGCACATGTAGCTTGCCCCCGGGGCTGGCGCAGTACGCGCAGGGCAATATTTCATCATTCTCGCCGAATTTCAACACTCCCAAAGTCGAGCAAGCAAGCCTCAGCCTGGAACGCGAAGTAGCGCATCGCCTGGCCGTCGGCGTGACTTATATGTATGTTCACGGCGTGGATTTGATTCGGGCACGCGACGTGAACCTGCCTCCGCCGGTGAATGTGGAGTATCCCGTGTTTGACAGTACCGGGACCAACTTTCTGGGAACCTACTACGACGTGGCTTCGTTCTCGACCTGGCAGATGACGCCTTCCTTCACTTGCCCGTTTCCGCCGTGCATCAATCCGCTGGCGCGTCCCATCCCGCAACTGGGAGCGATCGATGTTTTCGAGAGCGCCGCATCCAGCGTGTACCATGGCGCAACCCTCTCGATCCGGCGGCAGATGACAAGCGGCGTCTATTTCCGTTTGGCTTACACTTACGCCCACGCGATCGATGATGGACAGGATGCGCTGGTCGCTGGACGGCCGTCCGTGGTGCAGAATTCTTACGCGCCTAATGCCGAGCGGGGAAACAGCGTCACCGATCAACGCCAGCGGCTGGCGTTTTCCTGGATTGCCGAGCCCCGGCCGTTTCATCGCGGCGAGGAGTTTCTCGGGAAGGTTTTCAACGACTGGAAGCTGGCGGGAGTGTTTACTTACGGGAGTGGCCGGCCCGTAAACGTCACGGTCGCGGGCGACCCCAACCAGGACGACAATGACAGTAACGACCGCCTGCCCGGCGCCAGACGCAATTCGTTCCTGGGGCCGAACTATGCCAGCACTGATGCTCGACTCAGCCGCCGGATCTACGCTGGCGATCGATTGAAGATCGACCTGGTGGTGGAATCCTTCAACCTGCTGAACCGCGACAATAAGCTGGTAACCATTACAGAAGACGGGTTGACGAGCAACTCCGCCTACTTTGTAAAAGTCAGTAACCAGATTGGAATCAATTACTTCCCTGGGCATTTCCAGGTGCCCGCCAACCCCGTGGCGGCCACAAATTCGTTCCCTCCCCGGCAGGTGCAATTGGCTTTGAAGCTGACTTTTTGATCCGGGGAACGGGCTGCTGGCGGGCGGTTTGGACGCTTGATCCAGCCGAGAGCCTCCCCGGCCCTTGACTTGCGCCGCGAACCTTGCAATAAATGATGAGTCCACGCTGGACAGGTTTGGGGGTGTCGTTTCATTGGCAGAAGTCAGGTTGCAAGAGGGCGAGTCCCTCGAAAACGCACTCCGACGCTTTAAGCGTAAGGTGCAACAGGAAGACATCATCAAGGAGGTCAAGCGCCACTCCTTTTATTTGAAACCCGGCGAGAAGAAGCGCGTGAAAGAAGCTTTGGCGCGCAAACGCAGCCGGAAAAAAGCTCGTAAAGAGGCGGAATAAATTAAGGACGAGGGTCGCGCCCAGTGCGGCCCTCGTTGGTTTCTCACTGGCATTCCTTGGGGGGAACGCCGCCCGGGTCCATCAAACTCGGGAGTTCGAATGTCTGACAGGAAGCTTGCCGGTTCGCGGCATGGCGGCCGAATCCAGCAGTAGTTTGCAACAAAATCGAGGGGGATGAAGAAACAATCTCGCGCACTGGCGTGCGTGGATGTCCTTGCATTTAGAGCGAGGGCATTCCACCGCGAGCGCAGTCGCAAGGAGAACATCCTCAATGGAATTTCAGGACAAGGTTTTGAAGTGTGTCGACTGTGAAACCGAATTCGTCTTTACGATCGGGGAACAACTATTCTTCCGCGAAAGGCAGTTCAGGAATGAACCCAAACGGTGCCGGAGTTGCAAGGGGAAACGCGTGTCGGTCATGGACTCCGCGTCCGCGAAAAACAAATTTCCCCGGGTCGAGACCCATGCCACCTGTTCGCGATGCGGCAAGGACACCACCGTCCCCTTCATTCCGACCCAGGGCCGACCGGTGTTGTGCCGCGATTGTTTCCTGTGGAAACGTACGGAAGCTTCTGCCTGAGAGAACGACCGCCCTGGCTGGGGGTCGGCGAAAGTTACATGCCGTCAGCGGGTGCTGACCCTTCTTTCGTTTCGCTTTAAATCGGCCAGTTATTCGCCCAGCGTACGCAGGATGGACGAATTCGCGCCTTCCTGTCTTCGCGCTGCCCGTCCGCGTTACTATAGAAGACTGTCATTCATTGGCGGGATTGTTCACGGTTCTCACAAGGCGATGGCCAGCTTTTACGTAGAAAATTTCGGGTGCCGGGCGACCCAGGCGGATGGAGCGTCGATGGAGCGCCAGTTCCGTGAGCGCGGGTTGTTGCGCGCCGATCGTGCGTCTGACGCGGAAGTGGTGGTGCTGAACACTTGCACGGTTACGGCCTCGGCCGATCGCGACGCCCGGGCCGCCATTCGCCGCGTACGGCGCGAGAATCCCGGCTGTCAAATTGTGGTGACCGGATGTTACGCCCAGCGCGCGCCGGAAGAGGTTGCGGCATTGCCGGGAGTGAGCCGGGTGGTTGGAAATTCTCACAAGCACCAGCTGGCGGAGATTGTGCTTCCGAGTTTGAGATCACCAGCGAGTGCGGGTGCATTCGTCCCACTCAGCAGCTTGTCGATCCGCCAACGACCAACAACCACCGATCAACGACCGATTTACGTCTCCGACATTTTTGCTCACAGCGAATTGCTGGCCGCGCCGGTTTTTGACGCCGCCAACGAACGTACACGTCCCAACCTTAAGGTGCAGGATGGCTGCGACAATCGCTGCTCATTCTGTGTCATTCCGTCGGTGCGTGGACAAAGCCGGTCGTTGCCGTTAGGCCGGATTCTGGGCGAGGTGAACACGCTGGTTGCTGCCGGATATCGCGAGGTCGTGATCTCTGGAATTAATCTGGGCCGCTGGGGAAGGGACCTGTCAGCCGAGCCGGCGCGGTTCGAAGACCTGGTTCGTGCCGTTCTCGAAGAGACAGCCTTAGAGAAGCTGCGAATCAGTTCTGTCGAACCCATGGACTGGAGCGATGAGCTGATCCGGCTCATGGCCGGATCCTCGCGGATTGCCCAGCATACGCACGTGCCGATGCAATCCGGGAGCGACCGGATTCTGCGTATGATGCATCGCAAGTACCGGCCCTGGCATTATCGCGAGAAAATCGAAAAGATCCGTGCCGCCATGCCCTTAGCGGCGATTGGCGCCGATGTGATGGTCGGCTTTCCGGGCGAGGCGGATGCAGATTTCGACGAGACCCGCCGCATGGTGGAAGAGTTGCCCTTCACTTATCTGCATGTGTTTACTTATTCTCCGCGTCCGGGGACTCCGGCGGCGACGATGGGCAATCAGGTCCCGGCAAACCTGGCCCGGGAACGTAGTCAAGTCTTGCGGGACTTGGCAGGGGAGAAGAAGCTCGCATTTATGAAGTCGTTTGTCGGACGAACCTTGGAAGCCATCACCTTGAGTGGATTCGACGGTACGCACACCGAGTGCCTCACCGACAACTATCTGAAGCTCAAGCTAGCCGATAAGCACGAGTCGAACCGCTGGTTGCACGTTCGGGCGGTGATGTCAGATACTGATGCGCTTTTGGGCGAAGTGTCTGCGGCCTAGGCCGTACGGCGCCCATTTTCCTTCATTTTGGAGTAAGATTACCGGCCAGTCAGAGCGCGCCCCCAGGACGTATCCATGCAACTCGCCATACTGATTTCGCTTCTGCAACGATCTGCCGAGGTGCTGTTCTCAATTCCGAAGACGTGCTGCGCCATCTTCGTATTTTGTGCCGTGACCGCAATTGCCCAGTCCAACCCAGTGCCGCTGGTTTATCAGCCTCTCATTCCGGCTAGCATCGAACCGGGTCACGCGTCGTTCGTTGTGACCCTCCATGGAACTGGCTTTGTGCCAGGCGCGGTGGTTTTTGCCAGCGGAGAACCGCTGGACACTACCTTCATTTCCAGCAGCATTCTCAAGGCGAAGGTTCCGGCGACATACGTAGCGAAGCCGAAGACCGGCTTTGTGACGGTTGTAAACCCCGGCAGCATTGCCTCCAATGTCGTTTTCTTCCCCGTCCGAAATCCTTCTGCAACAGTGCAGTTGCGAGCGGATTCACTCTTCACAGCTCCATCGGGCGCTGTGGCAGTGGGCGATTTCAATAATGATGGCAGGCTCGATATCGCGGTTGGCCGGGAGAATGACGACGGATCAGGCTGGGCAATATCCGTATACTCGGGAAACGGAGATGGCACGTTTCAGGCTTCTATCGAGACCGATTTGCCAGAATACGAATTGGTATTCGGTGGAATGACAACTGGAGATTTCAACGGAGATGGCCTGCTTGACCTGGCCGTTTACTGGTATGGAGGTACCGACGACGGTGCAGTTATCTTGCTCAATAACGGCGATGAAACCTTTACTCAGGTACCTTCCTACGATGGCAATTTCACTGCCTTCGCCGATCTCAACGGAGACGGAAAGCTGGACGCAATCGAGACGGACGACACTAACG
>Ga0070764_10001376_pt1 | contig 10537 bp, 8 predicted proteins | sample HubBroMetageWRM4_FD_67287 | JGI IMG/M metagenome (GOLD analysis project Ga0070764, IMG submission 67287) | Warmed soil microbial communities from the Hubbard Brook experimental Forest, New Hampshire - Hubbard Brook CCASE Soil Metagenome WRM 4 | ecosystem: Environmental > Terrestrial > Soil >... | reverse complement strand
ATACGGCGGCGAGCGGCCTTATCCGCTGGCACTCGGTCTGGGTGCAATCGTCGCGGTGCTCTTTACATCCATCTCGGGCCTTGGTGGAATCATCATGGTCGGCTCGATCGTTTTACCGATCATGATGACGGCCGGCGTGCCGCGCAAAATCGCCGCCAACATCTTCATAATGAGCTTTGCGCTGGGCTACATCTTCAATATCACTAACTGGACGTTCTACACGACGTTCTTCGGCGTGACGCAAGAGCACTTGATGCGGTACGCCGTCGTGCTCGCGATTATCGATGCGATTGCGGTCGTCGTGTATGCCAGCGCCGCATTTCTACGCCAGCGCCACTATGCGACGTGGGCGATTGCTACACCGGTCGATGATGGAGCGCCGCGCGTGCCGGCTATCGCGCTGGTCGCGCCGGTGCTGCCGCTGATTCTGTACTACGCGCTGAAGATCGACGCAGCACCCGCATTTCTCATTGCCGCCCTCTTTGCGGTTCTCGTTACGAAGCCGCGCCTGGCTATCGAGCGTCTCGTCGCCGCCGCAATTCGCGGCGTCGAAGACGTCGCTCCGGCAATCGTGTTATTCATGGGGATCGGTATCCTGCTCGCCGCGACTAAGCAGCCGCAGTTCGGCGAAGCTCTGCGCCCGCTGGTTGCAGGCAACTGGCTACGCAATCCGTTGGCGTTCGTCGCGATCTTCGGGTTTTGTAGTCCGCTGGTGCTCTATCGGGGACCGCTCAATCCGTTTGGCGTCGGCATCGCGATCTTCACCGTTTTGCTCAACGAACACGTCTTGCCGGCAGTCGTGCTGGTCGCTGCGGTGATGGCCGTGGTTCAGGTGCAGAACGTCTGCGACCCGACCAATACCGCCAACGTCTGGATCGCAAACTTTACCGGAGTTCCCATTGCGTCAATCACCCGACGGCTGCTTGCGTATCAGATGGCGGTTGCGATCTCTGCAACGGTTGCGATCGTCGTGAGTTCGCCGGCGCTCTTCGGTAAGCCATCGTTTACGTCGTTTTACTCGGTCGCCGACGCGGCGGAACTGTTCCCCGGATTTTTTGCGCCGCTGCCGGCGGCTCAACGAATCGACGTCGACGACGACGGAAGCCGGCTCGACCGTGTGGCGGCAGATGCCGTTGCCGCCGCCTTGGCAACGACCTCCCTGCGTCCGCTGCGCCTGCACGGCGATCCAAATGTCTCCGATTGCGCGAGCAAACCGTATGCCGCATACGTACACGTCGTAGTGACGGAGTTTCACCTTTTGGAAGGTGACGATGTAGACGCCGGTCTGCGCCTGGAAGATTGCGGTGGTTGGATCGTCGAGGAATGGCACGACCATGAAGTCGTTCCCGCAGCGGACGTAGCGCGCAGCGCGCGCGAACTTGCGCTTGCGGGCGTTTCGCGATTGATTGGATGGTCGCGCGCGCAACCGGCACGCAGCAGCAATCTTTTTGGGCTTGGAGCAGCCGTCGTTCCCGTCGATCCGCCGGCGTATTTTTACGCGCTTTTCCGCACGCCGGACGGCAACATGCGGCTCTACGTCCGCGCCGGCGGTCCGGCGTGGTACGCGGGCCTGCGCTCGAACGACGTGGTGATGGAAGTGGACGGCCGCGAGTGGTGGTATTACGGCACGTATCCGACCGAGCAGTTCGCTTACGATCGCAAACCGCATACCTTTACGATCGTGCGCGACGGCACGACGGCGAACGTTGCGCTTAATGCGCCCTTCGTCATGACGCAACGATGACGGACAGTCGAGCGCGCTTTGGCTCGCGCGCCGATGACTACGCGGCGTATCGCCCATCGCATGCATCGGAAGCCGTCGACGCGGTTCTCGAAGGGCTCGGCGATCCTGGCAAGCTCGTCATCGCAGATGTCGGCGCGGGCACCGGACTTTCGTCGCATCTCTTTGCGGCTCGCGGTGCGAACGTCATCGCCATCGAACCGAACGCAAGCATGCGAGCGAAGGCGGAGCACCACGCGCGCATTGCATGGCGCGACGCGAGCGCCGAAGCGACGGGTCTTTCCGATAAGAGCGTCGATGTTGTCGTTGCTTGTCAAGCGTTTCACTGGTTCGCGACGCCGCAAGCCATGGCGGAGTTCGTGCGCATCGCTCGCCGGCGCACGGCCATGCTACAGTACGAACGCGACGAAAGCGACTCGTTTACCGCAGCCTACGGCGAGATCGTTCGCGTCCACACTACCGACGACACCGAAGAGATGCGGCGCCGCGGCCTGCTGGTTTTTGAAAGTTTTCCGCGCGCGCGGCTTGCGTGTTCGGCAAAGTCGACGCACCGCCTCGACCTGCAGGCACTGTTGGGACGCGCGGCATCCTCGTCGTATCTTCCGGCTTCGGGCGAAATGGGCGAACGGCTTGCCGAGGATTTACGGGCGCTCTTCGAGCGGTTTCAGACCAACGGCTACGTGACGATGCACCTCGTTACATATGCGTTAACCGCCGACCTCGAGTGATGCAGCGGCGATCTGCCGTCCGGGTAGGGATCGACGTCGGCGGCACGTTCACCGATGTCGTTGCGATCGATGCGGCGACCCGCGAACTCGTGGCGGCAATCAAGGTGCCGACGACGCACCATTCGCCCAACGGCGTCGCGGACGGTATCGTTGCCGCGATCGAACGTCTCTGCGCCGATCCCAACGTTGACGCCGATGCCATTGCGTTTATTGCGCACTCGACAACGCAGGCCACCAACGCGCTGCTGGAAGGCGATCTCGCCAAGGTCGGCGTGCTCGGATTACTGAGCGCCCCGAAATGGCTGGCGAAACGACAGATGCGGTTCGGCGCCATCCGTCTGGATTCGGGCGCAACGTTCGTGCCGGAGTTCGCGTTTGCGGCGAACGATGCGGCCATGCGCGGCGGTATCGATACGCTCATTGCCGCGGGCGTCGATGCGGTGGTTGCCAGCGAAGGGTTTGGCGTCGACCGCCCGCAACGCGAATCCGCTGCGGTTGCGTACGCAAGCCAACGCGGCGTCGCCTCGACGAGCGGTCACGATGTCAGTTCCGCATACGGGTTGCGAGCGCGTACGCGCACGGCAGCGCTCAATGCGGCGATCTTGCCGCGAATGCTGCGAACTGCTCGGGTGACGCGCGATGCAGTGGCATCGGCCGCGATACCGGCGCCCTTGATGGTCATGCGCAGCGACGGCGGCGTCATGGACGTGCGTGAAATCGAACGCCGCCCAATCCTTACGTTGCTGTCCGGTCCGGCCGCAGGTATTGCCGGCGCGCTCCTTCACGAACGTCTCAGCGACGGTTTCTTCGTCGAAGTGGGCGGAACGAGTTCCGACTGCTCGCTCATTCGTAACGGACGTCCTCAACTGCAGTCGGCCCGGATCGGCGGCTATCGCACGATGCTGAGAACGCTCGACGTGCGCACGCTCGGCATCGGTGGCGGCAGCATGCTGCGATTACGCGATCGCGACTTGAGCGATGTCGGCCCGCGCAGCGCGCATATTGCCGGTGCGGCCTACGCGTGCTTCGTAACGGAGAAGGCACTCGAAGGCGCGCGCGTCGAGCGCATCGCGCCCACGCCAAACGATCCTGTAGAGTACGCAGTGCTCGTCACGCTCGACGGTCGGCGCGTTGCGCCCACGCTCACTTGCGCGGCGAATATGCTCGGGCTCGTCGAAGCGCAGAGTTTTGCTTGCGGTGATGCGGCCGCCGCGCGCGCCGCGTTCGAACTCCTGGCGGAGGCTACCGCGATGGATGCGGTGACGCTCGCGCGTTCGGCAATCGATCGCGCCGTCGCGAAGATTCGCCGCACGCTCGAACGGCTCGCGCGCGATTACGGCATAGACGAAGCGTCGCTGACGATCGTCGGCGGAGGCGGCGGAAGCGGGGCGATCGTTCCGCCACTCGCCCAGGCTACGGGGCTGCCGTACCGTATCGCGCGCGACGCGCACGTTATTGCGCCGATCGGGGTGGCGCTCGCGTTGGTGCGCGATGTTGTGGAGCGTACGATCGTAGCACCGACGCCACCCGAGATCGCGCGCATTCGACGGGAGGCTGCGGATCGCGCCATTGCCGCCGGCGCGGCGCCGGAACGCGTGGTCGTCGAAGTCGAGATCGACACGCAACGTAACAAGGTCTACGCCGCCGCTACGGGGGCAGCCGCGCTGGTGGAGAGCGCGTCGGCGCCGCGTTGCGACGAGACCGGCCGGCGAGCGATAGCAGCGCAGTCATTACGATGCGATCCAACCAGTCTGTTGCGAATTCCGTTGACCGCTGCGCTCGACGGTTACGAGCAACGCAGTTGCAGCGGTGGACGCTTCAACCGTTCGCGCAGCGTCGCGCAGTTGCGCGTCGTCGACGAACGCGGCGAAATTCGTGTGGCAGAGCAAGAGCACCGCATCGTGCGGGCGACGGCGGGCACGTTAGCGACGGTACTCGCCGGCCTAATCGAGAGCGCCACCCGTTTCGGCGATGTTGGGCGCACGCTGCCCGCGCTCTACGTGCTGCGCGGTGCCCGCGTCGCGGCTTACGACGGCTTATCGCACGCGCAACAAGCCGTCGAGCTTGTCGTCGAAGAGCTGGAGGGGTGTGCGGACGACGAGCCGGTCGTAGCTATCGTCGTCCCGGGAAAAGCCTGAGGTTCTCTTTAGTTTACTCTCGGTTGCCGTATAGCGACGCCTTCTGCTAACTCTAGTGCGACGGTGCTCTTTTTGCGACCGTACGAGAAATAGAAGATGAGCCCGACAACAAACCATATAACGAAGCCCAGCCACACCAGCGGGAAGAATCCCCATACCAGCGGGTTGCCCTCTTTGAGAAAATAGATCAGTCCCAACGCCGTAACGGCCGAGAGCACCGGAATGATGTAGGGACCAAACGGTAACGTGAACGTGCCTCGCGCTTCGGGATGCCGTTTGCGCAGGATCGGCACCGCGATCGAAACGAGCACGAAAGCCGCCAACGTTCCCATATTCGTAAGCGATCCCAGAATGCTGATGGGAAAGAATGCGCCGGCCGCCGCGATCAAGATTCCAAAGAGAATCTGAGAGATCCACGGCGTGCGGAACGCAGGATGCAGTTTAACGAAAACCGGCGGAATGAGTCCGTCGCGCGACATAGCGTAGAACACACGCGTTTGACCGTACATCATGACGAGCAATACCGTCGTCAAGCCGGCGATCGCGCCGAGCGAGATGATGATTCCGGCCCATGCGAGCCCGATGCTTGCAACCGCGTCGGCGACCGGGCGATTCGTGTTGAGCGAATAGAACGGCACTATGCCGTTGAGAATCGCCACAACGATAATGTAGAGCACCGTGCAGATCAGCAGGCTGGCGATAATGCCGAACGGCAGATCGCGCGACGGATTCTTGGCCTCCTCGGCCGTCGTGGAAACCGCATCGAAGCCGATGTAGGCGAAAAAGATGAACGCTGCGCCACCCAACATACCGGCGATGCCGAATGGGAAGAAACCGCCGGCGCCGGCCGGACCGCCCGGCGGCAAGTGATAGTTCGCCGGGTTGACGTGCCCGATACCGATCGCGATAAAAAATAACACGACGGCTACTTTGATTGCCACGATGATTCCGTTGACGGTACCCGATTCACGCGTGCCGCGCACGAGCAACGCAGTGATAAGAAGAATGATGCCGGCCGCGGGCAGGTTGGCAATGCCGTGCGTCATGCCGGGTGCGACGTCCCAGTAACAGTGCTGCCATTGCAAAGGGATATTGATATTGAAGAGCCGTTGCAGAATGAACGTGAAGTAGCCGGACCATCCGACGCTTACCGTTGAGGCGCCGAGCGCATATTCGAGTACCAAACCCCAGCCGACGATCCAGGCCATGAACTCGCCAAGCGTCGCGTACGTATAGGTGTACGCGCTTCCAGAGATAGGAATTTTGCTGGAAACCTCTGCATAGCACAGCGCAGCAAGCGCGCTGACGATGCCGGCTACGACGAACGATAAGGTCAGCGACGGCCCCGCTCGCGTAGCTGAAGCAACGCCGGTGAGCACGAAGATGCCGGTGCCGATGATGGCGCCGACGCCCATTGCAGTGAGCGCCCACGGTCCGAGCGATCGCTTGAGCCCGTGCGTCTCATCGCTCCCCTCAGCGAGAATGCGCGCGAGCGGTTTGACTCTTTGCATCAACATTGCGGTGCGCTCCTAACGAAGAAAACGAATAGCAAACGGGTAGTTGTAGCGACGGCCTTCGCTTGCTGCCAGGGTGGCCGCGATGATAAAGATGAGGGAGAGCAGCAAAATTCCCACTACGACGATAGCTACTGCCGCCCAAAACGCGGCAAATGCGACGGCATAGCCCGGCGGCATCTCGCCGGACTGCACATTCGAAGGAATGCCGGCGATGAAGCCGAGTCCCACTGCGACGAAAAGCAACACGGCGACGATGCCGAAAATCGACATCGTGATCTGATAATTCAGCGACGCTTTGGCGTGTGACGCGACGAACTCCGACTCGTGGCCTTTGATCAGATAGACGATCAGCGGCCCGAGCACGTGACCGAAGGGGAGTCCGGCTATCGCGACCAGCGCACTCAAGTGCGCGGCCATGCCCCAGTTCCGCTCTTCGGAAGAGACGTCAACCTGCATTACGCGTTATTGCCGGGCGCAGCAAAATGGCCTGCCGCATAAGGCGCCGAATTCGCGGCACCGAGTGGATGTGTTGGTGGTCGGCGGCGGAAATGCCGGTTGCGCTGCGGCTATCGCAGCGGCACGGCACGGTGCGCGTACGCGTCTCCTCGAGCGTTATGGCTTCTTGGGCGGCACCGCAACCGCTGCGATGGTCGGACCGTGGATGACGTTTCATTCGGGTAACGACCGCATCGTCGGCGGGATCGCACAAGAAATGGTCGAGCGTCTCATGAGCAAAGGCGGCTCGCCCGGGCATGTGAGCGATTCGTCCGACTACGTTGCGACGATTACGCCGTTCGATCCGGAGATTCACAAAGCGCTGCTCTTCGAGATGATGCAGGAAGCCGGCGTCGAGCTGGTCCTGCACGCCTATTTCGTGTCGTCGCACAGCAGAGGCGATACCGTTACGGGCGTGGAGATGCAGACCGTTGGAGGCGTCCGCGCGTACGATGCGCACATCGTTATCGATGCAACCGCCGATGCGCTCGTGGCCGCGTCGGCCGGCGTTCCGACGCAGCAAGGGGATGACCGCGGCCGCGTGCAGCCTGCGACGTTGATGTTTCGTTTAAGCCACATCGATATGGCGGCGCTCGCGCAATACGTGCGCGAACATCCCGAGGAGATGCGCACGTCGTTGCCCGTAGACGAACGAATCGCTCCGGCGTTGACCGCCGTTGCGGGCCTGCGCGCGCTATGGGATCGCGCGCGTGACGACGGTACGGTGACGGTGCCGCGCGAGCTGGTTTCACTGTTTATCTCACCATATCCCGATGAGGTAACGGTCAACATGACGCGCGTCGTCAACATCGATCCGCTCGATCCCGAAGATCTCACACGAGCCGAAATCGAATCCCGGATGCAAATGATGCAACTGTTGGAGTTCTTTCGCCAACGAGTTCCCGGCTTTGCCGACGCGCGCATCGCCGGCAGCGGCACACAGGTTGGTATTCGCGAATCGCGCCGCATCGTGGGTCGCTACACGCTCACCCGCGACGACGTGTTACAAGCGCGCCGGTTCGAGGACGCCGTCGCGCGCAGCGCGTATCCGATCGACGTGCATAATCCGAGCGGCAGCGGCACGTCGACGCATCGTCTCGCAGCCGGCCAGAGTTACGAGATTCCGTTTCGCTGTTTGTTGCCGGTGAACCGCGAACAGTTGCTCGTCGCGGGCCGCTGCATCTCGACGACGCACGAAGCGCTGGCTTCGACACGGCTTACACCAACCGTCATGACGCTCGGCCAGGCAGCCGGTACGGCGGCGGCTCTGGCCTGTCAACATAATCAGCGCGTCGGCGACGTCGATACCGCCGAGTTGCGACGCGTGCTCGTTGACGACGGCGTGGACCTGCGACGATGACCGAACGCTTGCGGCGTATCTGTTCGGAATACGGCGTCGTCGTGCGGTTCGACGATCTGGGCACGTGGGGCAACGCTGCGGAGCTGCGCTCCGAATACGATCCCGCGGTGCCGGAAATCGTCGTCAACCGCCTTGCTGCGCCGCAACTCGCCGCGCACGCGATCGCCCACGAACTGTATCACCATCGCGAGGCGATCGGTGAGATCGAGCGTTTGCCGCACCGCAAAGATCGCGAACGTGCCGCCGACGACCATGCCATAAAGTTGATGCGAGAACTTCAGTGAGTTCGTTGTTCGCCGGCATCGACGGCGGTCAAAGCTCGACGCAGGCGATGATCGGCGACGAGCGCGGGCGCATCTTAGGCCGCGGTGCGGCCGGTCCGTGCGATGAAATCGGCCAGACGGCAACATCGACGCGGCTCGCCGACGCGCTGCACGGTGCGTTGCACGATGCTTGTCGAAACGCGGGGCTGTCGCAAGGTTCGGAGTTCGAGTTTATCGTTGCTGCGATCAGCGGCTACGAAGGCCGTATCTACGGAGCGGCGCCGCAGCTGCTGTCGGCAAACGTCGTGCTCGTGCACGATGCGCTTGCCGCGCATGCCGGTGCGTTGGCCGGCGCAAGCGGCGTCATCGCGATTGCCGGCACCGGTTCGGTCGTGTACGGGCGCAATGAGGGCGGTGAAGAAGCGACGTTCGGCGGATGGGGATATCTCTTCGGCGACGAGGGGAGTGGCTTTTGGATCGCGCGCGAAACGCTTGCCGCGATGATGCGCGCTCGGGATGCGGGCGATGCATCCTTTGATCGGGAGGGCCGCGCCATTGAAGAGTTCTTCGGGATGGATTCCTTGCGCGCGATCGGTCGCAGCTTTTATAGCGGCGAAATTTCACGACAGCGGTTGGCAGGCTTCGCGCCCGCTGCAATACGCTCGCCGCGGTTTGAGGCAATCGTGCGCGACGGCGCCGGGCGACTTGGAACGCTTGCCTGCCGCGCGCTCGATACGCTCGCATTGGATCGCGTCGCGTTGTGCGGCGGTCTGTTCCAAGAACGGCGCTACTACGATATGGTAGCGAACGTTATTGCCGGATCGCGATCGAGCACGCAGATCGTTCCGGCAAAGTATGAGCCGGTTGCCGGCGCTCTGTTGTTGGCCTATAACGAAGCGGCCTTACCGGTGAGCGAACTGCACGCATGAGCGCCTTTGATGCGCTGCGCGGCGGTTTGATCGTCTCCGTGCAAGCGTGGCCCGGGTCGGCAATCGACGACCCGCACGTCATCGGCGCGATGGCGCGCGCGGCGCAGGACGGCGGCGCCGTTGCGGTGCGGGTTCAAGGCGAAGCCAATCTTCGCGCCGCGCGGCGACGGGTCGAGTTGCCCATCGTGGGACTGGTCAAGCGTGAGTACCCCGGTTTTGAAACGTACATCACGCCCACTCTGGCAGATGTCGCAGACGTCATTGCGGCGCAAGCGGAGATCATCGCAGTCGACGCTACCGCGCGCCCGCGCCCCGACGGCAGCAGCCTCGAGGATGTCGTGATGGTCGCACATGCGGCGCGACGAGCCGTGATGGCCGACTGCTCTTCTATAGAGGATGCGCAACGCGCGCTGGCGGCCGGCGTGGATGCGATTGCAACGACGCTCTGCGGCTACACCACACAAACCAAAGGCCGGGCGCTTCCCGCCCTCGATCTGGTCGCGGCAATGGCACGTTTGGGCGGCTTTGCGATCTGCGAAGGCGGCATGCACCACCCAGCGGAGGTTCGGGCTGCACTGGACGCGGGAGCCAATGCGGTGGTCGTCGGCACCGCCATCACCAATACGGATTGGCTCGTGCGTGAATTTGCAGGGGCGGCTCGAAAAAGCTGTTAACAGCCCGTTTAGTCGATGCATCCCGCGGATACGCGGCATTATAGTGTGGTGAGGGAGATGCGGATTTGGTAGAACGGAGAGCGGAGCCCGCGCAACTCGGACGCGGCTTCTGGATGCTGACTGCGGTCCTCGCAGTGCTGGCGGTTCTTTCGATCGTCTTTTGGTACACGTTCCCGATCGAACAGTACCTGCCGGCCGCCATTGTCACGGCGCGCCAGGTGGATACGCTCTTCCGGTTCATGGCCGCCACCGGCAGCGCGCTGTACATCTTTGTCGCTGGTTATCTCCTGTACTTCGCGATCGCATACCGGGTTCGGCGCGGCGACCCGCCGGACGCCATTGGGCCGCAGATTCACGACAACGCCAAGCTCGAGTTCTGGTGGACGATCATTCCGTTGGTCTTCGTTATCATACTTTCGGTCGTCAGCGTTCGCATCTGGTACGAGATCATGCTCGAACCGGAGAACGGTTTGGTGGTCGAAGCGATCGGCCATCAGTTCCAATTTACGTTCCGGTATCCGCAGATCAACGGTGAAGTTAGCGATGAGATGCACCTCCCGCTCAACGTACCGGTCACGCTGAATCTCACCTCGTCTGACGTTATCCACGGTTTTTGGGTGCCGGCGATGCGTCTCAAGAACGATACCGTTCCGGGCCTGGTGACGACGATTCGTTTCACGCCGCGCTTACCG
>Ga0070764_10001373_pt1 | contig 10551 bp, 7 predicted proteins | sample HubBroMetageWRM4_FD_67287 | JGI IMG/M metagenome (GOLD analysis project Ga0070764, IMG submission 67287) | Warmed soil microbial communities from the Hubbard Brook experimental Forest, New Hampshire - Hubbard Brook CCASE Soil Metagenome WRM 4 | ecosystem: Environmental > Terrestrial > Soil >... | reverse complement strand
GATGGCCGTCGAGTCCCAATACGAGCTTTCGCCGACAGCGTTCACGACGCTTGCGATCCACGAGGGACCATTATCCGACGGCGAGTCTGGGTGATCGGAGTCGAGCGCGTCGGGAATAACCCACGACATCTGCGGCAGCGTTCCGTTAGATATGTCGGTAAGAATCGAGGTTTCCGGCGAAGCGATGTGCGCGTTCCACTCGCTCTTGTTACTGTAGACCGAATTGATCGCGAGGAATGCGTTCCACAGGGAGCCCGTCGCACCGAGACTCGGAGTATAATACTTCCAGGATACCCCTTTGGCGTCCAGGAGATTCTGTAGGGTATCGTAGCTGAGGCACGGGTAGGGTCCCTTATCCTTGAGATACTGGAGCGACGTCGTGATCAGCGACGTCTGCGTGTTCGGCGGCGCATTGCAGCCCCAGGGCGCACCGGTGGGGTAGTCGATGAGGCTCTGGTTGCTATTGATATCCGTGGCGCCACGGATCAGGTCTTGATGGGCAGTGAAGCTGCCGCTGCCTTGCGTCTGGAACATGTGGTCGGCGAGAACGTACTGGCGCGCCAGTGCCCAATACGATTGGATTTGCATCGGATTGACGTATTGATACGGTTTCGTGCCTTCCGGCTGCCCCGACGCTCCGCTTTGGATTAAGTTGAAACCGTCCATATTGCCGTTGCGATAGGCTTGCAGCCACGCGGGATAGACGTGATTGAGATCCAGCTTGTATAACAACGGTACTTTCGTTAGCGCGACCGGCACGCTCTGCGCCTTCTTCCCGCTGCCGGTGCGCATAAACCCTGTCGTGGTGCCGACGGCGCCGGGAAACGTCGCGAAAAGATCGTTGAACGACCGGTTCTCCTGGATCATCAGCACGACGTGCTGGATTGGAAACGGGTTTGGCGGCCGCACATTGCGTCCCACACTCGGCGCGCTACCGGAAGCGGACGATGGCGTTAGCGTCGCGCCTGGTGCACCGCACGCAGCGAGCGACGCGACTCCAGCAACGGCAACGAGTGCGCAAGAATACAAATTCCGATTCATAGCCCGTCCATCGTAACACGATTCCGCTCGACGCGGCATCGGTTGGTTTGACTAAGTAGCGAGCGTTAAACCCGCGATGTGACATTAGTCTCACCTTATTCGAACGCGAGAACGTTATTAGCGTCTTTTTAAATTTTGAAGCGCTTCGTTGGTTGCGTCTTCGCTAAGAAGCGCGCCCTCGGCAGCTAACGATGCGATTTGCATCGTGAAAATTCGTGCGTTTAGGGCGGAAAGCTTACGGTTTACGCGTCCGAGGCCAAAACTTCGCTGGCGTCTTTGCCGGCCGGATATTTCAAAATAAGAGCGACGACGGGTAACAGCATTCGTCACTGCCCAACAAGTACGACAAACGTCTGCGAAAGCGTGATCGAGCCGCCGCACTCCGTAATGGTGAGATCGATGCGCCCGACGACGGTAGCCTTCGTTCCGGCGAAGCGCACGCGATAAAGACCCACCTGATTCTTATCGTCGTAGCGGCTATCGTCGAGGACGACGTGCTTTCCGTCCGTGCAAGCGCCGAGTGCAGAAATGCCCGAAACCACGAAGAGCGCGATAGCCATTTGCGCCGGAGAAACGCATCAGGAACACCTGGATGAGTTTGTTGTCTTGGTCAACAGCACAAGAGCGCGTTGAGAAGGTCCTGAGCGTACAGGCTTTTCGTTTTGGAGATGAGGAGGCTCGAACTCCTGACCCCCTGCTTGCAAAGCAGGTGCTCTACCAGCTGAGCTACATCCCCGTGTGCTGCTTGCGCTATCCTGAAGCGTTCGCGCCTTTCCCGTCCTTTGGCTGCGCCCCCTGCGGTCGCTCCGCTCTGGCTGACGGCGCCGACGATGGCGACGGTGCGTGGCCTTAGTGGATGGCGATGCCGGAGGGTTCGAAGAGACCGTTCGTGACGGTCGGTGTGATTCGACGGAGGTGGAGGTTGTACGTTTTCAATGAATCGCTGTACGCGGAACTGCTTACCACGTAGACGTTGTCGTGCGCAAGCGCGATGCCACCCGGTGCTTGGTTGTGCTCCCTCGTCAAATGGAGCGGCCCGCTGCCGTCGGCGCTGTAGCTCGTAATGAAGCCGGCACCCGTGCCGTCGTGGCCACGGTTGTTGGTGTTGGCAACGTAGATGGTACCGTCTTGCGCGACGGCGATGCCGTCGGCGTCGTGTACGTCGCGAGTAATCGTCGGCGTCGTCGGTGATCCGTCGGCCAAGTACGTCGTGATCGAGCTCATCCCGTGGGGTGTATCGTTCGCGGCGTAGATTTTACCATTAGCATCAATAGCAATGCCGGCGGAGTCGACCCCAGTTCGGAACGTCGGCGCGGTACGCGTGCCGTCCGGTTTATACGTCATGACCAGGCCGCGCGAACCGTTATGCTCGCTGCTTAAAACGTAGATTTTGCCGTTGCGGTCGACGGCCAGACCGATCGGAACCGCGTAGGCGTGCTCCTTGATGGTAATCGTCGGCGTCGTCTGCGTGCCGTCTGGCTTGTATGACGATACGGTGGCGTCGGAGCTCGGACCGTTGAGCGGATCGAACGTCACCGCGTAGATTTTTCCCGTAGGCGCGATCGCGATTGCGTAGAGATAATTACCAATTGCAATCGTGGGCGACGTCTGCGTGCCGTCAGGCTCAAACGTGGTGATGGTCCCGTCGCCGATATTCGCGACGTAGATCTTATATGAAGCGCTGGTGGGCTGGACCGCGCCGGCTTGAACGCTCGAAGTCGGAACCGTCGTGTTTTCGGCCGCGCCACATGCCCCCAGCATAAGGGCGCACATCAAAGCCGGTATTGAGGCACGTAGGCTGATCATCGCGGCCACCTTTCGGTTCTCTCAGTTGCCTTGCAAAGGAGGATTCGGCGTGCGCGCTTAGTCCCTCTGTCTAGCGTCGCTCCGCCCTGGTTGCCGAGCCTTTCCCGCTTTTCGGCTACGTCGCTAAGCGCCTCCGCGCAGGATGACAATGCGGGGCCAAGCGTGAAGAGGGCCGCTCGCGGCGAGAGCCGGGGCCGTGGGGGCATAGCTCAGCTGGTAGAGCATTACGCTGGCAGCGTAAGGGTCAGGAGTTCGAGTCTCCTTGCCTCCACCAAAGAACGCTCGTTTTTACGGGCGTTTTTCGCTGCGATCGGCGTGACGCTCGGGGCCTAAGGATCTTCCTCCAAGTGCGAGCCGTTACACGCTGGCGTGAACGCCGGTGCGCTTATCGGGGTGAACGGGCGCGCCGACTGAGTGTAGTCGAACGAGTCCTGCAAGTCATCGGAGGTCGCATCGGTCGTGCCGAGGTTTTTGGTGCCGAACGTTTCTTCGGTGAAATGCAGAATGCTGCCGAACTCGTGCTGCACGTGCGAAACGTAACCCGGTTGTACGACGTAGGGCGAGATGAGCAGCAGCGGGACGCGGAAGCCCAGCTCATAGTTGTTGCGCCGGTCTGGCACGACGTGGTCGAAGAAGCCGCCCCAGTCGTCCCAAGTGACGATGATGGTGGTCGAATCCCAGTACGAACTCTGCCCAACGGCGTTGACGATGGCTGCCACCCACGACGGCCCGCCGGTGTTGCCGTTGCCGGGATGGTCGCTGTGCTTGCCGTCCGGCGTCACCCAGGAGACCGATGCCAGCGTGCCGGTCTTGATGTCGTGAAGAATCCGCTGTGGCTGGGGGACGACGAGGCTCGAATAGTTGCTGCCTTCGCGGATGTGCTGAATGGCATCGTAGGCGTGCCACAATCCCGCGCCGGTGCCGCACTGGTAGTAGCGCCAGGTGACGCCCGCCGTTGTCGTCAGCAGATCGCCGAGCGTCTGACGGTCGAAACATGGGTACACCGGTGTGCCTGACGGCGCGCCGAGCGGCTCGATCGGAATGGTTTCAACGAGAGACGAGGGCGCGCTGTCACAACCACCGTTGCCACCCCCATTGAACGGGTTGTCCAAAATCTGCCGGTCCGGGTATGTCGGCGCCGCGGAGGCGGTTCCGCTGATAAGCTCCTGGTGCGCCGGGAAGCTCGGACCTTGGTTCGTTTGGAACATCTCGTCCCCAAACGCAAACTGCGCGGCCATGTCGAAGTACGGTTGCACCCCGGGTCGCGGCACGTACGCGTACGGGCAGTCGTCATTGGGTGCGCTCTCGCAACCCGTGCCGGTAGCAACCGCGTTGTTCCAGCCATTCATTTGGCATACGGCCGGGTTACTTGGAAGGGCGTTGCACTCCCTGATAAAGTTGGCATGTTCGTGAGAGATGTCGCCGCTCCACCCCAGCCATTTCTGGTGCAGCGGAACCTGATTTCCGTTGGAGTCGAGGCCATAGTTCTGCGTATTGGCGCCGGGCAAACCCTGGAAGAGATTGTCGGTGGTTCGATTCTCCTGAATCACGATGATCACGTGGGTAATCGGGGTCGCGCCAGTGCGGCGGTGCAGGAACGGCGCCGAACGGCCGCGGACGCTCGAGGACATGGCGCCCGATGACAAGTTCGGCGGCCCGGTCGTCGACGTACCCGGCGAGGCGCACGCCGATAGCAATGTCAAGAGGATGACCACAACGAAACTCTTCATTCGCTCGTATCCTTTCAATCTGCGCTGATCTCACGATATCGAGTGCTCTGGTTAAGGCTTTCTCAGCCACATTCCGGCCACCTCCGCGGCGTTTCGCCGCTTCAGCAATCTTCACGAGCACCTGCGCTGCTGCCATCGACGCCGGCAGCGTGCGCATTCGTGCGGAACATGTACAGCGCGATTTGCGCAGCTATTTAGAGGTGGCTGCGGCGGATCGCAGCGGCGTACCGGCGGCGCTCGCCCTGGCCGCCCAGCCACAATGGCTTGCTGGAGTGTTTGAGGCGGGTAATCCAAGCGGTCGGTCGGACGTTTCCGTGAGGGCGCTGAATCCCAAAAATCGCCGATATCAGGGATTTTTTGTTTCGGGCGACCGCTGGTTCCCTCGCCTGGGTATAAGCGGGATATGAAAATGCTACGCCACGTCAATGCCACGGTCGCGGCGATGCTGTTCATCACGATCGCCGCCGGTTGCACCCACAAGACGAGCCCTTCCGCACAGATCAGCGAGGGGTTGGCGCCGTTCACCGTCAGTCGAAACCAGACCGTCGTGCTCGTTGCCCACAATAAGCACACGCTCGGGGCCTCCGACATCAACACGCTCTCGGTCGCCTACTCCGACCTCCAAGAAAAGGCCAATGCTTACGCCAGCTTCATGGTCGAAGCGGTGACGACATCATCGTTCGATCCGGCGCGGAACACGCAATACGCATCTGATTTTGAAAAGGCGATCGCCAAGTTCGACAAAGCTTACGATTCGGTGGTTGCGACCCGGTTCCCGATCACGAACACGGCTTGGGTAACTCCATTCTCTCAGAATCTTCAGGCTCGCTGGAGTCAATACGGCACAGCCGTTGCCCAAATGACGCCGCAAACCAAGGCCGACCTCATCACCGAGCTCAAGCGCGATACCGTATGGCCGAATTTCGAGGACATCGCCACGGAGTCGGTAGCAGGTAAACCGTAAAAGCGTTAAGCGTGAGAGAGGTTGATGACGAATACGCATCCCATTATCGACGTGATGCGCGCGTTCACGCGCAGTTCTTTACGCCCAGGATTACACCGTCCACAAGGTGAAGCGCCATATAAGCGGGAGTTTGCAGAAGACTCTCACGGGCAGGGCCTTGGTTGAATCGGGATAAGGAGCGTTGATGGCGCAGGGCGTCATTTTTAAGAGGTCGATTTCTGGCGCGCGCCGAGCAGCGCGAGCAGAAGCCAACAGCGTGGGCTTTATGGCTCGATTGTTGATTCATTCAACGATTGCGCTCGCAGCGAGTGGATGTGCGCAGAGTTTACCAACGGCGTCCGCCTTCGGCACGCCGCATACGTTAGCGGGGCCACTGACCCAACATTTTTATAGCGAATGGATGTATTCGTCTCAGCCCTCCCAGAACGAGGCCGTGGTCTACAAGCGCAAGAAAAGCGGCTTCGGGCTGACGCCCTATGAAACACTGACTTCGGGATTCTCCGCCCCAATGGGCATGGTCACGACACCAGACGGTCGCTGGTACATCGCGAATTCCGGGAACTCAACTATCCTGGTTTATCGCTCGACGCGTAAGGGGCCCAAGGGTCCTAAGGCGACACTGCGCGATCCTGGAGAAGTTCCGGTCAACGTCGCGGCTACTCCGAATCAGCGCCTTGTTGCCGTTTCGAACCGCTCAACTGCGGGAAGCGGCGCCGGTAGCGTAAGTGTCTACCTGGACCGGCATGACCGACCGTCCCGAATACTCACCTATGGAAACGATCCAATCCGGGGCGAGGGCATCGCAATCGATTCGAGCGGCAACTGTTACTGGAGCTTCAACGATCCCGACAAGCTCACGGGATCGATCGTGAAGTTCGCGCGCTGCAACGGCAGCGGCAGGCTCTTCCGATCAGGAATTTTGAGGGCCGGCGGACTGGCGTTCGACCATAGCGGAAATCTGTATTACGTGGATCAACTGCTAGGAATCTTTAAATGCTCTGGGTCGTCGTGCGGGATCTTTGCGCCAATCGGTATCGGCGGGCTCGTCATTCCAACGAACATAAACTTCGATAACGGCTCGCCGCAGAATCTATGGGTCGCGGACGCCGCGGGATATATCGAGGCGGTAAACCTCCAGGGCTTAATTGCATACATCCTGGATATAATCGGCGGCGTGACCAATCCGCCAATCGGAATCGCGCCCGCACCAGGCGGCTGAAGCGCCCGAGGCGGGACCAGCGCGATTGGCTTTGCGAGACGCGACGACGACCCCCGAACTGGCTGCACTTCTCAGGAAGTTTCGAGTGCAAGCTGGTCTCTCGCAGCAGACGCTTGCAGACCGAGCGCTGATCAGCGTGCAAGCCGTCAGCGCACTTGAGCGTGGATATCGCAAGGCGCCGTACCGCGCGACGCTGGAACGCATCGCCGATGCGCTCGCGCTTTCGCAAGAAGCGCGCCAGAGGCTCGAGCGTTCCGCTCGACCTTCGCGCGGTCCCCGTCAGCTGGTGCCGGCGCACAACCTGCCGCGGCAGCTAACATCGTTCCTCGGACGCGACGAAGTCGCAAGAGAGATTCTCGATCTCGTCGAGACCGCGCCACTCGTCAGCATTATCGGAACCGGAGGCGCCGGGAAAACACGTGCGGCCGTTGAGGTTGGGACGAGGTCGTTAAGCCGATTCCCACATGGCGTCTGGTTTGTCGACCTCGCACCGCTCAGCGATCCGGCCTTGGTGCCACATGCTCTTGCGAGAGTGTTGCGCGTTCAAGAATCGCCCCACCGTACTCTCTACGAAACGTTGTTCTCCTACCTTGAGCAGAAAGGTCTGTTGATAATTCTCGACAATTGCGAACACGTCATTTCGGAGGCACGGCTCGTGACCGAATGGCTGCTCCGCGAATGCCCGAGCGTCGCTCTGCTTACGACGAGTCGCGAGCCCCTGGGCATCACCGGCGAGCGAACCTACCAAATCCCCGCTCTCGCCGTCCCCAAGCAAAGCCGGCCGTCGCCGCGTGAGGCCCTCAAGTACGGCGCCGTCGCCCTCTTTGCAGACCGCGTTCGCGCCACCATCTCGCGCTTTGAGGTGACCACGGAGAACGTTAAGCCCGTCGTCGAGATCTGCCGGCGTCTGGACGGCTTGCCCCTCGCGCTCGAACTCGCGGCCGCACGCGCGAGCGTGCTATCGCCACGAGAGATCTCCGATCGGCTCGATCGAGTCTTTGACGTGTTGACCGAAGCCCAGCAAGCGTCACTCCCGCGTCACGCAACGATGCGCGCCGTTATCGACTGGAGCTACGAGCTGCTGTCCGTGCAGGCGCAGTTGCTTCTCGATCGACTCGCGATCTTTAGCGGCAGCTTTACGCTGGAAACTGCGACAGCCGTCTGCGCCGACGAAACCATTGCGCAACAAGACATGCTCGAGTTGCTCTCGTCGCTGGTCGCCCAGTCCCTCATCATGGTCGACTTCACGCACAAGAACACGCGTTATCATCTTCTCGAGGTTACGAGACAGTACGCGCTGGAGAAGCTCGTGAAGCGTGGCGAATGGCAGACGCTGGCCGCCCGGCACGCGCGCGCGCTTGTTCAGGTTGTCGCGCGCCTCGATCGAGATTGGTACGCGGCCGACGAGCGTTCGTGGCTCCGCGAAGCCGAGGCCGAGCTCGATAACTTCCGGGCTGCGCTTGGCTGGTCGCTGGGGGAGCGTAACGATCTGCGTTCGGGGCGTCTTCTCGCTGGAGCGCTCACGCGGTTGCGATATTCCCTCCCTCCGGTAGAAGGAAGACGCTGGGTTCGCTTGGCGATAGACTCCATCACCGAAAAAACCCACGCAGACGAGGTTGCTCAGCTCTATATTGCCGATGCCGAGCTCTGTGGCGTGCTCGGCGAATCCGCGGCATCACTTGCATCGGCGGAACAGGCGTTACGGCTGCGTTCGGTTCTTGACGCTTTGCAAGTGGCTCGCGCCGAACACGCGGCCGGAAGCGCGCTTGCCGCAATTGGAAAGAGTTCGGAGGGCGAAGCACTTCTGAAGAAGGCGCTGGCTGCAGCCAAGCGCCTCGAGAATCGCCGGCTGCAGGCATTGGCGTTGACCGATCTTGGGACCGCTCGCTCGCGTTGCGGCGACGTCAACGGTGCGCGTCGATTCTATGCTGAAGCGCTCGCACATTACGTCTCGCTTGGCCTTGAGCGACCGGCAGCGTCAATCGCGGGCAACCTTGCCGAAGTCGAATTTGCGGCAGGCGATCCGGGTGCTGCGTTGCATCGAGCCGAAGAGGCCCGCGCCGGCCATGCAGCGACCGGGAATCGCCGTGCCGAGGCGGCCGATCTGAGCAACATGTCGGCATACCTCGTGGCGCTCGATTGTTTTGACGATGCGCGCGCCTATGCATTGCTAGCACTGGAGGCGGCGCGCGAAGTCCATACGCCGGTGCTAACAGCGTTCGTTCTGCAGCACGTTGCTGCAATAGCGGCGCTCCAGGGTAGCTTGGACAAGCCCCGCTCCGCGAAAAAGCTGGAACTGGCAGCAATGCTGCTCGGCTTCGTCGAGGCAAGGCTGAGGTCGCTTGGTGCTCACCGGGACCACACCGAACGCCAAGAGCAAGCGCGCGTCGTCGCCACGCTTCAAAGCGTATTCGGGGAGCGACTGAACACGCTCACGGCACTCGGCGCGCAATGGAGTGAAGAAAGCGTCGCCGCCGCCGCTTTGGAGCTATAACCTGACCCACACAGTTTTCTGACACAGTAAAGCCTGTATATGGGCGCCCCCGAGCTGGACCGCTAACCTTGTTGCATGCCGCACGACCATCAACGACGCGACGCAACACGCGTTGCCGTGCCTGCGCGAAAACAAGCTGGAGCCGTTCCGCATCGCCGTACTTGACGCCATTCATCAAATCGCGTGGACGGCGGCAGACACCGGCGACGTCCACTGGCTTAACCGAGAATGGTACAACTACACGGGCCAGCGACGGTTGCTGCGCACGAACCCAAGGAGCCTCACGCGGCAATGGTTGGCCGCGATCCATCGCGACGATTGCCAACGAAGCCGCGAAGCACTGCGTGAGGGGATCAGCCGCGGCGTAGCCTTCGACGTCGAGCTGCGGCTGAAGCGCGCCGACGGCGTCGCCAACTGGTTTCGCGCTTGCGTCTCGCCACTCGACGATGCGCACGGCGGTGCGAAGCGTTGGGTCGCGATCTGCACCGACATCGACGTCTACAAGCGACAGGGTCAACGTCTCGCCTTCATTGCGAAGGCTGGAGAAATGCTCGCAGAATCACTGGATTTGCAGGCAACCCTCAACCGATTGCTCGCACTCATCGTTCCCGAGTTCGGAGACTGGGCCGTTATCGATCTCTTCGATGAGAACGATCGGCTCCAGACCGTAGCGGTGATTCATGCCGATGCGAGTAAAACGCGGCTCGTAGAGCGACTGCAGAAGGGCCGAGCGGTCCTTCGCAAGCTTGGGCCGCTCGCTGCCGTGGCAGTTCCGCTGCGCACGCGCCGGCGAACTATTGGATCGCTCGTCGTGTGCTGGTCTGAGACGCCCCGCCGGTACGATGAAGACGACCTGTCACTTTTCGAGGCGCTTACGAAGCCTGCCGCCTTATCGATCGAAAACGCACGGCTCCTCGAACGAGAACGCGCTGTTGCTGCGGAGTTTCAACGTGCCGCACTGCCGATTGCACTTCCCGAGATTGCTGGTATTCGGTTCAGCGGCATCTACGTAGCAGCCAACGATCGCGAATTGCTCGGCGGCGATTGGTACGACGCGCTTCGTCTCCGCGATGGGCGGGTTGTCGTCTCGATCGGAGACGTTGCCGGCAGTGGGCTTGCGGCGGCCGTCATCATGTCATCCATGCGTCAAGTGATTCGTGGCGTGGCGCAAGTTCATGCCGACCCAATCGCGATGTTGGACGCTGCCGATCGCACGCTAAAAACCGAGCACCCGGATACGCTCGTGTCGGCACTTGTCGGTGTATTCGACCCCGTTGCGCTGACGCTGACCTATGCC
>Ga0070764_10001370_pt1 | contig 10569 bp, 4 predicted proteins | sample HubBroMetageWRM4_FD_67287 | JGI IMG/M metagenome (GOLD analysis project Ga0070764, IMG submission 67287) | Warmed soil microbial communities from the Hubbard Brook experimental Forest, New Hampshire - Hubbard Brook CCASE Soil Metagenome WRM 4 | ecosystem: Environmental > Terrestrial > Soil >... | reverse complement strand
GGAAACGACGCCCAACCAGCAGAGCCTCATCGATCGACCTCTTGGAGAAGCTGGTTTCCAGCGCCGTCTGGCTGTCAGGCTTCCTTACCTTCTCGCGGCAATTCGCATGCTGGAAACAACGGACCTGGCCCTGACGATGCCTGCTCGCATCGCAGTCCCTGTGGCAGAGCTTCATGATTTCGTTAGTCTGAAAACGCCGAAAGAGATACCGCCGATACGATACTCCATGGTCTGGCACCCACGCTTCGAAAGCGATCCGCTGCATATGTGGCTCAGAGAGACCGTGCGCCAGATTTTTCGTCCTGCTCCTTCTTGCACGTGAATGCTAGGATATTCGCTGGTATCGAGGAGTGTGCCCGGAGCTTTGGCTCTCAACTGTCGCCTACGGGCCAATGCATTCATCGAGCAATGGTCTGAGCCGCCATCGGACATTGGTCCTGTGAAACGCGCTTGTCGTCACTTGGCCGAATATTCGCCTGTTCGTCAACTTGAACTTGGTTTGGCCTCCTCACGCTGAATAGAAGTCAAAGCTACGAGCAGTAGGTTTTACGTCCACTTGCCGAGACACTGATCGACTTGAATAGCTCAATCAGTGCTTTAGCCCGCACGCAATGAATCTTCGCTTGAGCCGCCATCCCCAGGTAATTCCGACTGAAATTGCCTAGCTTCTGATCCGAAACAGCTAGGATATAGCAGGAGTGGACACCAGCAGACCCGGGGATTGACCTGACTTTTTAAGGAAATCGGAGACGCAAGCGTGCGATCGGCTTTTCCTAAAGCACAGTTTTGGAGGAACGGTTCGTTTGTCTGGACGCTGGAGGTCTGCCTTTTCCTCGCGCTTGCATGCTCGTGTGCCGCCGAGCGCGCCCCGGCCTTACAGGGCTACCACCACTCTGCGTGGACCACCGAGAATGGCATTAGCGCGGTGTGGGCTATACAGCAGGCGCCAAACGGATTCCTTTGGCTGACGACGGCAACGGGCGTCTATCGATTTGACGGCTCGCGTTTTGAATCGATCGACGATGTTACCAATCGAGAGGTGCACAATGCGAACATCGTCACTGTATTTCCGTCCTCTTCGGGCGGCGTTTGGCTGACGACGCGAAGCCAGGGACTGCTGCTTTGGAAAGACAACCGGGTGATCCAATATCCGAACAGCCGCTGCACACCCGCAGCGGAGAACGGCATTGTCGAGGACCGCGATGGAGCACTTTGGATTGCGGCGCCTTCTGGCCTTTACCGCCTGAAGAACGAAAATTGCGAACAGATTCACAATGATCCTGCATTTCCAGGTGGCTTTCCCCTAGCGATTCTGATGGATCGTGCGGGGACGCTTTGGGTCAAGTGGCCGACCGGCGCTTTCTACTTCCTGAAACGCGGAGAGCATATATTCAAGCTTTGCCCTTCCGGAGAAGGTGCGGCGGAGGAATACGCTTTTCTCAAGCAGGCGCCCGACGGCTCAATCTGGCTTTCAGACCTCGACGGGTTGCGCCGAGTGACAGCGTATCCTGACCCAACCAATCCCATAGTCAGTCCCGTGAAAGTTCGCACGCCACATTATGGCTTCGGAAACTTCACATTTGCTCCCGATGGCACACTCTGGGCCGCGTCCGGCCCGGGCGTCTTCCGCTTCAAGAATATTGAGCAATACAAGGTGGACGAGGCGCTCACCACCGATGTTGCAGAGGGGTTCACGATCAAACAGGGACTTAGTGCAAGCGTTGCCCCGGCTCTGTTGATCGACAGAGAAGGCACTCTCTGGATCGGCACAACCTCAGGCCTCGATCAACTGCGACGCAACATTTTTTCCACGGTAGCAATGCCACCGACAGATGACCATCAGTTTGCGATTGCCGCGGACGACGACGGAAGTATATGGGTTGGGAACCGCGAGCAACCCCTGACTCACATCGGCAAAGATGGTCATGTACAGGTGTTCGCCAAGACTAAGCAGTGCATCGCGATTCGTCGCGCATTTGACGGAAGCGTCTGGTCGTCCGGTTTGGGGGACGCTCGTCTTTGGCGGAGCAAGGGAGGCGGCCCTTCGCCGGTGGTATTTCCCCCTGGAGATATCCGGAGTGCCACGGATATAGCCGTGGATCGAAACCATGAGCTTTGGATCTCTACTTTCACGCCGGATTCTTATCATCGCGTTGGGACTACATGGACCAAGGTGACTGATGTGCTCGGGAGGAAGCCGGGGTTCATAGGCGCGATGGCCGGAGATGCAGACGGCAACATATGGTTCGCATTTTCAAACAAGTTAGTCGAATGGGACGGCAGCTCATATCATCGTTATTCTGATCCGGACGGGAGCCTGGATGACTCCGTCGCGGTGGTCGCGGCGCGGGGCGACCACATATGGCTGGGGAGTGCGAGCGGCATCGTTCTCTTTTCACACGGACATTTCAGACTGATGCGTTGGAAGGATGAGCGCAATCCGGGAAGAGTCTCCGGTTTGGTTGAAACAGGGACGGGCGACCTTTGGGTGAATGGCACATCGGGAGTCATCCGAGTGGCTGCGGATGAGTTGAAAAAGTGGCTCAGCGATTCAAAGTATGCCGTATCGGCAGTTCGATTCGACTTTGAGGACGGACTTGCCGGCATTGCTGAAGAACGCTGGCCGGAACCCTCACTTGTTGAGTCTTCATCCGGCGTGCTTTGGTTTGCGACGACCAAAGGGATTGCCTGGCTTGATCCGGCGAAGCTGGGAGGCATGACAAACCGAATTCCGCCTCCGGTATTGGTCAATAACGTCGTCTCCGAAGGCAAGACGTATAGCGGGACGAACGTCCCGCTGGTGTTCGCATCGAAGGGAATTCTGGAGTTTCACTATACGGCTCTGAGCCTTGCAATTCCGCAACGGGTTCTTTTTCGTTACAAGCTTGAGGGCAATGACACAGACTGGCGGAGCGCCGGCACACAGCGACAGGCCATCTATTCGAACCTTCGTCCGGGCAAGTATAGATTTCACGTGATCGCCTGCAATAACGATGGAGTCTGGAATGAAGAGGGTGCGGGCTTGGAATTCGTCATTGCGCCCGCTTGGTACCAGACGATTTGGTTCCAAGGGCTTTATGTGGTTGCATTCTTCATGGTGCTCTGGGCCGGCTATCTAATACGCGTTCACCAGTCGAAGGACAAAGAGAAGAAATTCCGCGATGCTATCGAAACCATGCCGGCCCTGGCATTCGTTGTCGACCCTAAAGGCAATCGCACTTTCTTCAACAGGGGATGGCTTGAATTTACCGGCCTGAGCTCTCAACAGGCCGCAGGTTCAGGATGGGGGGTGGCGATTCATCCCGATGATGTCCAGCGCCTCGCTGAGCGATGGCGCGAGTCGCAGGCGACTGGTGATCCGCTGGATTACGAAGCGCGGCTGCGCCGCGGATCGGACGGAGTCTATCGCTGGTTCCAGACGCGCGCCCGGCCTCTGCGCAATCACCGAGGCAAGATCGTGAAGTGGTGTGCAGTGGCGACGGACATTGAAGACCGCAAACGCGCCGAGCAGCTGCAGGCCGATCTTACCCATGCGAGCCGGGTCAGCACGATGGGAGAGATGGTTGCTTCCATCTCGCATGAACTCGCACAACCCATCACGGTCACGACCGCACATGCCAAGGCGTCTTTGCGATGGCTTCAACGCGACCCGCCCGATCTGATGGCGGTACGCAAAGGGACGGAAAGAATCATGGAAGCCGGTGCCCTTGCGTCGGAAATCATCAACCGTTTGCGATCGTTGTACAAGAAGGCCCCACCCAAGCAGGAGTTGGTCGCGATCAATGAGGTCATCGGCGAAATGGCCGAGATGATGAGAGGTAAGGCCAGAGAGCATGGTGTATCGATCCGCACCGATCTGAAAGACGATCTTCCCATGACCGTGGCAGATCGGGTGCAAATTCAGCAGGTGCTCATGAACCTGATGCTGAATGGCATCGAGGCTATGGAGGAATCGGGTGGCGTGCTTACGGTGAAGTCGCAATTTCGTGACGACGTGATTGATATCTCCGTAAGAGACACAGGGCCCGGGTTGCCTCTGGGCAACCCGGGCCAGATATTCGACGCATTCTTTACGACAAAGCCGCAAGGCAGCGGCATGGGCCTGGCAATCTGCAAGTCGATCGTCGAATCGCAAGGCGGTCGAATCTGGGCCCACGGCAACAGTGGTCCTGGCGCGACATTCCATTTCACTTCGCTGGCGGCTCCCGCTGAAACAAAGCCTCCTTTGGATGCCGCATGATTCTGCAATCAGGAGAGTAGGTAGGCGGCCCGAGTCGGCATCATTTGACGCATCATCGCCAATTCACTCACCGACAATAGAGGGCAAGCCACATGGACGAATAGTCGGCAAGTCGTCCACTTGTCAATGAGTGTGCGATGTTGGAGGAAAGCCAGTTTTTCGGCCAAGTGCCGAAACTTCAGGTCAATGCTAATTGCTGGATGAGTGCGTTGCTCTGTATCAATAATCCACTGAGGATGTCGCGCCATAATCTCCTATGGACATTGCAAAGGAATCTTTGGTACCTTTGTGATGTGCAAAGGAAGGGACTATGTCCGCCGGAAAATCTGAAGTTCTGCAAGGCACGCTCGACTTGATGATTCTGAAGACCCTTCATGCTCTGGGCCGTCAACATGGGTTCGGAATTGCCCGTCGCATCGAGCAGATCAGCGAACAATCCTTAAAGCTAAACGAGGGCACCGTATATACCTCGCTTCTCAGACTCCAGCAGCAAGGCTGGATCAGCTCTGAGTGGGGAGTGTCAGAGAACAATCGCAAGGCGAGGTTTTATTCAATCACCAAGCGAGGACAAAAGCAGTTGGCGATTGAAACGGCCAACTGGGAAACCATCTCAGGGATTATCGGGCGCGTTTTACGGTTGGAGGGCCAACGGTAATGATGTCTGCATGGCTTGGCAGCGTTCTTTCGCGACTTCATGGTCTCTTCGGCCAGGGCAGGGCGGACCGCGAACTCAACGATGAAATCGAAACACACGTCGACTTGCTTGCTGAGCGATTTGTGAGCTGGGGCATGAGCCGAACCGAAGCAGTACTTGCCGCCCGCCGCCAGTTCGGTAATGCCACCCTGCTCAGGCAACGTCATCGCGAGACGCGTACGTTCTCGTGGCCGGCCACCGTATGGCAAGACATCCGTTTCGCAGTTCGCGTTCTTGCTAAACGGCCGGGGATAACCGCAATCTCTGTTGCGTCTCTCGCCTTAGGCATAGGCGCGAATACGGCCATATTCACCCTCGCGAAGGCAGCCCTCTTCGATTCGCTCTCAGTTCCGCATCCGGAGCAACTACGGCTTCTGGCGTATGCGCAGGATGGCCGGTCGGCGATTCGGCACAGTTGGGGAGACTTCTATACAGACTCACAAGGCCGCACCATCGTGGCTTCATTTTCGTGGCCTGTCTATCAACAGCTACTGCGCAAGGATCACAGTCTTGGTGAACTCTTTGCTTTTGTCGACCTGACTCAGTTCGAGCATCTTTCCGCGAGCATCGATGGTCACGCCGAAGTTGTCAGCGCGGAACTGGTCTCCGGCAATTTCTTTCAGGGCATAGGCGTTGGAGCCGCGTTGGGCAGGCCGATCGTGCCTGGAGACGATGCGGCGCCGAGCTCCGGCGCTGTAGCCGTCATTAGTGACTCGTTCTGGGCGCGGCATTTCGCCCGCTCGCCGTCGGTGATCGGCAAGACGATCGATGTGAATTTGACCCCGGTCACGATTGTCGGAATCGCGCCGCCTGGCTTCACGGGGGCATCGAGTGTCCAGCGGTCTCAGGACCTCTTTATGCCGCTCAGCATGCAGCCGGTCATCTTCCCACAAAAGAAGGGTTCACTACTCACCGATAGGGACACCTGGTGGATTCAGGTGATGGGGCGGATCCAGCCAAATACATCGGTTGAACAGGCGCGCGCTTCGTTAACTGTCAGCCTGGATCAGGCGATCCACTCGACGATGGCGGTTGCAAAGGATCAGACAATTCCCCCGCTGCTGTTGTTGCCAGGAGGCCGCGGCTGGAACTACGCCGCGCAAGAGTTGGAACACCCGATGCCCGTGTTGCTGGCACTTGCCGGCCTTGTGCTGCTGCTTGCGTGTGTCAATGTGGCCAACGTCCTGTTGGCTCAATCTTCCTCACGCAGTCGTGAGATCAGCGTGCGAATGGCTCTGGGGGCCGGCAAGCTTCGAGTGGCACGCCAGTTGCTTACGGAGTGTCTTTGCCTTTCGTTGATGGGCGGAGCTGGGGGCCTGTTGCTCGGATTCGTTGGCCGGGATATTCTGCCGCGGCTATTTTCTTCATCCTGGGGGCCGGTCGCCTTGCAAACGAGATTTGACTGGCGTGTATTCGCATTCACCTTGGCAATTTCCGTACTGACTGGAATTGCGTTTGGGGTCGGGCCTTCCTGGCAGGCGGCACATGCCGGTGTAAATCAAAGCCTCAAGAACGGTTCGACGACTACAAGCCGACGCCGAAAAGGGCTCGCAGGAAAAGGACTGATCGTCGTGCAAGTCGCCCTTTGCACGTTGTTGCTTATAAGCGCGGGATTGTTCGTCAAAACATTTGCGAAACTGACGCAGCTCGATCCCGGATTCAAAAAGACGGGGTTGCTGCTGTTCACTCTTGAACCCCCGCAACAGCGATATCCGTCTCCGAAAAACATTGAAGTGCTGCATCGCATCGAAGAAAGGCTAGCGACTCTGCCCGGTGTGGATTCGGCCACTCTTTCGCAAGAGGCGTTGTTGGCTCAGAGCGGGTCAAACAGCGACTTCATCCCTCTGGGGCGGCCGCTCGACCCGAGCCGTCAGCGATACATCGCGTTCAATTCGGTGGGACAAAGTTTCTTCAAGACCATGGGCATCTCCATCTTGAACGGCCGGCAATTCGACAATCATGACACGTCAACGTCCCCCGCTGTTGCTGTGATTAACCGCGCCCTGGCGCAAAAAGAGTTCCCAGGAATGAATCCCCTAGGCAGCACATTCCGGATGAAGGAAGGCGGTGTACCCATCGAGGTCGTGGGCGTGTGCGCGGACTCGAAATATGCCTGGATCCGGCAAGAGGACCCCCCGGCCTTCTTCGTGCTGTATACGCAACAGAAGGATCTGAGCGGTGGTATGACGTTCGAGATCCGTACAAATGGCAATCCGCGTAATTTTGTGCCGGCGATTCGTCAAGTTGTCGAGTCGACCGACAAGGACTTGCCGTTGATTGACATCCGCACTCAACAAGAACAGATAGACGCAGCTCTTGCGCCCGAGCGGAGCTTTGCCGCCGTAACCACCGGTTTTGGCCTACTGGCGCTTCTACTGGCGAGTATCGGCATTTATGGTGTGATGGCGGCTGCGGTGTCGCGCCGGATCAATGAGATTGGGGTCCGGATGGCGCTTGGAGCTCGGGCAAACCAGGTGCTGCGCATGGTTCTCGGCGAAGCCACCGTGCTTGCCTTGGCAGGCGTCTGCTTTGGCCTTCTCGCAGCTTTTGGGCTCACTCGTTTCCTGGCCTCTTTCCTTTATGGACTCAAACCGACTGACGCGCTCACATTCGCGGCCTCTGGAATCCTGCTTTGGTTTGTCGCCATGGTAGCAAGCTGGAGCCCCGCACGAAGAGCTTCCCGCATTCAACCCGTACAGGCACTCCGGCACGAGTAAAGCCAGCGGTCGCCAAATCGCCAATCACTCATTGACCGCCGGGTATCTGGCTGTATAGTCGCCTGCTCGTCCATATGGTCTCAAACGCGTGCTCAACTTCGGAAGTCACTTCTCTTGATAGCGGGTTTTCTAGGCCTATTTTCTGAAGGTAGCGCAACAATTGCCCAATGAGTGCCTCGTCTGTTAGCGATATTCGCAGACTCTCGAGCATGAGTCCCAGAGATTTACCGTGGCCATACTGGCCGGCATCATCAAAGCGTACCCAAAGGGAGCCAACATCGGGGCGTCCACTCGTCGCGATTTTCTATGGTTAAGATGGGGCGATTGAATCCAATGCGCTGCGCGTAGTGAGTGCTCCGCGTTTCAGCTTCCGTTCCTTCATCATGACGAAGAAGACAGGCACTAAGATCAGGACGTGAATAGTCGATGTGAGCATGCCACCAACAATTGGTGCGGCTATGGGCTTCATCACATCGGAGCCAACACCAGACTCCCAGAGAATCGGGATAAGGCTGGCCAGAACAGCAGCAACGGTCATCAGTTTCGGGCGCAGGCGCTGCACCGCACCTTCAATGACGGCCGCTTCGAGGTCTTGCTTCGACCTCAATTGACCGCATTCGATGCGGTGCTGCAGAGCTTCATGGAGATAAACGACCATGACCACGCCGGTTTCAACAGCGATACCGAAGAGTGCAATGTAGCCGACAGCAACGGCCACGCTGAAGTCGTAATGCAGCAGCCATTGCAGCAGCAGACCACCGCTCATGGCGTAGATGGTCGGAAAGATGAGCACCAGCGCCTCTGCCACAGAATGAAAAACCATGTACAGCAGCAGAAAGATCACAGAGAACACAATCGGCAAAATCAGTTTGAGCCGCTGTTTGGCGCGCTGCTCGAATTGGTATTCGCCTGACCACTGGTAGCTATATCCTGCGGGCAGTTTTAGCTTCGCCTGCAACTGCCGGTCGGCTTGCGAGACGAACCCGCCATAATTTGCGCCCTTCAAATCCACATAAACATACCCGGTGAGCGTGCCGTCTTCGTCACGGATCATCGCGGGGCCGCGCGAAAACGAGATTCGGGCGACTTGGCCAAGCGGGATCTGCGCACCCGTGGGTGTCCCAATCAAGACTCTGCGCATGGCGTCCGGGCTGTCGCGGAAGTCGCGCAGGTAACGGACGTTGATGGGGTACCGCTCTCGGCCTTCGATATTCTCGGCGATGTTTTCTCCACCAATGCCTGAAGAGACGGCGGTCTGCACATCGGCCACCGTGAGGCCATAGCGGGCAGCTTCCAATCGATTGACTTCAACGTTGATATAGAAGCCCTGGGAGACCTTTTCGGCAAAGAGCGAACGAACTTCAGGCATGTTTCCGAGTATGGATTGAATCTGTGTAGCGGCTTGCTCGATGCCGTCAACGGTGGTGCCCTGCACTTTGAGCCCGAGAGGCGTTTTGATGCCGGTCAATTCCATATCGAGCCTGTTTTCAACGGGCATCGTCCAGGTGTTGGATAGACCGGGAAACTGAAGCCTGCCGTCCATCTCCTGAATGAGCCTGTCATAGGTCATGCCTGCAGGCCACTGCTCACGAGGCTTCAGCATTACGGTGGTGTCGTACATATCGAGCGGTGCGTTGTCGGTCGCGCTGTCGGAGCGGCCCACTGTTCCGAAGACGCTTAGCACTTCGGGAAAGCTGCGGAGGATGCGATCCTGCTCCTGCAACAAAATCTTTGCTTGCTCAATGGAAATACCGGGTAACGCCGTCGGCATATAGAGTGCTGAGCCTTCAAAGAGCGGCGGCATAAACTGACTGCCCATGCGGAACGCCAGCGGGATCGTGACGGCAAGGAAGATCAGGTTGACAATGATGGTGAGCCAGCGGTGATGCAGGCAGAAGCGCAGAACGGGCAGATAAATCGCCTGGGTAATGTGCGAAATGGGATTCGCGCGCTCCGGCCGTAAACGGCCACGGATGAGCATCACCATCAATACGGGTACGAGCGTGATGGCGAGAATGGAAGACGAACCGACGGCCAGGGTCTTTGTCCACGCTAGTGGGCGAAACATGCGCCCTTCCTGGGCTTCGAGCAGAAAGACCGGCAAGAACGAAACCACTATGACGAGCAGGGAAAAAAAGAGCGCCGGACCGACCTGCTTCGCCGCACCGATCAGGATGTTTTGCCGCTCTTGTTCAGTAACTGGTGACGCATCGTGTTCCTGCCGTTCCGAGAGGCGGCGATAACCGTTCTCGACCATCACGATGGATGCATCGACGAGGACGCCGATTGCCAGCGCCAAACCGCCGAGCGACATGATGTTCGATGTGACCCCGAGCCAGTACATCGGAAGAAACGACACGAGAATAGCGATAGGCAACGCAACAATGGCGATGAGCGCTGAGCGGAAATGAAAGAGAAAGACGATGATGACCAGACTGACAATGATCGCTTCTTCGATCAGATCGCGCTGCAAGGTTTGGATGGAGGATTGGATCAGGCCGGAGCGGTCGTAGCCGGAGACGACCTCCACTCCCGGCGGCAGTGATGGCGCAATATCTTTGAGCTTTTGTTTCACCCCCTGAATGACATTCAGCGCATTCTGGCCCTGGCGCATAATGATAATTCCGCCGACGGTCTCTCCATCCCCGTTCCACTCTGCAACGCCCTCACGGATGTCCGGGCCGAAGCTGACCGTGCCGAGATTGCCCAGCAGGACTGGCGTGCCGTTCTTGTTGCCGACGGCCACAGTCGCCAGATCGTCCATCGAGCGTAGATAACCAAGGCCGCGAATCATGTATTCAGCACCACTCAGATCCAGGACTCGGCCACCTGTCTCGTTCGTGCTGGCCTTTATTCGATCACTGACGGTCGAAAGGGGAATTCCATAGGCGAGCAACTTGTTGGGGTCAAGCTGGACT
>Ga0070764_10001369_pt1 | contig 10571 bp, 6 predicted proteins | sample HubBroMetageWRM4_FD_67287 | JGI IMG/M metagenome (GOLD analysis project Ga0070764, IMG submission 67287) | Warmed soil microbial communities from the Hubbard Brook experimental Forest, New Hampshire - Hubbard Brook CCASE Soil Metagenome WRM 4 | ecosystem: Environmental > Terrestrial > Soil >... | reverse complement strand
ATAGAACCTCGCTAATGAACGATTGCGGGGCCTGGGTGACAAGCATGGCCACGGCATGGGCCACGTCGTCCGGCTGCAGCATCTTCCGCGGATCCTTACCCTCATGCGGGCTCAATTCGGTATTCACGGATCCCGGACAAATGACCGAAACCCTGATATTGTGTGCGCGCAACTCTTCGGCGACTGAATAGCTCAAGCCGTTGAGTCCCCACTTCGAAGCTGCGTACGCCGCACCGTTGGGCAGCGCATTCTTCCCAGCTAAGGAAGAGATGTTCACGATATGCCCGGCCTGAGCCTTGATCATCATGGGCGCAAAGGCGCGAATACAGTAGAAGACGCCGCGCAGATTCGTGTTCAGCACCCGGTCCCATTGCTCTGGAGGCATCTGATGCAGCGGCCCCCCAAAACCCCCGATGCCAGCGTTATTCACCAGAATGTCGATTCGCCCAAATTCTTGGCTGACCTGTGCCGCCAACGCCTCAACCGACTGTGGGTCAGTAACGTCGCATTCCACTACCGAGGCTTTCCCGCCAGCTTTGACAATGGCCTTGGCGCTGGAGTCCAGCGAAATCCGGTTACGGCCGCAGAGGACGGCCATAGCACCCAAACCGGCCAGCTTTTGCGCGATGGCGGCGCCGATCCCTCGTCCTCCGCCTGTAATCACGGCCACCTGTGGCTTGAGTGACCACCCAACGTTGTCCGCCATATAGCTGCGCCCCTCGTTTTCTGAAGAAAATCGAACCACCAAAGGTGGCCTCTCTCGCATCTTAGCAAGGCAGATGTTGTTTTGGTGGTGCGTCAGCTTGCCATAGTCGGATTACATACTTATAATCCGCCTCACCGGAATATTTTCCCGGCCCGCTCGTACGGTGACGAGGCCTTCGATCTTCCGGAGCGTCGACTGGGTGCAGCCGCCAGCGATCTGAACGAATCCGGGTGAGCCGTGCTTGGGTTGCCTGGGCAAGATGCGGTCGCGTTCTCGAAGTTGCATTCCCCAAAACCTTAAGGAGCCATTTCACATGAAGACGAGTCTAGTGGCGATTGTGCTAATGTTTGCCGGATTGGCCTCGGGTCAGCAGACCACTGCGCAACCACCGGCCCAACCTGCCGCTTCACCCCAACCTGCTGCCCAAGCCCAGTCACAGAAGCAAATCAAGGATCCAGCGGAGTACAACGCGTATGTGGGAGCGGTGCAGCAGCAGGACGCGGCCGCCAAAATCAGCGGCTTGGAGGCCTTCCTGGCGCAGTACCCCAACAGTGTGATGAAAGAGGACGCGCTCGAAGTGCTGATGGGGGCTTATACCACAGCAGGAAATCAGGCCAAGGTGATGGATACAGCCAACCGGCTCCTGGCGGCCAATCCCAACAATGTTCGGGGACTAGTGTTGCTGGCATACAACGAGCGAGCAGCCCAGAAGTGGGCGGACGCCAAGGCCCATGCTGAGCGGGGTCTGCAAGCTCTGCCCGGTATGCCTAAGCCAGACGGTACCTCCGATGCTGATTTCGAGAAACAGAAGGCCCAATTCACGGAGCTGTTGGATGGCATCGCGGGATTTTCGGCATTGCAGTTGAAAGACAACGCGACTGCCGAGAAGGACCTGCGCGCCGCGGTCGAGGCAGATCCCAACAATGTGGAGAACGTCTATCCACTGGCGCTGGCAGCACTGACGGCCACGCCCGAGGATGACGTGAACGGACTGTTCTTCATCGCCCGCGCCGCGAACTTGGTCAAGGATCCGGCTGGCAAGGCCCAAATCACCAAGTTTGGGCGCAGCAAGTACGTGAAGTATCACGGTTCGGACGAGGGCTGGAACGACCTGCTGGCGCAGACCGCAACCACGACGTTGCCGCCCGCAGGCTTCGCGATCAAGCAATACGTGCCCCCCACTCCGGCGGAACAGGCGCATGACCTGGTAAAGGACAAGGCCCCGGCCGACATCAAGAAGTTGAGCTTTGCCGAGTGGGAACTGGTGCTCTCCGCTGGCTCACCGGAGGATGCCGACAAGGTATGGAGCGTGATCAAGGGAGTGCCCTTGCAGATGGAAGCTACGGTTTTGAAGGCCGCCGACACCGAACTGCAGATCGCGGCCAGCCAGGACGACATCGACGCCAAACGGGCCGATATTGTCCTCACCATGAGCGGAACCATTCCCGCCAAACTGATGCCGGCTGAAGGATCGACGCTCGACTTCGAGGGAACGCCGGTGTCTTATACCGCCAGCCCGTTTGTCATGACCATGGAAAAAGGCGCTCTGCTGACCAAGGCAGCGCCGAAGAAGCCGCCCGTCCACCGAAAACCGAGTAACTGATCGGGGCCAGGGTTCGATTGAAAAGAGGGCAGAGTTTACTCACTGCCCTCTTTTTCTTGCCCGAAGGAATGGTCAGCGAACGACTTTTCTCTCATAGGGGACGGGCCGTGCGCTGCGCGGAGGACGCTTGATTCCCGCCCGCAGTTGGCGCACGTCAATCTTCAATTCCGAGATGGTCCGGCTCAAGGTGTTGCGGTGCATTTCCAGTTGGCGTGCCGCGCGGCACTGGTTGCCCTTGTTCTCCTGCAGCACGGTCAGGATAAACCGCTTCTTGAATTCGCGCACCGCCTCCGAATACAGAATATTACTGCGATACATCTGCATGATTAGTGCTTCGAGCTGGTCTCTCACGGCATCTCTCTTTCTGGGAAGAGTCTGAATCTACTCTTCACGTGTTTGCCAGACTGCTTGCCAGACTGCTTGCTCGACGTTGCAGTTTACGGTGCGTGGGGAGCGCGGTGCAGCATATCCAGCCCCTCATAGAAGCGCATTCGCAACTCGGAAGGCGCTACCCATACCGCCGCTCGTCCCACCACCAAAAAGTACGGCGCCCACTGCGATCCCTGTAGCCACTTCGAGGTCGGTGTAAACGCCGCCATGCTGGTTAGAACAATGGCGACCACCAAACATCCTCGCAATAGTCCCAGGGCTGCGCCTAAAACCCGATCCACTACTCTGAGCCCCGCTTCTTTCATGGCCCAGCTTGCGATCCGCCCAGCAATTCCCGCCAAAAGCATCACCCCCACAAAAATGACGAGGAAAGCAGCGATCTCCGCCAGCCAGCCCGACGAAATATTCGGGGAAAACCAAACCGCCAACCGATGGTAATTCCACGCGGCCAGTAAGTACCCAAACACTAGCCCGCCCATGCCAAATGCTTCTTGAAAGAACCCGGCGCTCGCGGCCTGCAGTACCGACAGCAGAATCACCAACGCGATGATCCAGTCAGTGGCAGTCAACGCCGTCTCCCGTTGCTTTTGTGCTAAACATCCAGCTCGCGTCCGGTGAGCTGGCGATACGCCTCCAGGTACTTTTCGCTGGTCTTGCGAGCCACTTCCGGGGGGAGGGCTGGCGCAGGCGGTTGTTTATTCCAGTGAATCTCTTCCAGATAGTCACGAACGTATTGCTTGTCGTACGAATCTTGAGCGCGTCCGGGCTGGTACTTGTCGGCCGGCCAGAAGCGGGAGGAATCGGGGGTCAGAACCTCATCCGCGAGCGTAATGCCTTTGGACGTGATTCCAAACTCGAACTTCGTGTCGGCGATAATGATGCCCTTGCCGCGGGCGTAATCAGAGGCCTTGGTGTAAATCTTCAGCGTAATGTCGCGCAGCTTCTCGCTGCGTTCCCGGCCCACGACGCGGACCATCTCCTCGAACGAGATGTTCTCGTCGTGCCCGGTGGTGGCCTTCGTCGAAGGAGTGAAAATAGGTTCCGGCAGTTTGTCGGATTCCTTCAAGCCCTTCTGCAGTTCGATGCCGCAGACCTTGCCGGTAGCTTTGTACTCCTTCCAGGCCGAGCCCGAAATATAGCCGCGCACTACGCACTCCACTGGCACCATTTCGGCTCGCATTACCAACATGGATCGCCCGCGCAACTGGTCGGCATGGGCGCGCAGATTCGCTGGATAGCTCTCTACATCCGCGGTCACCAGATGATTGGGGACAACCTCGCGCAGAAACTCAAACCAAAACAATGAAATCTGGGTCAGCACCCGCCCCTTGTGCGGAATGCCGGTTGCCAGTACGTAATCGAACGCGGAAATGCGGTCCGTGGCCACAAACAACAGTTGTTCACGGCCGAGACGGTAGACATCGCGGACCTTGCCGCTGGCGTGAAGTTCTAGTTCCGGAATGTCGGTGCGAAGCAGGACGGGATCGAGAAGTTGGGAGCTCATGAAATAATTTTACAGGTAGAAAACGTCGCGTATTCTGAACCCGCAGGAAATTTTTGTCAACCGCTTTAGTTGGAAGGAATCGCAGGAGCCCCGCGCCTTTGGCGGGAAAAGAGTTGACAAAGGGGCGAAGCGCGAAATCGCCCGTCCCGCAAGGGTTTCCCGCTCATCGTATTGTGGAAAAACTGAGGACGATGGAGGATAACCGGGATGCGTCGGAATTCTCACGCGGCAGTCGGAATCGAACCGTGGCAGACCGCGGACGAGTCCGCTCGGTTATTCGATGTCTACGCCGTCGCTCCCAATTGTACCGACACCAGCTTCGAAACTCCCGGTTCCTGCATGGTGACACCATACAGAACCGGCGCGATGCTCATGGTTTTCTTGCTGTGGGTGATGAGTACAAACTGGGTTTGTACGCTCATCTCTTTCACCAGATCGGTGAACCGGCCGATGTTAGCCTCATCCAGCGGCGCGTCCACCTCGTCGAGAATGCAGAAGGGGCTCGGTTGGTACTGGAAGATGCCGACCAGCAGCGCCAGCGCGGTGAGCGCCTTCTCGCCGCCTGAAAGCAGCAGCACATTCTGTAACTTCTTTCCCGGAGGCGACGCCACCACGTCAATGCCACTCTCCAGGTTGTTCTCTTCGTCGGTCAGCCGCATGAACGCATGCCCGCCGCCGAAAAGTTTTTTGAACGTGGCCTGGAAATTCTCGTTGATCCGGCCGAAGGCCTCGGCAAATTTCTGGCGCGAGAAGGCATCAATCTCGACGATCGTGGCTTGGGTATTGGCAATCGAATCCAGCAGGTCCTTTCGTTGCGTGTCGAGGAAGGCATGGCGCTCCGCCGTCTCCTTGTATTCCTCGAGGGCCATCATGTTCACCGGACCCATGGCATCGAGGCGGCCCCGCATCTCGCGCTGGGCTTGATCTTCCGTCGCCAGTTGTTCACCCGTCACTCTGGCAATGGTGGCGTCGGCCATCAGTTCCGACGTTTGAATCCCAAGCTCATTGAGGCAGGTTTCGGCCATGTATTGCCCGTCGGATTGCAGCTTGGCCAGGGCAGCGGCCAGTTCGCCTCGACGATCGCGAGCCTGGTCGAGCAACAGACGCCCGCTGCGCAGGGCTTCGTCGATTTCCGTGAGACGAGCGCGTACCTGGTCCGACTCAAACTGCAGCAGACCGTCTCGGGCCTCGCTGGCATTGCGCTCCGCCGACAGATCATCCAACAGCACCGTCAGTTGCTGATTTTCGGCTTCGCGCTGCAACCGCTCCATGGCTGCGGATTCGATCTCCCCTCGCAGGCTTCTCACTCGTTCATTCATGTCGGCAACCAGCGATCCGATTCGTTCCAGCACTGCGGCCGCGGCACGATGGCGCTCTGCCAACGTGGCCACCCGCGCCAGGTACTGAGATGCGCTCTCTGAGGCCTGATTGCGGCTCTCACGTAAAGCCACCAGCTTCTCATTCGCAGCCGACGCCATGTGCTCCAACTCTTCCCGGCGCTGCTGCACCTCAGCCAATTCTGCTTGCCGAACCCCCACGAGGTGGACTTGTTCTTCCCGGTCCGCCAGGAGGCGTTGAACTTCGCTGTGGCACGTCTCCACTCGTTCGGCGATGCGGCCCATTTCTGATTCCAGCTGTTGCAGCATGTGGCCCGAGGTCATGGCGTGCTTTTCGGCTTCGCGTTTCTCGTCCTCAAGCCGGTCGAGCAGGGAAGTGAGATCTTTGATTTCCCGTCCCAGCCGCAATACGCGGGTCTCTTCGTCGCGCAGCCCCATCTCCAGTTCGACCAGCATGCGCATGACGTCACGCAACTCGCGCTTCATGGAAAGCGGTCCCTCGGTCCGTTGTTTTCCTCCCGTAACCGTCACATTGTGGAAGCATTCCCCGGACTGGGCTAGGAAAAATGCGTCCGGATTCTCCAGGGCAAGTTCGCGCGCAACCGCCGGATCATGCGCAATGTAGCCATCGCGAAGTTTGGGAAGAATAACCTCCAGCGAACGTCCAAAGCCGTTCAGTACACGGATGGCGTGCTTCAAGGGGACGACCGATTGGCTGGGGGACAGCGCGCGCGCCGCCTCGTCGACCGCAAACGAGAATTTCGCCTGCGAATCCTCGGGATGCACCAGGAACGTGGCCCGGCCATCGACATCAGACCGCAGCAGCCGCAAACCCTCGTCCGCCGCGTCCCACGACTTCACCACGATGTAGTTCAGTTCATCCCGGAGAAAATCCTCGACTACACTTTCGTATTGCGGCTCAACCTCCAGAAAATCAGCCAGCACTCCCGCCGGAGCCAACCCCCCGTTCATGACCCCGGATTGGAAAAGCCGGCGAACCGATTCCGTCGAATATCCATGCTCCGCCACCAGCGATTCCAGCGACGCCTTTTTTCCGATGGCCGAAGCGTACTCAGACCGCAGACTGTCCAGGCGAGACTTGCCCGAGGACTCCTCGTGGCGCTTGGATTCAAGCAAATGGCGCGCCCGCGCGATTTCTTCCGACAAGCCGGTTGCCCGCTGTGAAACCGTCTCAAATTCCAGCGCCAATTGCCCTCGCCGTCCCCCGAACGCGTCCACTTGAGAGTTGGCAGTTGCGATCTCGCCGTGCAACCGGTGGATCTCTCGATCGACTGCGGCGACCCGCTCTTCAGTTTGGGTGAGCTGATTCCGCAAGTTGGAGGCCGACGCTACCGCCTCCAGAATTTGACCACGCGACGCCTCTTGCCGGCGCTCAAACTCCGCCAGCGATTCGGCCGCGGTGGTGGCTGCTCGCTGGCGCTCTGCCAGTTCACCTTGCGCAGCAGATAAATCCTCGGTGGCGGAATTCAACAGTTGCTGGTTTGAGTCCCGTTCTGCCTCCAGCGCTGCCAGGCGGCTTTGCGCTTGGGCCAGCTCTGACTCCGAAGCCGCCGCCCGCGCCCTCAACTCCACGCAGCGCTCTTCGTTGTGACGCCGCTGGGCAACAGCACGATTGCCCTCGATCTTGATCTGGTTCAAGCGTTCACGATTGTCGCGCATCTCGCTCTCAATCGCGTACCCCCGCTGAGTGCGCTCTCCTTGCTCCGCTTCGAGCTGCTGCACGCCATCTCCTTGTTGCCGGATCTCCTCGGAAATGGCATTGATCTGTCCTTCCAGCGCCGTGTTTTCCTGCTCCAATTGCGCGAACTTGCTGGCTAGCACCACGCGAAGTTTCGCTCGCAGTTCCTCCCGCAGCTTGGCGTAGCGCTCGGCCTTCGAGGCTTGTCGCTTCAGGGAATTCATCTGGCGAGTCACTTCTTCGAAAATGTCATTCACCCGCGCCAGGTTCAGCTTTGCATCTTCCAGCCGGGCTTCCGCGAGCCGCTTCTTGGTCTTAAACTTGGTGATCCCCGCCGCTTCTTCAATGATCGCCCGGCGGTCGGTGGGGCGGCTGCTCAGTATCTGCCCAATGCGTCCCTGTTCGATCAGCGCATAAGATTCCGGCCCCAGGCCCGTACCCATAAACAATTCTTGAATGTCGCGCAGGCGGCAGAGCTTGCCGTTCAGCAGATACTCGCTGTCGCCGGAACGGAATAGCCGCCGCGTAACCACAATCTCTCCCGCACGGAATTGCTGCTGAAACTTTCGTCGCCGGATTTTCAGCACAACCTGTGGCCCTGCGCCGGGGGGCGTCGGCGTCTTCACCGGATTGGGGTTTACGAAGACTGCGAACAGGGGTTCATCTTCTGCGTCAGCATCGAACAGGGCTTCCACTCTTCCTGGCTGCGCTTCTTCCGTGCGCTGCTCCACTTCCTCCGCCGCCTTGGCCCGCAATTCGGCTTCGTCCCAATCCGCGGCCGGCACGTCATCCTTAATCTCGATCTCCGTCGGATTGCCCAGGTCAGCCCCTCCATAAACTTCGGGGTCGATCAGCGTAAGCGCCACTTCGGCCATCCCGGTCGGCTTGCGGTCACGGGTGCCGGCAAAGATCACGTCCTCCATGCGCGAACCCCGCAGCGTCTTGGCCGATTGCTCGCCCAGCACCCAGGAAATGGCGTCGGCAATATTCGATTTGCCACACCCGTTCGGCCCAATGATGGCCGCGACCCCGTCCCCGTGAAACTTGAGTTCGGTGCGGTCGCAAAAAGACTTGAACCCGAGAATCTGTAGCCTTTTTAGTTTGAGCAACGTGTACTCCTTGATCGTGCTTTACGCTGTCGTCCCGAGCGAAGTCGGGAGACCCACATGTTTACCAATCAGATGCCCACGCATCGCCGCCGGACGAAAACCCACCCGCGACGAAATGCGGCGAGCACAAATCAGAGCTAATGTAACGGTGAAATTGCGCCGGGGTCAAGCAAGAAAACACTATATCTTGTATGACCCTCGGCACAACCACCTCATTTTGCACACACAATGCGACAAATGACGGTCAAAGTAGTGGGGGAAACGCAGGAGGAAGGGAGAACCGCGAGAGCAAGGTAAGCCTAGCGCACGGGAAGCAAGCGCGCAAGCGAAACCATCGGTATCTGACTTCGGGACGTAGACCGTGGCGGATAGAATGTGAGGCAGCAATCGATGAGCGGAGCAATCCATCCCTTGAAACTGCCCACGTCCATCAAGAAGGCCGCCCAGCGATTGGCGAAAGAAGATGGCGTCTCGCTAAATCAGTGGATTGCTTCCGCTGTTGCCCAGAAGGTCGGAGTGGTGGAAACTGCGGCGGAGTTCTTCAATGCGCGAGCCGGGCAGCGCCACCGCGTCCGGCCTGATGAAGTTCTTGCGCAGCGCGCCCAAAACCAAGCCCGAACCGAACGATACAGCCTGACGCGAACAGGGGAGACGGTTCGTCACAAATGCCTCTCTAGTTCTTCGACACTCAGCTCAATATCCCGTAGGATCGACCGCAAAAGACCTGGTCCAATGGTTTCGCTGGAATGCACAGGAACTGTCGTCACTCGGCCGTCGGGTGCTTGAGGAAGACGTGACTTCCGCGAGTGCGGACCGCCACAAAGCCAAGGCTTTTCAGGGCGCGAACAATCTCCTTGCCCTTGGCGCGAGGAAGGCGAGTCATACCGATATTTGCTGGATACCTACAAGTTCGAGCGCTGGGCCGCCGCGAGCATTCTCCGAACAGACTTCTATGACTTCTCGAACGCGCTTCATGAGCGTATCGAGGTTCTTGGCTTGCGTGTGGCAACCGCGCAGGGCTGGAACCGTAGCCACGTAGTAGCCATCTTCATCGCGGTCAATCACCACCGTGAACGTCCGTGACCGTTTCGTAGGTCGATTCTAGCATGTAGAAAAAAGGCCCCGACGCGACGCCGGAGCCATTTAAAATTAACCAGAATGAACGAATAAGCTAATTTCCTGACGGGAAATCTACTCGCCCAGCTTCTCAAAGAACAAGCAGATCGACTCGATCCCACGATGGAAGTTCGGAATATGGAACTTCTCATTGGGAGCATGCAGATTGTCGTCGGGCAAGCCGAAGCCCATCATCACGCTGGGAATCTTCAGCACGTCCTGAAAGTCGGTAACGATCGGAATCGAGCCGCCGGAGCGAATGAAGACCGTGTCTTTGTTGAAGACTTCGTGCATGGCTTCCGTCGAGGCCTTCACATACTTGTTGTCTGTGCCGACGACGCAGGCCGGTCCTTTGCTCCAAACTTTTATCTTGGTCTCGATGCCTTTAGGCGTCAGCTTCTTCACGAATGCCGTATAGCGTTTGAGGATGTCGTCCGGATCCTGATTGGGCACCATCCGCATGGAAACCTTCGCGGCTGCCTTTGCCGGAATCACCGTCTTGGCCCCGGGAGCCGTGAATCCGCCGGGCATGCCATGAACTTCCAGCGTCGGACGCGCCCAGGTGCGATACAGCACCGAAAATCCCGGCTCACCGGTCAGTACCTTGGATCCGACTTCGGTCTTGCGGTAATGCTCCTCGTTGAATGGCAACTTCTTCCAGGCTTTCAATTCATCCTTGCTCGGAGCCTTTACATTCTTGTAGAAGCCGGGAATCAGGACTTTGCCTTTGGCATCCTTCAACTTGCTGATGATCTCAATCAGCGCAAAAAATGGATTGGGAGCTGCTCCGCCATACATGCCGGAGTGCAAATCGGTCTTGGCGCCAAAAGCCTCGATCTCGGTGTAGACCAGCCCGCGCAGTCCCACGCACAGAGTGGGAAGATCCGGGGCAAACAATTCCGTGTCACACACCAGGGCAAAGTCGGCCTTCAGCTTGGCTTTCTGCTTGCGGACGTACTCGGCAATCGATTCGCCGCCAACTTCCTCTTCGCCTTCGAAGATGATCTTCACGTTGAGTGGAAGCTTGCCGCTGTGGGCCGTCATTAACGATTCGAGCGCCTTTACTTCCATCCACAGCTGGCCCTTGTCGTCGACCGCGCCGCGGGC
>Ga0070764_10001367_pt1 | contig 10575 bp, 8 predicted proteins | sample HubBroMetageWRM4_FD_67287 | JGI IMG/M metagenome (GOLD analysis project Ga0070764, IMG submission 67287) | Warmed soil microbial communities from the Hubbard Brook experimental Forest, New Hampshire - Hubbard Brook CCASE Soil Metagenome WRM 4 | ecosystem: Environmental > Terrestrial > Soil >... | reverse complement strand
ATGGGATTTTATGGTGGGCGATGACGGGCTCGAACCGCCGACATCCTCCTTGTAAGGGAGGCGCTCTCCCAACTGAGCTAATCGCCCCAAAGCCGCCTGCCCCATTCGACGGCCACGTCGTGCACGCTTTTGGTTTAAGGCTACCTGTAAGCCGGGAACCTCGTTAGGGGACAGGCTTTTTGAAGATACATTATCGCGCGGACTACTCCAACGACACCAAAAATGTGGCCCTAGCGCGCAGAGGGGTGACCGGTTTCGCCGGCGCCTGCGGATTCTCCGACGCCGAAATCGCCGATATTCGACTCGCCGCCGGTGAGGCGCTCAGCAATGCTGTCGAGCACGGCAGCGCGCGCTCGTCGGACGGTTTTACGGTTGAATGCGGCTTTGACGGCGACGCTCTCTCGATCGAGGTTCGCGATGCGGGTCAGGGGTTTGTCGTGCCGGCTCACAGCAACCGCAGCGTCACCCCCGACCGGCGCGGGCGGGGCTTCGGTATTTTTCTCATGCGGCGGCTGATGGACGACGTCGTTTTCACGCGCAACGGAACCATCGTGCGCATGGTCCGCCGGTACCCGGCCGAACGACGAGCTTAAATCTTCGCCGCGATCTTTTTCTGTAAGAGGGCCATCGCCGCGCGCAACTGAGCGTCGTGTTCGGCGTCGCCGAATCGTGCGTCGGGATTTTCCAGTATTGAAACGTCGGGCATAATGCCCCGCAGATTGATGTCGTGATTATTTGGCGTAAGATAGTGGGCCGTCGTGATTTTGATCGCGGCGCCGTCGGGCAGCGGCGTCAGCGTCTGCATCACGCCCTTGCCGAACGTTTTGGCGCCAACCAGCGTCGCAATACCGTCGTCTTGCAGTGCGCCGGCAGTGATCTCCGCAGCGGAGGCGGTGTACTGGTTCACCAAAATCGAAACAGGTAATACGATCGACGGATTGCTGTCGGCGCGAATCGTCGTGTTCTGACGGCCACGCTGTTCGTAGGTGAGCAGGCGCTTGTTCGCGATGAAACGCGAGCTGATGTCGAGCGCGGAGTCAACGTAACCGCCGCCGTCATTACGCAAATCGAGCACGAGGGCTTTCGCACCGAGCGCCGCTAAACGGGAGACGGCCGCGTCAAACTCGTTGGGGGTCGAGCGTCCGAACGCCATGACCCACACGTAGCCGATGCCGTTGCCAAGCATGCGGTACACGGCAGTCGGCGGCTGGACGTTATCGCGCGTGATCGCAATCTCCGACGAGCCGCCGGCGCGCGAGATAGCGACGCTAACGATGGTGCCTGGTTTGCCGCGCAGCATCGAACTGATGCCGGGAACGTCCAAACCCTTTGTGGTCTTGCCGTTAACCGCGGTGATGATATCGCCGACCTGCAAGTGCACTTTCTCGGCGGGAGCGCCCGGCAATACGTACGTGATGCGCGCGAAACCCGTGGCAGGATCCGGTTGTATCATTACGCCGATCCCGCCGATCGTCGCGGGATCGAGCGCCTCGTTAAACGACTTAAATTCAGCGGGCGTAAAGAAAACGGTATATTTGTCGTTGAGCGACTTGGCCATCGCATCGATCGCGGCATAGGCAAAATCGCTCGGCTCGGCGTGCGCCGCCTGCGCGGCGGCAACGATGGCATCGTCGAGTTGGGCGACCGTCGCGTCACTGTCGCTTTGCGCGCGGAGCGAAGGGGGCGGCAGCGTCACACCGCGTTTATGTGCTTGCTCCGCAAGCGCGTCGGAGGCGGCGGCCAGCATTGCTTGCGGATCGACCGGATTAAACGCCGTCGTCGTCAGCAAACGGTAACTCTCTGCAACGTCGCCGGCAGTCTGTTCGGGCAACGCATTGCCCGCCGGTGACACACCCAACCACAGCACCGCGGCAGTACAGAGTGCGGCAAATCGCACAAAATCGCGTTTTCTCATCGTCATCCTGTTTCGATACCCATTAGAGGAACGCTTTGCCCCCGCATTATGTTTCAGTGAGCGGCGCGTCGCAAGCGATCGTTCATGGCGAAGCCGAGATCGCGTTCCGGCAACGGTTGCGCATCGATCCGCTGCACCTGCAACGCGTCTAGCTCGTGCAGTGCTTCGAAGAAGTACGCTGCCGCCGCGCGCAGATCACCGTTGGGTGCGAGCACGCGTTGCGCGGCATACCCCTCGAAGGTTTCGTCGAAAGCCAGCACCGCTGCCGGCGCCCGATCTGCTGTCGGCACGCTTGAGGGCTCGATGAGGCGTAGCGGCGTCATCGGAGCATAGTGATGCGCGAGACCGCCTGGGGCAAGGACGGGGGCGCCATGGTCCGGGAGTTGCACTGGCCCAATCGCCGCTTCGATCTCCTCAATTGGGATCGCGCCGGCGCGCAAAAGTACCGCCGTGTCGTCGCAGCGGAGAATCGTCGACTCGATCCCGAGGGTCGTCGGACCGCCGTCGATGACGAAATCCACGCGCTTGCCGAGCATCGCTTCAACGTGCGTGGCGCGCGTCGGGCTCAGCCGTCCAAAGGCGTTGGCGCTCGGCGCCGCCAGAGGCGCTCCCGTGGCAGTCAATAGCGCGCGCGCCACCGGGTGCGAGGGCATGCGCACGGCGACGGTGTCCAACCCCGAGGTGACGATCGGCGGTAAGGTCGGGCGGCGCCGCAACACGAGCGTCAGCGGCCCCGGCCAAAATCGTTCCATCAGGATGCGGGCTGCCGGGGAAGGGGCGTGCGCCACGGTTTCGAGCATCGCCGGATCGAGTATATGGACGATTAGCGGATCGAAGAAAGGACGTTGCTTGATCTCGAAGATGCGCGCAACGGCGTGGGGATCGAATGCAATCGCCCCCAATCCGTAAACGGTCTCCGTCGGGAAAGCGACCACACCGCCGCCGCGCAGCAGTGCGGCCGCCCGCTTGATGTCCGCCTCGCTCACTGAGGACTATGTATCGAGGACGGCATGATGCGCGACCTGCTGCGGTCGTTGCCGACGAGTGGGAAGGGATGAATCCCGGAGCCGGACCATACGTAAGGCCTATGAGTTGGCGCAGCGCTCTCCTTTGTATCGGCGTTCCGGCGATGCTGCTCGCGCAAGGATGCGGTGGGGGTGGGAGCTCCGGGAGCGGTCCTTTCTTGCCGCCCGGACAGGCAAAGCAGGGAAAGTATTTCACCCACATCGTGGTGATTATTCAAGAGAACCGCACCTTCGATAACCTCTTCGCAACATTTCCCGGGGCCGACGGCACCAGGTTCGGATTCGAACGCAACGGCCATAAGGTTCTTCTACGTCCCTCCAATCTGGAAAGCCCGACATCACCGGACAACAGTTACGCGAACTGGCTTTGCGCTTGGAACAACGGTAAGATGGACGGATTCAACACGATGCCCGGCGACGCGCATTGTGTGCCATCGAATCTCTACGTCTATCAGTACGTCAAGCCGTCGCAAATCCAACCGTACTGGTCGTTGGCCAAACAATACGTGCTGAACGACCACATGTTCCAAACACAAGGCAGCGGCAGTTTTACCGCGCATCAGGATCTCATTCGCGGCGACACCGCTATTAACTCAACGTATCAGCTCATCGATTTTCCGTCCGGCGGCGCGGGGCAGCCGTGGGGTTGCGACTCCAGTCCCGGATCGACGACTTCGCTGATCACCCAAAACAATCAATGGCGGCAATATCGCGCCGCCGGGCCGTTCCCGTGCTTAACGTACGAGACGTTGCGCGATACGTTTGACGCCGCCGGCGTATCGTGGCGCTATTACGCACCGGCCGTCGGTCAAAGCTTTGGCGGTGACTTGTGGAATGCATTCGACGCGATTAAAGCAGTACGTTACGGGTCGGAATGGACCACCAACGTTGCGTCGCCGGAAACAAAGGTGTTCACCGACATCGGGCGCGACACGTTGCCGTCGGTTTCGTGGGTTATTCCGGATTACCAAAACTCGGATCACCCCGGCGATTCGAGCGATACCGGACCTTCGTGGGTCGCCAACGTCGTCAATCACATCGGGCAGAGCGACGCTTGGGATTCGACGGCGATCGTGGTTGTGTGGGACGATTGGGGCGGTTGGTTCGACCACATCGCGCCGCCGGGAAAGCATCGCTACGGCGGTTTAGGATTTCGCGTTCCTGCGATCGTGATATCGCCCTATGCGAAAGCCGGTTACATTTCGCATAACGCGTACCAGTTTGGGAGCATCCTGCGGTTCATCGAAGAGAACTGGCGGTTGCCGAGCCTCGGCACCAGCGATAGCACGTCGCCGAGCTTCGTCAACGACTTCTTCGACTTCAATCAACCGCCGCGAGCCTTTAAGCCGATCGGCGCGAAGTACTCTTCAGACTTTTTTAAACATCAGCGGCCTTCGAATAAGCCGGTCGACACCGAGTAAGATAACCGGGATTACCGATGGCACCGAAGGAATCAAACCCTCGTCATCCTTTGCGCGAATGGAAAAAACGCGAGTGCCCCGAACAACAGGCGTGGGTTTATATGCAATCGCTTGAAACACTCTCCCGCACGAGCACCGTAGCTGACGCGCAAGCGCGCGCCGTCCCGGTTGTCCTATCCGACTTCCAAACCGTCCTGATGACGGAACCAAGAGAGCAGGAAGAGCTCAAACGGATTCAAGCGCATTTCATGACGATCGCACAGTGCGCCCAGCAAGGTTTGACCGAGCGTAGCGCCTGCGAAAAGTTGGGTCAGACCATCGGGCAACGCATGGCGCGCTACGGCGCGTCGAGCGATCACATCGCACGACGCCAAGTCAGCGTACTCACTTCGCGCTTCGTTCAACCCGACGCCGAGAGCGAATGGGAGAGCATTCGCCGTTACGGTGGATTGCGCACCCCCGTCGGCGAGGGCCTCGACGAACGCATGACGCTGTTCGAAGAAGTCGCCTGCGACGTGTTCGAACGCGTTTATCCGGATCGCAACGCGACGCCGCCCGACGACATCGTGCACGTCAGCTGCTCCGGTTACGTCTCACCGAGTCCCGTGCAAACGTTTTTGTCGCGTCGCGGATGGTTGCACACCGGCGTAACGCATTCGTATCACATGGGATGCTACGGCGCTTTTCCGGCAATTCGCACGGCGGTCGGTCTCGTCGGCTCGTCGTACGATGCGCTTCCGAAGCCCAAACGCCGCGTCGATCTCGTCCACACCGAGTTTCTCTCGTTGCACTTCGATCTGCTCGGCGACGAACCGGACAACTTCGTCACTTCGACGCTCTTTGCCGACGGGTTCATCTCCTACGCCGCTTATCCGCAGTTTGCGTTTCCCGAAGGACGCAACGGATTGAAGGTGCTGGCGATCGACGAATATATTCTTCCCGACTCGTTGCATGAGATGACGCTACGCCCCGGTCCGCTGCAGTTCGACATGTCGCTCTCGAAAAAAGTGCCGTTCATGATTCGCGACTCCATCGCCGACTTCGTCGTCTCGATTTGCGAACAGGTCGGACTCGATTTCGAGCAGGAGAAATCGCGCATGTGTTTTGCCATTCACCCCGGCGGTCCAGCCATTCTCAATCAGATTCGTGCGAAGCTCGGCATCACGGAGTCGCAGATCGCGCTGAGTCGCAAGGTGCTCCACGAAAACGGGAACATGGCCTCGGCCACCGCGCCGCACATTTGGAAGCTCGTCGTAGAATCCCCAGAGATCGCGCCTGGGACGAAGGTGCTCAGCATGGCCTTCGGTCCGGGTCTAACGGTAATCGGCGCCCTCTTCGAGAAAGTCTAGACCCCACCATGGCTAGCAATCCACCGGCGGCAAAGCCGCAAAAATTCTCCGTGCCCGGACCCTTCTACTGGAGCGTCCGAGGCGTCCACGCGGCGGCGCCGCTCTTCGTCGGCCTGGGCAACCTTGAGTCGAAGATGCTCGAGCGCAAGATCGCTACCCAGCGCGTGGACCGGCCGCTCTATATCTGCGGGCTGCCGCGCGCCGGGACCACGATCACGCTGCAGATGCTCAGCGAGCATCCCGAAGTCGTCACGCACAAGTACGCGGACTTCCTCATGCCGTACATGCCGTACGTCTGGAACAAAGTGTTTCCGAGAGTTCCGGTCAACGCGATGAAGGAGCCGGTGCAGCGCATTCATCGCGACCGCATCGAGGTCACTCGAGATAGCGCCGAGATGGGAGAAGAGATCCTCTGGGAACACTTCTTCCCGTTCATCCACGACGAGCAGAAGTACAGCGTGCTGGATTACGACACGGCGAACTCGCGTTTCGAATCGTTCTATGACGACCATCTGCGCAAGCTCGCGTTGGTGCGTGGCCGCTCGCGCTACGTCAGCAAGGCCATCATGTGCGTGCTGCGTATGCAGTACTTGCTCAAAATGTTCCCCGATGCGCGCTTTTTGCTCTACGTCCGAAATCCGTTCGATCACGTCGCCTCGATGATCAAGCAAGATCGGATTTGGGCGGAGATCGAACGCAGCGATCCGCGTCAGATCGAGATCATCGAACTCACGGGCCACCACGAGTTCGGTCCCAATCAGGTGATGGCCAACGTGGGTGACGCCGATTTGCTGCACGACATTCGACGCCAGTTCGATGCCGGCGATTGGGGACGTTCGCGGGCGCGTTATTGGGCCTACGTATACGGTTTCATCATCCGGCAGATCAGCGAGGATCCGAAGTTGCGCGATGCCATCTGCATCGTACGCTACGAAGATCTGTGTTCGAACTCTGCGGAAACCATCGATCGTATTCTCGCGCACGCCGGGTTGCCATCGGCACCGTTCGCCGAAGCGCGCGAAAAGTACATTAAGAAGCTATCGTTTCCCGACTACTATAAGCCGGCGTTCAGCGGGGACGAGCTCAAGGATATCACTGCGACGACCGCTCCGGTCGGCGAGTTCTTCGGCTACGACGTTTCGACCCTCGCTCGGCGAGCCGAAGCCATTACGTCGTGAGGTTGGGGTCGCTGGCGGCAGCGCTTGCGCTGGCCGCCTGCGGCGCCTCAACCGTTCCCGCGGAAAAGGTTACCTTTCCGCTTTCGTTCGACTCCACGAGTTCGAAGATCGCGCACGTCGTCGTCATCGTTCAGGAGAACCGCTCCTTCAACAATCTTTTTGCGACGTTTAAAGGAACGGCTGGAACGACGATCGGCAAAATGCGCGTCGGAACCGGCGTGCACGCCCATACCGTCTCGGTCGCGCTCACTGAGAAACTGCTCGAATCGCGCATCGATCTCAACCACACCTATTCCGCATACAGGACGGCCTATCGCGATGGCAACATGGATGCGTTCAATCAAATCACGATGTTGCTCAACGGGAAACCGGAAGGCACGGCGCCTTACGCGTACGTGAATCCGAGCGACATCGCGCCATATTGGGCGATCGCTCAGACGTATGCAATTGGCGACCATCTGTTCCAGACGCAAGGCGGTGGGAGCTTCATCGCACATCAAGACTTGATTCGTGGTGGAACGGCCGTCACGAGCAACGAGAGCCTGGTTGACGACCCGACACGCGCGCCGTGGGGTTGCTCGGCACCGCATGGCACCGTTACGTCGCTGATCACAACCGATTTGAAGTACGAGCCGAACGCCGGGCCTTTCCCGTGCACCTCCGATTATCCGTCGCCGAAATCGTACACTACGCTGCAAGATCTGCTCGACCAGCACGGCGTCTCGTGGAAATACTACACGCCGACCTGGCACAACAGCAACACCGGCGACGAGTGGAACGCGTTCCTCTCGATCTCCAGCGTCTACAACGACGCCAACGAATGGAAGGCGCACATCGCGGTTCCGGAGACGAACGTGCTGCGCGACATTGCGAGCAAACATCTTCCGCAACTCTGTTGGATCATCCCCGACGCTCCGAACTCGGACCATCCCGGTTACCATATCGATAACGGCCCGTCGTGGGTCGCGAGCATCGTCAACGCGATCGGGGAAAGCCAATACTGGAACAACACGGTCATCGTCGTCGTATGGGATGATTGGGGCGGCTTCTACGATCCGTTAGCTCCCCTCAAACTAGACCGTCAAGGCGGGCCGGGCTTTCGCGTGCCGTTGCTCGTCGTCTCGCCGTACGTCCCCAAGAACGAGATATCGCACACCGTCTACGGCTTCGGAAGCATCGTCCGCTTCATCGAAGACACGTGGAGCCTAGGGCGTTTAGGCACCACCGACGGGACGTCGCGAAGCATTGCCGATATGCTGCATCTCGATCAGACGCCTCGCGCCTTCGTACCGATCAAATCGAAATACTCGCGCGCGCACTTCTTGCGCGAGCGTCCCTCGGGCCAACCCATCGATACGGAGTAGCGTCTTAGAAGTCGCTGTCGGGAATTCTGGGATCCGCGGGCTGGTGCATGAAGAAACTCGTGGTTTTGGGTGCTTTGATTGGAACGAACGTCCGTGGAGTCTGTGAAAAGTCGAGCGCATCGGCCGCCGGCGATGTGGCGCGCGCGTCGGCCTTCGTCATCTGCGGCAAGCCGTAGAGATCTTCGGCATACCGTAAGACGCTTGCGGTTTCGTAGGGCACGTGTGAAACGTAATCTTTTTTCGCGTATGGGGAAATGACGATGAGTCCGACGCGGAATCCGAGGCTGTCGTAATTTTTAAACGGCGGCGGAACCGGGTCGTACATACCGCCCCAGTCATCCCACTGCACGAAGACGACGGTAGAATCCCAAAACTTGCTTTCACCGATGGCGTTGACCAGCGAGGTCACCCACGAAGGCCCGTAGCCGCCGCCGCACGCGAGATGGTCCGAGTTGGCACACATCGGCGTAATCCAGGTGAAGTTCGAGAGCTGACCCTTTTTGATGTCGGACAAAAACTGTTTCTGCGGCGTGATGACTTTCTTCCAATCGGGCCCGTAGATGATATGCTTCACCGCCTGGTAGCCCGACCAGTAGCCGCCCAAAGGCATGGAGTACGCGCTCGTGTAGAAGCGCCACGAAAGTTTCTTGGCGTCGAGTTCGTCGCCGAGCGTCGTGTAGTCGAAGCACGGCTGTTGTGCCGGGCCATACGTCCGCTTCTTAGTTAGCGTCGACACCAAGTCTCTCGTACCGCCTTCACAGCCCCATTCGCCGTAGGGCACGTCGACGCTGGATTGAGCTTGCGCCGCGATGATGTATTGATGTGCGACGAAACTTTCGTCGAGCTGCGACGCGAACATGTGGTCGGCAAGCACGAACTCATGCGCCATGTCCCAATACGGTTTAGATTCCGAATGCGGAACGTAACCGAACTGCCCGTCTGCGGGGCCTTCGGCCTCTTGTTCCAAATTGAATCCCGTGTTGGTGCAATCGGTCCCGGGGAGTTTACCCGTCCCGGCACACGCGGCGAACATGCCTTCGGCGCCGTGGTCGATATCGTACACGACGGTAAGACTGATCGGCTTCAGCTTGATCGTTTTACCGTGCGAATTGACGGCGGTCGGCGCCGTCGTAGCGTGAGGAAAGCCCTCGAACATATCGTTAAAGCTGCGATTCTCTTGCACGATCCAAACGACGTGCTTGATTTTGCCAGCACCGGATGCAGAGAAACCGAGCGCCGAGTTGTTTTGCAGCGACGGTAACGCCGCATTTCGTGCACCGCCGCAACCGGCCGCAAGACCGCAACACAGCGCGAAAAAGAGCAGTCCCACGGTTCTATTCGCCATACATAAAAGTTCAACCGAAGATGCCTTCGCTCCCGGCAGAAATGGGAGGAAGGATTGACGCCCGCGATTAAAGTCGGCGTTCCCAGGAACCCCCAAGAATAAGGAGCTTTTGTGAAGGGACCCTTCAAACTCGCAGTGCCGTTGATCGCGGCGCTCGCAGCCGCCGCGTGTAGCGCAGGCGGCTCTTCAAATCTACCAATCTCGGCCGAGGGCGCACCCGCGGCAACGCACGTTCTACCGGGATATTTGACCGGAGCGCATCCGGCGTGCGCCGGTAGCCGCGTCGGCCAAGCGCAATGCGATGCGCTTATTAGCGATCGCGGTGCTCAGCCGGACATCTCCGGCCTGACTGCCGCTAATCTCGAAGCCGCCTATAACCTTCCGTCTAAGAAGGGCGGCAAAAAGCAGAGCGTCTACATCGTGGACTCGTACGACAATCCGAATATTGCAAGCGACCTTGCAACATACCGTTCTGCCATGGGCTTGCCGAAACCCAAGTTCAACAAATACAACCAAACAGGCCAGAAGAGCAACTATCCTCCGGCCGACAAAGGATGGGGACTCGAGGAAGACCTCGATGTCGAAATGGTTTCCGCGAGCTGTCCGAACTGCACGATCAACCTGGTCGAAGCAGACGACAACAGCTGGACGAACACCGAAGCGGCAGAGGAAGAAGCCGTGAAGCTTGGCGCCAAGATCATCAGCAACAGCTATAGCGGAACGGGCGCCACGGAAAGCGGATACGACAGCAAAGGTCTGACCTATCTCGCCAGCGGTGGCGACGACGGTTATTCCGGCGGCCTCGTCGATCCGGCGACGTTCCAACGGGTGGTCGCAGTCGGCGGCACCGATCTCACTGCCGACACCGGCACCAAGCGTGGTTGGACCGAAGTGGTCTGGTCCCGCGCCGGTGCTGGCTGCTCGCTAACGCAAGAAGCAAAGCCCGCGTGGCAAACCGACACGGGCTGCAAGTATCGC
>Ga0070764_10001365_pt1 | contig 10585 bp, 10 predicted proteins | sample HubBroMetageWRM4_FD_67287 | JGI IMG/M metagenome (GOLD analysis project Ga0070764, IMG submission 67287) | Warmed soil microbial communities from the Hubbard Brook experimental Forest, New Hampshire - Hubbard Brook CCASE Soil Metagenome WRM 4 | ecosystem: Environmental > Terrestrial > Soil >... | reverse complement strand
GCCTGCCGCAGTCCGTCCTCGAGGTGGCCGAAGCCCTCGACCCGCTCCCGCTCGGCGCTCACCGGTGGCTTGCCTGGGCTGCGTTAAAGCTCGGTTCGGTCACCCGACGAATCGTACGGGAACGGGGTGCAAGCAGATCGCGGTCGGCTGACCGGCCAGCCAGACCGATGGCTAGCGGACCTGCGTCGACCAGTAGGCGGTCTTGCCGTGCCTGGTCAGCAGGGCCAGGACGTCAACCCTGGAGTTCTGCGCGCTGATGTAGACCTTCAGGATCCGGCTGGTGCCTGATGGCAGGCTGACCCGCACCGAGCGCCCCCACTTGGTCGCGGCCGCATTCGAGTTGCGGACGTACAGGCTGGCCGGAGCGCCGTTGCCAGTGAACCAGGACGCCCACAGCCCGCCGGCCGGATCGGCTGCCAGCGCCGCTCCCGCGAACTGGCGCAAGGCGCTGGTCTTGGCCAGGTCGAGGGTCTTGCGGCTGCCTATCCGCAGCAGGTCCACGGCCGTTGCCGCCGGATAGTTAGTCAGGTACAGCGCGTAAATGCCGCTTCGGCCATGCCCGCGCCCGGTGATGGCGATCCGCTCGCTCACGATCGGGGTCAGGCCGCGCTTCTGAGAGCCAGGCAGCAGCACTGCCTTGCCGCTGGCGGTGCCGTTCTGATTCAGGCGCTGCGCGAATACACCCTGGTGTCGGTTGATGAGCGACTGGTAGGCGATGAAGGTCGCGTTGCTCTTGCCGTCCACCGCCAGGCCCGCGTTGTAGACGCAGCATGCTGTCGGCGGTATCTCGTGCTCCGGCTGGCCGGAGTGATCGACGGTGAGCGAGTCGGTGCCGCCAAAGGCTACCCACGGCTTGCCGTCCGCACCCATGGTCGCGGAGTCGCTGCTGCTGGTGTCAGGGATCGCTGGCAGCGGCGGGATGTTGGCCGGCGCTGACCAGGCGCCGCCGCCGATCGGCATGGTGGCTATGAACGTGCCCTGCGGGCTGGACGGCGAACTACTCGCGATGCCGTTCCAGATAGCGAAGATCCGCCCGGCACCCGCGGTGGCGTCCGGGTAGGTGAGCAGGAACTGGCCCCCGGCGATCGTCCTGGCCTTGCCTACCGCGCCGCGGGAGCTGATGACCGTGTCGTGGATCGCGCCGCTGCCGCCCGACGTCGTGCCGCTGGCCCAGATCACGTTCAGCGCCGCGTGCCCGCCCCTGGCCAGGCCGATGTCCTGGATCGTGTCCGAGCCAGCGGGCGTCACCTGGGTCCAGTGCCCTGGGCCACCCGCGGCCCGCGCTGGCATGCTGGCCGAAGCGGTGGCTGTCGCGGTGCTGGCCGCGAGAAAAACCGTCGCCGTCAGCATGGCGACCGTTGTGCTGAGCGTTAGCGTGCGCATGCAAGTAGCTCAGCAGCCAGAGCCGGCGAAGACAAGCCAACACATAACGGCTGAGAAGTGAATGGCTCGTGACCGAACTGATGAGCAGGGCCGCCAATATGGCGACCGGACCGGGAGGCGGCCGGGGTTCTGTATCGGCGCGGCTGTCCGGTGAGCCATGGCCACCGGGCATGGTGCTGGCGTTTTCTTGCGGCATCCCTTTAATGAGCTAGTTCACCGCGTTATGATCCGCGCCATGAGCGAGCCGGATAACAAGCCCACAGGTTTCTTCTACGGTCCTGGGGCCCAGGTCGAGCCGCTGGTGCCCGCAGCTGCCACAGACGAGACCGCGCTGACCCCGGCAGCCGAGCCGGCGGCCGGTGCGCCTGAGCCCGCCGCGCCGGCTGAGTCGGACGCGTTCCCTGAGCCCGTCGAGGTGGCTGACCCCGCGGCTCAGGCTGAGCCCGCCGCGCTCGCTGAGCCGGTCACTCCTGCTGAGCCTCCGGCGCCCGCTGCGGCGGCCGACCCAGCGACGGTGCCAGGACCGGCCGCGGTGCCCGAGCCGGCAGCGCCGTCGGAGCCGTCGGCCTGGGCTGCGCCGTCTGAGCCCGCCGCGCCCGCCGCGTTCCCTGAGCCGGTCGCGGTGGCGGAGCCTGCCTCGTTCCCGGAGCCGGTCGCGCCTGCTGAGTCGGCGGCCTGGACTGCGCCGTCTGAGCCTGCCGCGGTGCCTGAGCCGGTCGCGCCTGCTGAGTCGGCGGCCTGGACTGCGCCGTCTGAGCCCGCGGCGGTGCCCGAGCCGGTCGCGCCTGCCTCGTTCCCTGAGCCGGTCGCGTCGGCCGAGCCGGCCGCCTGGGCCGCGCCGTCTGAGCCCGTGGCGCCTGCCTCGTTCCCTGAGCCGGTCGCGTCGGCCGAGCCGGCGGCCTGGGCCGCGCCGTCTGAACCCGCCTCGTTCCCTGAGCCGGTCGCGCCAGCGGAGTCGGCCGCCTGGACCGCGCCGTCTGAGCCCGCCACGGCCCCGGAGGCCGCCGCCGAGAGCTACTCCGTCGTCAACCCGGACGGCTCGACGACAACCCGTCTGCCCGACGGCTCGTTCGAGACCGTAGTCACGCTCCCCGGCGGCGCGACGATCGTGACCTCGCGGACACCGCCGGGAGGATCGCCAACTCCGCCCCCTGCCGAACCGTCCCGCGGGCGCCGCTGGGGCAGACGAGACCGGTGATGAGACCAGGCGGCTAACCTGGTGCCCGAAGCGACTCCGCGTAGTGGAGTGACCGTCGCCAAGGCCCCGCCAGGGACGGGCGCGGCCGAGGCGGCAGCAGGGGTGGATTCTTCGGTGACATCTGCATGAATGCGGGTGACCGGCTGATCGCAAGCGCCGCGAACCCGCTGATCAAGCGCGTTCGGCAGCTCGGTGACCGGAAACACCGGCGGCGCGAGTCCGCATTCGTGGTTCAGGGCATCCAGCCGGTGTGGCAGGCGGTCGAGGCAGGGGCCGACATTGACACCCTGATCGTCGCCCCAGGGCTGCTAAGGCAGCCAGCCGCGAGCGCTATGGTCGCGGCGCAGGAGACGGCCGGGGTCCGGGTGGCGCGGCTGTCCGACGAGCTATTCGGCCGGATCGCCGACCGGGACGGGCCAGCGGGCCTGGCCGCCATCGTGCGGTTCGCGCCGCTGCGCCTGTCCGAGTTCGCGGCCGGGCCGTCCGCGGTGATTGCCGCGCTGCACGAGGTCGGCAACCCGGGCAACCTGGGCACTATCATCCGGACCGCCAGCGCCGCAGGAGCAGCGGGAGTGGTCCTGATCGGTGCGTGCGCGGATCCCTATGACCCGGCCGCGGTGAAGGCCAGCATGGGCGCGCTGTTCACGGTTCCTGTAGCTACCGCAGCGTCGCCAGCGGAGTTCCTGCGCTGGTCCCAGGAGCAGGGCATCAGCGTCGTCGCCACGTCAGGCCGTGCTCCGGTCTCGTACTGGGAGGCCGACCTGCGCCCGCCGCTGGCACTCCTGCTTGGCAGCGAGGGCGCGGGCCTGCCCGCGGACCTGATCGCAGCCGCAGATGTGCAGATCGCGATCCCCATGACGGGAACAGCGGAGTCGCTGAACCTGGCCGTCGCCGCGGGCGTCCTGCTCTATGAGGTCCGCCGCCGGGACGAGCTGCCCTAGGTCTAGACCGAACCCGGTTCTAGTTGGGAGGATCAGGGGTAAAGCTTGCAGAGTGCGAAGTAACGGAAGGCTGGATTGCTATGGGTGGAGTGCAGACCGAGACCGAGGCCGCGGAGGTCGGACTTGATCAGGCTCGGCTGGACCGGATAGGCAAGCACTTCGCCCGCTATGTGGACACCGGGCGGCTGCCCGGCTGGCTGATTACCGTGAGTCGGCACGGCAAGCTCGCCTACGTGGCCACCTACGGAAACCGGGACGTCGAGGCTGGCCTCCCGGTGGAGCCGGACACGCTGTGGCGGATCTACTCCATGACCAAGCCGATCACCTCGGTAGCGGCCATGATGCTGTACGAGGAGGGCGGCTTCCAGCTGACCGACCCGGTCAGCCGGTACATCCCGGCCTTCGCGGACGCCAGGGTCTTCACCGGCGGCTCCGATATCGGCTATACCACCGAGCCGGTCACCGAGCCGATGCGCATCTGGCATCTGCTCACCCACACTTCTGGCCTGACCTACGGATTCCACCGCAGCCATCCCGTCGATGCGATCTACCGGGCGAGAGGCTTCGAGTGGGGCAGCCCGCGCGACACCGACCTGGCCGGCATCTGCGACCTGTACGCGGGCATGCCGCTGCTGTTCCAGCCGGGGTCGGAGTGGAACTACTCGGTCTCGACCGACGTGCTCGGCCGGGTCGTGGAGGTGGTGTCCGGCCAGTCGCTCGACCAGTTCTTCGCCGAGCGGATCTTCCGGCCACTTGGCATGACCGAGACGGCGTTCTGGGCCGGGCCGGAGGAGGCGGGCAGGCTCGGGCCGCTGTACTCGCGCGGCCCCGGCGGCAAGGCCACGCCGATGGACGCGATGGGCCGGGCCGGCTACCGCAAGCCGGCCTACTTCAGCGGCGGCGGCGGCCTGGTGTCCTCGGCGGCCGACTATCACCGCTTCACCGAGATGCTGTTGCACCGGCCGGATAGCCCGGCTGGGGAGCTGGATGGCGTGCGGCTGCTGAGCCCCCGCACCGTCGCCTACATGACGCTGAACCACCTGCCCGGCGGCGCCGACCTGGAGGCGTTCGGCCGCCCGCTGTACGCCGAGTCAGTCTTCGCCGGAGTCGGCTTCGGCCTGGGCTTCGCCGTGCAGCTGGACGCCGCGGCCTCCAAGACCCTCTGCTCGGTCGGCGAGTTCAACTGGGGCGGCGCGGCCAGCACGACCTTCTGGGTTGACCCGGCGGAGCAGCTCACGGTCAGCTTCTTCACCCAGCTGCTGCCCTCGAGCGCGTACCCGATCAGGCCCCAGCTGCGTCAGCTTGTCTATCAGGCCCTGATTGACTGAGGTGCATGCTGAACGCCTCCTGTGACTCGATGGTGGTGGTCCGGCCCGGCTGCGTGCTGTTTGCCAAGAATTCCGACCGGGACCCCAACGAGGCGCAGTTCCTGGACTGGCAGCCGCGGCGCAGTCATGCGGCCGGGGCGACGCTGCGCTGCACCTGGATCGAGATAGCGCAGGTGCGGCAGACCAACGCGGTGCTGCTGAGCCGCCCGTTCTGGATGTGGGGCGCCGAGATCGGCGCCAACGAGCACGGCGTCATGATCGGGAACGAGGCGGTTTTCACCACTCAGCGGTACGCGAAGTCGGGCCTGACCGGGATGGATCTGCTGCGGCTGGCGCTAGAGCGGGCCGCGACCGCCGGCGACGCGGTGGCAGTGATTACCGGCCTGCTCGAGCAGTACGGGCAGGGTGGCGGCTGCGGGCACGAGCACCGAGGCTTCACGTACCACAACAGCTTCCTGGTGGCCGATCCTGGCGGTGCGTACGTGCTGGAGACAGCGGGCCGCCAGTGGGCGGTCGAGCGTGTCGGCGATGGCGCCCGGAGCATCTCCAATGGCCTGACGATCGAGCCGTTCGCCAGCAAGCACAGCGACCGGCTTAAAACCGCCGTCTCTGCCTGCCGCGTCCGCCAGCCGCTCACTCAGCGGCTGGCCGGCGCCGCGGCTGGTCCCGCTGACCTGATGGCGACGCTGGCTGACCATGGCAGCGCCGATGACACGCCGCGTTACTCGATAGTGAACGGTGCGATGGCGGCGCCCTGCATGCATGCGGGGGGCCTGGCCGCGAACTCGCAGACGACCGCGTCCTGGGTAGCGGAGCTGACTCCGGCCGGAGCGGCGCACTGGGTCACGGGGACGGCGGCGCCGTGCACCTCGCTGTTCAAGCCGGTGCGGCTGGCCCAGCCGCTGGCGGTGGGGCGGGAACCTACGGACCAGTTCGACCCGGCTTCCTTGTGGTGGCGGCACGAGGTGCTGCACCGGCTGATCATGCGCGACCCGGCCGCCGCCTATCCGGTGATCGCGCCCGAGCGCGCCTGGGTGCAGGCGCGCTGGCTGGCCGTGCCGCCCGAGCCGGACGCCGCGTTCGCCGAGGCCGACGCGCTGCTGGCGAAGTGGACGGCGGCGGTAGCCGCGCAGACGGCCGGGCGGGACATGCGGCCGACCTGGGTCCGGCGCTACTGGGGCAAGCGGGCTGAGCGGGCCGGACTGCCTGCTGCCGCGATCGGCGCTGGAAGCTAGCCGGCCCCGGATGAGAACAGCAGGCAGCCCGGCCAGGCCTCGTGGGCATGGAAAGGTGCACGGTCGAGGCGACATTGGTTGGATACGGATGGATGAGCCCGAGCGGGTCCGCGTCTCTGCGGCCAGGCCAGCTTCTTCTAGCAGTTCCCACGGCCAGCTTGCAGGCGGTAGTGGGGATACCTGCACACTTTGCCGGCCGACTATCGCAGACCACCCGCAAGGGGACCATCCGGTCGCCAGACGGGTAGGTAGCCTGTGCCCATGACCGTTTCCGTGGTGAACGCGGGGCCAGGCCGGATCAGTCGTTCTGCTCAGGTTCAGGCCAGTGCCAGCGAGATTTTCGAGATCGTCGCCGATCCGCGACGGCATGGTGAACTGGACGGCTCGGGAACGGTGCTCACGACCGTCGCGGGACCCGGCCGGCTCAGTCAGGGCGCCCGCTTCTCGGTGAAGATGAAGCAGTACGGCATGCCCTACAAGATCACTAGCGAGGTCACCGCTTTCGCCGAGGGCCAGCTGGTGGAATGGCGCCACCCGCTCGGACATCGCTGGCGATGGGAATTCGAGCCGCTGCCGGACGGCTCGACCCTGGTGACCGAGACTCTCGATTACAGCCACCTCGGCCCGGCCAAGGCAGGCGGCCTCAAGCTATCGGGAATGCTGCAGAAGGACACGGCCGCCATCGAGGCAACGCTGCGTCAGCTGCAGACGCGGTACTCCGGCTAACCGCAGCCGGCCTGGTCGGGGCGTTCCCGATGGCCTGGCTGGGAGTCAGCTCAGCCGCAGCCAGGCGGCGGTGTCGGCGGGCAGCAGGCCGTCGGCGAGGTCGCCGCTGGTCAGCAGAATCGCTTCGTGCGGCGGCAGCGGGACCGGCTGCGCGGAGACGTTGACGACGCAGCCGAAGCTGCCCGGCCGGCTGAAGGCCAGCACTCCGTCGGGAGCATCGAGCCAGGCCAGCTCGTCGTCATCGAGCAAGTCCCTGGTCCTGCGCAGGCGGAGGGCGGCCCGGTACAGCTCCAGCATCGAGTCCTGGTCACCGTCCTGGGCCGATACCGCCAGCATCCGCCACGACGGCGGCTGCGGCAGCCACGGACTGGCGGAGCCGTCCGGGCCGAAGCCGAAGCCGGCCGCGCCGGACCGCCAGGGCAGCGGCACCCGGCAGCCGTCGCGGCCGCGGACCAGGTGATCGGTCCGCTCGTAGACCGGATCGGCGAGGAGCTCGTCCGGGATGTCCTCGACCTCCCACAGGCCCAGCTCCTCGCCCTGATAGACGTAGGTACTTCCGGGCAGCGCCAGCGAGAGCAGGATGGCTGCCCGCGCCCGCCGGGTACCGAGCTCCAGATCGGGGAGACCTGGCTCGGGGTTCCAGCCGCCGCCGGTGCTGGCCCGGCCATAGCGGGTCAGGTGCCTGGTCACGTCATGATTGGACAGCACCCAGGGAGCCGCGGCGCCGATGCTGGCCAGCGCGGTGCTGATGACCTCCCGGAGCCTGGCCGCGTCCCACGGGGTGCCCAGATAGTCGAAATTGAACGCGGTGTGCAGCTGGTCGCCTTGCAGGTACGGACGCAGTCTCGTCAGCGGCTTCAGCCACATCTCGCCGACGAACAGGCCGTCGCGCGGATAGGAATCGATGACGTGCCGCCAGCGCCGGTAGATGTCATGCAGCCCGTCCTGGTCCTCCCACGGCTTGGCCGCCCCTTCCGGCAGGCTGGCCAGATCGGGCAGCTCCGGGTCCTTGACCAGGAAGTCCGCGACGTCGATGCGGAAACCGTCGATGCCGCGATCAAGCCAGAACCGCAGGATCGACTCGAACTCGGCCCCTACCTCGGGGTTGTCCCAGTTCAGGTCCGGCTGCTCCCTGGTGTACAGGTGCAGGTACCACTCGCCCGGCCGGCCGTCGGGCTCGGTCACCCTGGTCCAGGCCGGGCCGCCGAACATGGACGGCCAGTCGTTGGGCGGCAGCTCGCCGGAGTCTCCCCGGCCGGGCCGGAACCAGAACCTCGCGCGCTCCGGACTGCCGGGACCTGCGGCCAGGGCGGCAGTGAACCAGGGATGCCGCTCGGAGCAGTGGTTGGGAACCAGGTCGATCACTATCTTCAGGCCGGACGAGTGCGCGGCCCCGATCAGCTTCTCGGCCTCCCCGAGCGTGCCGAACAGCGGATCGATGTCGCGGTAATCGGCCACGTCATAACCGCCGTCAGCCATCGGCGAGACGTACCAGGGCGTAATCCACAGAGCGTCGACGCCGAGGTCGCGCAGGTACGGCAGCCGCGAGTGCACCCCGGCCAGGTCGCCAATGCCGTCACCGCTGCCGTCGGCGAAGCTGCGCAGGTAGACCTCATAGAAGACAGCGCTGTGGTGCCACGGCACCGGCAGGTCAGCGGCCTGCTCAGCCACCCTGGCGGTCCGTCGGCGCGCGGTGGCTGCCCGGCGCGGCCGGGCCGTCCTCGGCGGCGGAAGTCGAAGTAGCTGTTGCGGCGTGGCGTGGCCCTGCGGTCGCCGGCGCGGCCGGGGCGGGTGATCCGGAGGCGTCGGCGGCAGCCTGGGCGGCGTCGGCCTTCCGCTCCTTGCGCATCTGGTGCCACTTGTGGGCGATCGCCGCGAGCAGGGCCAGGATCACCAGCCCGGCGAGCGCGTCGCTGGCGTGGGAGAGATTCTTCGAGGCCTTGTCCCAGTCGCTGCCCAGGGCGTAGCCGGCCAGCGAGAGCGCGGTTACCCACACTGCGGTACCGATCAGGTTGAAGATCGCGAAGGGTGCGGCCGGCACCTCCACCAGGCCTGCCACCAGGCCGGTGAAGGCCCTGACCAGCGGGATTATCCTCGCCACCGCGATCGACCAGGCACCGCGGCCGCTGAAGAATCGCTCCGCGCGCTCGACGTCCTTCCTGGTCATGAGGATGTAGCGGCGGTACCGCTCGACGGCGGAACGGCCGCCCTTGCGGCCGGCGGCGTAGGCGGTGAAGGACCCGGCCAGCTCCGCGAGCGTCCCGATGATGATGACCAGCGGGAGGCTGAGGTGGTGCTCATATGCCAGCACGCCCGCGAATCCGAAGGTGATCTCGGAGGAGATCGGGATGCAGCAGGCCTGCACGAAGGCAAAGATGACCAGGGCCAGGTAGCCCTCGTTGGTCAGGAAGGTCGTCATGGCACCCTGTTCTACCTCATCAGAGGCGATGCGCAAGTCGCCTGTGGTCGGATAGCCGTCCGCCTGTGGTCGTATGGCCGCGCCCCGCCCCCTCGGGGAGGGCGGGGCGCAGCGGGCCGGGTCTGCCCGCGCGGGGGACACGGGCAGCCTGGCGGTCCCGGTCCCGGTCCAGGCCCGGGGGCTGGCCCGGGACCGGAAGCTGTTACCGCACCTTCAGCGCGATCGACGACGTCAGCTGAGCGGCCTGGCTTTCCCATTGCGCGTACGCGAACGGGAACCCGGAACGCTGGACGCCCTGAGCGCACTGATAGAGCGGCTGTGACGCCCAGGTGGGGTCGCTGGCCTGGTAGGCCCGCAGCGCGGCCAGGAACTTGTCGGACGCGTAGACCGGGTTCATGATCTGCCGCGCGGTACCCCAGCCCATGTCGTACTGCTGCTGGAACAGTCCCAGCGAGTCGCCGGTGCCATAGGCGAGATCCTGCAGCCTCGACTCCTGCATGGCGGTGGCCACCGCGATCACTGCCGACCTGACCCCCATCCGCGAGGCCAGGGCCTGCCGCACGATCGTGGTCGCGTTCGCGTACTGGGCCGGGCCGATCGGCATGAAGTTCTGCGGGGCGGCAATCCGCACGGGCAGCAGCCGGTCGGCCGACGGGATGATGCCCCTGGCGGCCAGCGCCGGGTTGGTCTGCCGGTTCAGGGCCGCCCGCACGATCGTGAACGTGAGTGGCCGTGAGCTGGTGCCGGCGTCGGGCCGCCGCGACGACGTCAGCTGAGCGGTCCGGTGCAGGTGCGCGGCGTGCTGGCCCGCGGACAGGGCCGCGGGGGCCCAGGCGGAAGCGGCCAGGCTGGCGACCGGAGGACCGGCGGCCGGGTGCCCGGAGGGGGCGATGGTCGCGGCGCTGGCGGTGCCGGCCCCGGTCAGGACCAGGGCAGCGGACAGGCAGCCGATGGTCATGCGGCGACCGCGCATCACACGAGTCAGCCGGTCAGCTCGAAGCATTCGTTCCCTTCCTGCCGTGTCCCCGCCGCTCGTCCGGCCGGGGCCGGACGGGGATGAGCACGGCAGGCGGTCGCTGCGCGCTCGGGCACGCGCAGCGCGCATGCTTCGCTAGGTCAAGCCGGACCGGGCCGGGCTGGCGGGAGGCCGGCCCGGTACCAGTCGCGAGTGGGGGCCAGGCGGGACGCCCGGCACCCCGGCGGAGGATCTGTAGGGGTATAACGCCAGGTCAGAATCCGCGGCATCCCGGTATGGCCCTTGTCACTATCGCTGGCAACCGGGAATAGGCGCGGTGCGCCCAGGTGCAGGGCAGGTCAGTGCGGTGGAGGGTGGACGCGATGCAGCCCGCAACGGC
>Ga0070764_10001363_pt1 | contig 10597 bp, 6 predicted proteins | sample HubBroMetageWRM4_FD_67287 | JGI IMG/M metagenome (GOLD analysis project Ga0070764, IMG submission 67287) | Warmed soil microbial communities from the Hubbard Brook experimental Forest, New Hampshire - Hubbard Brook CCASE Soil Metagenome WRM 4 | ecosystem: Environmental > Terrestrial > Soil >... | reverse complement strand
ATGCTGCGTCGATTCGCGTGCTGGAGAAATCCGGATTCGTGCGTGAAGGCATTCTGCGGCGCAGCGCCATCAAGAACGGCGTGATTCTCGACCAGGCGATGTACGCCAAAGTGCGGTAGGTAGTTGGGCGGATCGGCCACTCAGCGTTGCAGTTCAGCCTGCTTATGCGGCCGGCTTTAGCCGCGGAAGTGCGAGGCCTTACCTCAGGCGCTAAAGGGCGAGTCTTCGGCTAGCCGTTCATGCACGCCTGAAGGCGTGCTCCACCTGTGGCGGCCAAGGTGAGTAAGCCCGTCGTTGCGCAGCGGCAACATCTCTCCTGCTAGCATAGTTCCGTGGCGCCGCTGCTCGACATCCAGAACCTCAACATTGAATTTGCGACTGCGCAGGGGCGCGTGACCGCTGTCCGCGATGTGAGCTTTCACATCGACGCAGGCGAGGTGCTGGGGCTGGTCGGCGAATCGGGTTCCGGCAAGTCCGTCAGCTCGCTGGCGATTCTCCGGCTGCTGCCACCGCAGGCCCACATCGCCGGCAGCATTCGTTTCCGCGGCGACGATCTTCTCGCCCTGCCCATCCAGCAGATGCAACACATCCGCGGCGCCGGCATCGGCATGATCTTCCAGGAGCCCATGACGGCGCTCAATCCGGTCATGCGCGTAGGCGACCAGGTCGCCGAAGCTGTGCTGGCGCACGCCGGCAACGGGACTAAAGCCTCGAGCTCCACCACCAAGTCTGAGGCGTGGAGCCGCGCCATCGAGTCGCTACGTACCGTCGCCATCGACGATGCTGACCGCCGGGCGCGGGACTATCCTCACCAGCTCTCGGGAGGCCAGCGGCAGCGCGTGATGATCGCCATGGCCATCGTCAATCGTCCGGCCCTGCTGATCGCCGATGAGCCCACCACGGCTCTGGACGTGACCATCCAGGCGCAGGTGCTGGAGCTACTGGCCGAGCTGCGGCAGAAGTTCTCGCTGGCCATGCTGTTCATCTCCCACGACCTCGCCGTGGTCTCGCAGGTGTCGCACCGTATCGGCGTGATGTATGCGGGAAGCCTGGTCGAGATGGGAATGGCGGCGGATGTTTTTCGCAATCCCGCGCATCCCTACACCCGCGGCCTGTTAAACTCGGTGCCAACCTTGCGCTCCGATCGCGCCAAACCGCTGCAGACGATTGAAGGCACCGTGCCCGCCCTCGCGACCATCCCGCCGGGGTGCGCGTTTGAGCCCCGCTGTGGCGTGCGGGTCGCAGCCTGTAGAGACGCTCTTCCACCACTGATCGAGGTCGCGCCCGGCCATCTCGCACGCTGTCCGGTGCTTGCGCAGGAGGTCCGCTGACCCATGCGCCTGCTCGTGCTCAGCGACGTTCACGCCAACCTGGAGGCGCTGGAGGCTTCTCTGAAGGCGGCTCCCGCTTACGATGTCATGGCGAACCTGGGCGATGTGGTTGGCTACAACGCCTCGCCGAATGAGGTGTGCGACCGCATCCGCGAGATGAATGTTCCGGTGGTCCGCGGCAATCACGATCGCGCCTGTTCCGGTCTGTCGAACCTGGCGGAGTTCAACCTGGTAGCCGCAATGTCGGCGCGCTGGACCCAGATGAAGCTCACGCCGGAGAACACTGAGTGGCTGCGCAACCTGCCGGAAGGCCCGTTACGCCATGATCATGTGCAGGGCGTGGAGTTCGTGCACGGCTCGCCGCGCGACGAAGACGAATACGTCCTCAACGTGCCGACGGCGGCGCTCGACTTTCACTTGCCCGGCCATTCCGACGTCATCTTCTTCGGACACACGCATCTGCAAGGCGGTTTTGCTTACAACGTTAGCGACGGTAGAACGCGGCCGCTGCTTCCGAAGTATTCCAATGACGACGAGATTGCTACGTGGAAGATTGAACTGGATCCCGGCGAACGCTATCTGATCAATCCAGGATCCGTAGGCCAGCCTCGCGATAATGACTGGCGAGGCGCTTTCGCATTCTACGAAAAGAAAGGCGATGGCTTGGCTACGGTGACGTTTTACCGCGTGCCCTACGACGTCGAACAGACGCAGGAACGCATCCTCTCAGCGAACCTTCCCGAGCGCCTTGCGACCCGCCTGGCCTTGGGCCGGTGAGCTGTATTTCGCAAGTAACTCACATCCGCGGTCAGCTACTCCTAAGACAACCACTGCATCGAAATAATTAGAGGTAAACTGTCAACCATGTCCATTCGTCCTTTTCCCGGAAAATCGCGCTACCACTCGCAGGAGTTCGTCGGCGGCCCCATCACCAGCCTCGATCAGGGCTATCTGGTGGCGAACGTGGATGGTGGCGCACGCGGCAATCCCGGTCCGTCGGGCTATGGCGTCGTGATCGAAGACGAGCTCGGTCGACCGGTGGCCGAGTTGAGCGAGTATCTCGGGCGGCAAACGAACAATTACGCGGAGTACTCGGGCTTGCTGGCGTCGTTGAGCTACGCTCTACGCCATGGCTTCAAGGCACTGAAGGTCGTAAGCGACTCCGAGCTGATGGTGAAGCAGATCAACGGGCAGTATAAGGTTAGCAGTCCTACATTGAAGGAGCTGCACCAGCAGGCGATGAAGCTGATCGATCAGTTTGAATGCTTCGAGATCAAACACGTGCTGCGCGAGAAAAATCGCGAGGCGGATCGCCTGGCCAATCTGGCGATGGACCGCGGAATCGCCAAGAAAGCTCCTGCAGTCAGCGCAACGGACGTCGGCGGAGTAGCGGCGGTAGTGCCGGAAATTAACGGCGTGGTGCGCGATGGTGTCGTGCACTTCATGGGCAACGCATTGCCCGACGGAACGCTGGTGAAGATTCGTGCGGTCAAGCCGTAAGAGACGCCCATCTTACGGTGAGATTCCAGCCTCAAGTCTCACCGTCTTACTAGGAAGAAAGTCGCCGGAATTTGCCCGGACGTGACGCTCCCGTATCGGGGAACGCCTGCTGGAAGACTCGTGTTACTGCTTCTTCTGCCCACCTAGAATCTGGTTCAGTGCATTCCCCAGAGGATTGGCTTGCTGCTTGTTCTGCTGCGGCTGATTGGTTTTGGCCGGCTGCTGGCCTTGCTGCTGCTGACCGCCAACGATCCCTCCCACCAGGCTGCCAAGATTATTCGCACCGCCCTTGCCACTCAGCAGGCCGCCTGCCGTCGGCAGCAGGTTGTTTAGCTTCATCTTCGCGATCTGCTGTACGTCAGGCGCGACCATCGGGTGGTTCATGTTGCCAGTGACAAGCACCGGCAAGACTAATTCGCCATTCTTGTTAGCAAGCGCAGTGTTGAGATAACCGCCAACCCCAGTACCGCCGACCGATTGGCTGAAGCCCTTGTTGAGGACCGCAGTCACGTGCATGTTCAGGTCCTGGCTCACCAGGTTGATCGTGCCCTGGGCCGCCAAGTTGCCTATGTCGAGCGCAGCCTTAGTGTCGTTGGTTTGAGCGACTCCATTGTGAATGTTGTAGCTGCCACTCATCTGTGAAATCGCGGTGTAGCCCTTCGGTGTGACCCCGCCGAACTTGCCGATCTTCGACAACTCCCCAGGCAGGTCAAGCTTCATCAGCTTGCCGTTAGCAAGGGTCATGTTCATCGTTCCGTTCAACGTCTGCGCAACTTCGCCCGAGGCCGGTGTCGTAAAAGTTACGTTGGTAGTTGCACCGAGCGTGCCGTACAGCGTGTCTTTAACCGACGACATGGATGACATCATTTTGTTGGCGTCAACACCAGTCAGCTTAACGTTGACGGTGAAGGCCATCGGATTGGGCCGGGTGTCAACCGTAATGCTGCCGCTTTGCTGGCCGCCGAAGACCTGTGAGGTGAGGGGATTGAGCTGAACGATACCGCGGTTGAGGCTCACGTTCGACTTCACGTTGGTCAGCGTTGTCTGCTCGTAGATAATCGTTCCAACCGCGATAGTGCCGTTGCCGGTAGCAAGTTGCAGCAAGCCGGGCTGAGCCGCCTTGGCAGGAGCAGCATCGGCCGACGGAACCAAGCTCCAGGATGCATCGGCGCGTTTCTTGGCAGGGGCCTTCTGTTGAGGTGCGGAGCCGCCGGTGATCTGCTCCAATTCCGTTACATTCACCTTGTCCGCGCTCAACGCGAAGGTCAGACGCGGCGCCTGGAAGTTGGTGACACTTAGATTGCCGCTCGTGTTGGTCGAGCCCAGCGAGGCCACGAGATTCGTTACGTTCATCGAGTTCTGTGTGAATTGCAGATTCGCGTTGCGGATGTTCAGCGGCTGGGTCAGCGACGGCATTCTGAGCGACGCGTTCTGCAGCGCGCCCGAGCCGCTGAACTTCATCGCATCGGTGTTCTTGATTGGCCCGGTGGCGTGCACATCGAGCGTGATGTTCCCGCTGCCCGACATGCCTTCGGCCGCGCTGATGCCATAGGCCTGCGCAATATTCAGCAACTCATTGACCTTGCCATTGATGGTCTTTACCGAGGCGTCGACGTTCGGGGACACGCTGGTGTACTGCGTCAACGTCATTTGTATGGCCAGTGAAGTTGCGCCGGAGGTCGCGGTGAAGTTGTTGGACTGGATCTGCTGCGGCGTCATCGTCAGATCGATTGCAGGCACCTTGACCGGCTGCGGAATCTGCTTTCCTGTCATCTCCAGATTGCGAGCGTTGACGTTGCCGTTGAACGCCAGTTGGCTGGTCGGGCCCTGCGCGTGAACGTTGGCCGTGATCTGACCGGCTATGTTGGCTTCGGTGCTGAAGGCCAGACCAAAGGCAGCAGCCAGCCGCGCAGCATCCTGAATCGAGGCGTTCGACGTGCTCACATTCACGTCAACGACAGCAGGCGTCGGCCGGCTGTTGAATGTTCCACTCAACGACAGAGGCGTCGAGCCCAGCTTCAAATCACACTTCTTGATGTTAATGACATCGCTGTTAAGGTTATCGGCGATGTCAAAGTTGGCGGAGATGGGATAGCCGACTTGCACACCGTGAACAACCGCGTTCTCGGCCTTCAGCGAGCCGGATGCGCTCATCGCACCCCCGGCGTTGGAAATGTCGGTTGAGCCGGAAAGAACTGCGTCGGTTCCAGCCAACGCGTCTGAGTTCAGAAACTTCTGCGCTCCTGCGAGCGACACTTGATCCAACTTCAGCGTGCCCTTGAAGGGGGTCGTCGTCAGGTCGGTGTTGTTCACCGGACCCCCGTTACCGCTCAAGCTCAACGTCTGCGAGCCATTGCCCGGCAAGTGCGCGGTCAGATCGAGCGAGAACGGCTGGCCGGGCGCGTAGTCCTTCAGTGCAACATCGATGTGGTCATACACCGCACGCGACTGGTGTTTCTGATAATCAGTCACCGCGATCTGGCCATCGGTAATCTTTAATTCGCCCAGAGTGAACGCATTGCCTTGGGCATTCTCGGTGGGTTGGACCGGCGCCGGTTTTGCCGGCTGCTGCGGCTGAGCAGGAACGTTGGACGGAGCTGCCGGGGTACTGGCCAGCGTCGAGAAGTTCCACACGCCGTTCTGGTTGCGGATAAGCTCGATCTGCGGGCGCTTCAACTCCAGGCTGTTCACCTCGACGTCTTTGCGGAGTAGGGGCAGCAGCTTCACACTGACATCAAGTTGAGAAACCTGCGCAAAAGGCACCGTGCTGTGGAAGTTCGGATCTTCGCCGATGGTGACGTTGTTGGCTTCCACCCGCAGCGGAAAGACCCCCAGCGACATCTCGCCCAGCTGCACGGGCCGGTTCAGCCGCTGCTGAAGATCCGATTGAATCTGTCCGCGATACTGATTGACATCGATGAGATGGGGAAGGGCCAGGAGAGCTCCCACGATGATCACAACGAGCACGACGACGACGATGATTAGCCTTCTCATCCGAGCACCTGGTGTGCGCTGGTTGCGCGGGACTCTTCATTCCTGGAAACAGCTTCTGCCATACATAGAAGCCGGTTAGCAAAGCCCAGTTGCATTATTTGCCCGACGCGTAAGCTCAGACTCCGGAGCACAGGGAGCGAATCGCATTCTTTGGCTCAGCGTTGACGGTTACGAAATGTCGGGTCGACGAGTTGCGCAAGGCGAGAGACTGGTTTTGCGAGATTTGCCTGAGAAGAAGTGTGACACGGAGACAGTAACATTGGAAGCGTGGAATACAGAGCTAGGTCGCTGCGGTGGAAGTCTCGTCTTCTTCCGCTTCCGCTCGGATGAGACCGAACTTCTTCAGCTTGTACCGCAGAGCGTCGCGGCTGATGTCGAGCAGGCGCGCGGCGTGCGTCTGATTGCCGTTGGCCCGAGACATGGCAATCTCCACCAACTCGCGCTCCACTTCTTCCAGCGATGTTCCACCGTCGGGAATCTCCAGCTTGGGCAGGCTGCGCCCGTCGGGCAGTTGCTTGCCGGCCAAGCCGCCGTTTTGTCCTGACGACAGCTCGAAAGCGGTAAACGAAGAATGCTGTTGGGCCACGGCGAAGGGCAGATAGGCCGGGTTAAGCTGATCATCTTCTTCCAGGATCATGGCACGTTCGACTGCGTTCTTCAGCTCACGGACATTGCCGGGCCAGTCGTATTTCAGCATCAGCTTACGAGTCTCTTCCGTGATGCCGCGGACGTTTTTGCGGAACTTGCGGTTGTAACGCTCGAGAAAGAATTCCACCAGTGGCAGAATATCTTCTTTGCGCTCGCGCAGCGGCGGCAGAAAGATCGAGATGATCGCCAGACGGTAATAAAGATCCTGGCGGAACTGGCTTTCGCGGACGGCGCGTTCCAGATCGCGATTCGACGCCGCGATGACGCGCACATCCACCTGCATGTCGCGGACGCCACCCACGCGGCGGATGATCTGGTCCTCCAGAACACGCAGCAATTTGGCTTGCAGCAGAGGCGACAGCTCTCCGATTTCGTCGAGGAAGAGCGTCCCGCCGTCGGCCATCTCAAACAAACCCTTCTTCATGGCCTTGGCGTCGGTGAAGGCGCCGCGCTCATGGCCGAAGAGCTCGGCTTCCATCAAGGTTTCCGGGATGGCGGAGCAATTGATGGCGACGAACGGCTTCTCCTGCCTTCGGCTCTGGTAGTGAATGGCTTTGGCAATGAGGTCCTTGCCGCTGCCGCTCTCGCCCTGCACCAGAATCGTGGTGGCTTCGCTTGCCGCAACTTTGTTGACGAAGCCCAGCAGCTCCGACATCTTCTGCGAAACGCCGATGACATTGTGGTACCCGGTGCGGCGACGCATCTCGCCGCGCAGCGACTCGACCTCGGAGCGCAGGCGGGTGGTTTCCAGCGCATTCTTGACGGCGACGGCCAACTCGTCGAAGTCCAGCGGCTTGCCCACAAAATCGTAGGCGCCTAGCTTCAGCGCCGTCTTCACATCCTCAAGTTGAGGATCGGCGGTGATCATGATGACCGCACGCGCGTCACCGGATTTCTTCAATTGCTCGAGGATTTCGATGCCGTTCAGGTCGGGCAGGCGCACGTCGAGCAGCACGAGATCCGGAGACTCGTTGTGAGCCACGCGGAGCGCAGCCGTACCGTTGTCAGCCTCTAAGACGTGATATCCCCACTCTTCGCACTTCTGCCGCAGAGACCAACGAACGAGCTTCTCGTCGTCGACGATTAAGACTTTTTCCGAGGGCATTCGTTCTTCTTTGGCAATAGGGTACTACAGGACTGGGCGATATAACCCACCGGCTACCACCAACGGGGTAGACGCGGCGATTCCATCTTCGGCTGAATCATCATTCATTTGTGAAATCTTCCACGTTCGGCAACTCTGACCGGCCGTCCGATCATCCAGTCGTCCGGGTGGAACCGTGTGGGCTGATATCTCTTCGCCTGCGTATGCGTTGCGGCATTTCGGCAGCGACTTCTTCGCGACTCTCGGGCCGGGACCTTGGAAGGCTTGGCCGGCGGCAGCACCGTTAGCTGTTCACGCCGCGCAGTACACCATCTCTCTCAAGCTGTTTGGCTGGGCCGCCGATAAATGGTTTGTGCGAAGAGTCACGCTGGTTTACGGACTGTCCCTCGCATTAACCGGAGTCACGCTGCTGGGAGTCGGCGAGTGGGGCGCCGGCAGGTTCGAGGGTGGCTCGGCCGATCGCGGGCCCACTGCTGCGCTTGATCCTTCCAGCTACACCCGCGATCGCATAGCGATTCAGCCCATGCCGATGCCGGAGCTGCCGGAGAGCGATCATCTTCCGGCAAACACCCCGGAATACACTTTTCGACGCGCCATTCCCGAAGTTCGACTGCAGTTCACGGTGGCCGACCAGCGGGGCAAGCTGGTGCGCGATCTCTCGGCCGATGACATTCGCGTCTTCGACAATCAGTCGCAGGTAGCACACTTCAAGGAGTTCGAGCGCGGCGACGATCTGCCACTGCAACTCGGCCTGGTGATCGACACCAGCGATTCCGTGCACCGCGTGCTGCTGCAGGAGAAGGCGGCAGCGATCGATTTCCTTGACACGGTCATGCGGCCGCAAACCGACCACGCGTTCGTGATTGCCTTCGGCGGCGAAATCAAGACCTGGCAAAGTTCGACCTCTGATCGCCAGGCACTTGTCGATGCCGTCAATCGTTTGAAGGAGCCGGGTTGGGGCACGCGTGTCTACGACGCCCTGTACAGCGCCTGCTCGGGTCAACTCGCGGCCGCAGGCGACGGCAAGGATCTGCATCGCGCGATCGTTGTCCTGTCCGATGGCGACGATACCGACAGCCTTCACGGGCTGGCTGACGTTATCGCTGCAGCCCAGCGCAGCGAAGTGCAGATCTATCCGTTGACCATTCATCCTAAGAGGGCCGTTGAGCGTGGCGATCGAGTTCTCCAGCGTCTGGCCGACAGCACTGGCGGACGGCTCTACGTCGCCGATTCAGCCAAAGATCTGGGAACGGCTTTCGCGCAGATCGAGCAGGAGCTGCGGACGCAATATTACGTCTCGTTCCCGCCCCAGCAGTCCACTCCGGGCTTCCACTCTCTACGGGTCGAGGTGCGCGCTCCGGCCCACCTGGAAGTGCATGCGCGTGAAGGCTATTACGCGGCGGAACAGTAAGCCCACGTCCTTCGTTGGCGAAAAATAATCGGGTATACTCGTCGAGCGAAGGGGGTAAGGTGAGTTCGGTCGGCTTGCAACCAGGCGAGCAAGTGCATTCCCGTCCGATCACTCCCTCGGCGATGTTCTCGGCTCGTACGCTTCTTTATTCCCTGCTGCTGATAGTTCTTGCGATTGGGCTTTACTACCCGGTCAAAACGCATCCCTTCGTCTATTTCGTCGACAACGTTTACGCCACCGAGAACGTCCACGTCCAGAATGGCTTGACCTGGGACACCGTGAGTTGGGCGTTCGTCACCTACGACGCCGGCAACTGGCATCCGGTGACCTGGATGTCGCATGCCCTCGATTTCCAGCTGTACGATCAGGATCCCGCGGGCCATCACCAGACCAGCATGTTGTTGCATGGGCTGAACGCTGTGCTGCTCTTCTGGGTGCTCTTCCAAGCCACCGGATACGCCGGCCGCAGCTGCATGGTGGCGGCGCTGTTCGCCGTACATCCCATCAACGTTGAGTCAGTCGTCTGGATTGCCGAGCGTAAAACGGTGCTGAGCATGATGTTCTTCCTGCTCGCTCTTGGCGCGTATCGCTGGTACGCCAGCAAGCCCAGGGTCGGGCGCTACACCGTTGTCGCGGTGCTCTTCGCGCTTGGACTGATGGCGAAGCCTCAGATCATCACCTTCCCCTTCGTTCTGTTGCTGTGGGACTACTGGCCGCTACGCCGCATGGCCGTTGGCAAGGTATCGACGACCGATTCTGCATTCGAGCAGAAGAGCCCGCGCGCGCTGATCGTAGAGAAGTTTCCGCTGTTGGGCATTGCCGCCGCCAGCGCGGTGATGACGATGAAGGCGCAGAGTGCCGGCGGCGCGGTACTGTCGCTAGCCTCGACACCACTGTCCATCCGGCTGTCGAACGCCATCGTCTCGTATGTGAGATACATCGAGAAGGCGCTATGGCCGGTGCATCTTGCCCCCATGTATCCCCACCCGGGAAATTCGCTGCGGGCCTGGCAAGTTTATGGCGCGCTGCTGATCCTGCTGGCGATGACGATGTTCGTGTCCGAACGTGCCACACGCCGCTACCTGACGGTCGGCTGGCTGTGGTTCCTGGGCACGACGGTTCCGATGATCGGGCTGGTCCAGGTTGGGCGGCAGGCCATGGCCGATCGCTATGCTTACCTGCCGCTGCTCGGTATCTTCATTATGATCTGCTGGGGCGTGGCGGATTGGGTCGAAGAGAAGCATCTTCCGTCGGCGTTGCTGCCTGCGGCGAGTTGCGTTGTCATCGCAGCACTTGCGCTGGCGGCGCATCGCCAGATCGATTATTGGGCCGACAACATCACGCTGTGGACACACACTATCGAAGTCACGGCGCCGAACTACATCGCGCAGGATGACCTGGGCGGCGCACTGATGGATCGCAATCGCCTGGAAGAAGCCATCGGACACTTCCGTGAGGCGGCGGAGATCCATCCGGTCGATCCAGTCAGCAATTTCAACATTGGCTTTTACGATCAGCAGCACGGCAATCTGGAGGAGGCGATTTTCCAATACAAGAAGGCGATCCTCCTGACCACTAGCCCATCGCTGAAGATTAAAGCCTGGAACA
>Ga0070764_10001362_pt1 | contig 10598 bp, 12 predicted proteins | sample HubBroMetageWRM4_FD_67287 | JGI IMG/M metagenome (GOLD analysis project Ga0070764, IMG submission 67287) | Warmed soil microbial communities from the Hubbard Brook experimental Forest, New Hampshire - Hubbard Brook CCASE Soil Metagenome WRM 4 | ecosystem: Environmental > Terrestrial > Soil >... | reverse complement strand
AAGCAGTTCATCACGGCGGTAGCCGAACTGCTTCTCCGCCTGTACGTTTAGCAGCACGATCTCGCCGCCTTGGTTGACCACCACCATCGCGTCGGGCGCCGCCTCCAAAAGCCCGCGGTACTTCGTCTCAGATTCCTTATTCTCGGTGAGGTCGCGGCTAATAACGGAAAACCCGCGCAGATTTCCGGCGGGGTCGCGCGACGCTGTGAACGTGGTGCGGATCTGATAGCGCGTACCGTCTTTGCGGACGCGCATGCCTTGTTCTTCATACTGGCCGCTTTCGGCGGTCTTCCGGAGTATCTCCCCGGGCCTTCCCAGATTGACGTCGTCCGCCGAAAAGAAACGTGAAAAATTCTGACCGGCGACTTCCTCCCACGTGCAACCTGTCATTCGCTCCGCACCGGGATTCCAACTGCGAATCTCGCCCTGCGGCCCCAACATTAGGATGGCATAGTCTTTGACCCCATCGACCAGCATCCGATATTTACGTTCGCTTTCTTGCAGCGCCCCCTCTGCTGTCTCGCGGCGCGAGTTGTCGCGCTGGACGCTCAAGCCGGCGGCGACCGTAATCAACAAGCCAACGAAAGTACCGAGTATGAGCGTAATTTTAATTTGGCTTGTGCTTCGCTGCGCGTCCGCGAGGCGCAGCGCCAACAATCGTCGTTCTTCGTCCTGCATCCGGCCAATGACCGCTCGATATTCGACGCCGACGCGCAGGCCTGGCCCGACGCGAAGCGCTTCCGATGCGGCGCTAGGCCCCTGGTTCCGGCGGAGATCAATAATTTCGTCGGCGCGCCCCATTCTCCCGGCGGCCAGTCTTTCGAGGGCCAGCATATTTTCCCGTTGTGCCGGGTTGTCGGACGTCAATTCGCCAACGGCTGCCGTGTGCTGCTCAAGGCTCACTCTGGCGGCACGGTAGGGATCGAGATAAGTTTCCTCGCCAGTTAGAACATATCCTCGGATGCTCGATGAAACGGTCTCCAGCGCGAATTGCATGTCCTGAAGGTTCTCCAGGACCTCGTGGGTGTGCTGCACCCAGCGGCCGTTTTCACCGGAAATGACAATACTTCGATAGGCGAAGCCAGCCACGATCAGCAGGATCGCGATGGCAGCACCGAATGCGAATTGCACCGTCCGCTTTGTCAAGAATCTAATCATCGCGCCCTATGCCGCTTTACCGCTTGTCGGAGAGTGATTTCCTGCTCAGGCTGATCCATGCGCCGATCAAGGCCGATATCGGCCAAGACCGCTTTCGTGCTTGCGCCGATCTCGTGGCCGTCCGGCCACCGCACCTTGGCGTGGAAACTCGCCCCCTTTAGCGGGCTGAAACGCCGCGATGAATGTCGCCGTTCTATCATTGGGCGCCCGGGAAAATTCCGGCCATCGATGTTGAATCGAAGATATTGGCCGGACTCACCCAAAAACCTCTCAGACAACATGCTGCCGATAGCATCGACGGCGTGAAGGACCGTGACCGTCACGATTTGCTTGGCTAAGGCGAAGGACATGGCTGTTCCAAGCGATATTATCGTTCAACGCTGCCACGTCGTCTTGCGTAGATGTACTTATAACGACCGGAATTTTTGCTCTTCTGGTTATTTGTACGATAACCGACCGTCGCAACATCAGCGCCTGAGGTGCGGCCTTGAGGCGCAACAATTGGAGAGCGGACCGAGCTCCCATTTTTTAGGGCGCATGGTGGGCTGTTAGGGGCAGCAGATACCTACGGACCAAGGCTGCGAGCGTCATCGGATCAAACGGCTTCGACAAGATACCTTGGACGCCGAGCGAGATGTATTGCTCGATCTCTGCGCTCTGCGTACGGGCGGTCAGGAACAGAACCGGAATGTGGGCAGTCCCCGGATTCTTGCGCAGGTTTGTCAGCGTTGTTGGTCCGTCCATGAGCGGCATCATCACATCCAGCAGGATGAGAGAAGGCGACCATCGCGCGGCCATCACGAGCGCATCCGCGCCTGATGCGCAGGCCCGCGTCCTGAATTCCGGGTCTAGACCGAGCGACACGTCTACGACCTCGCGAATGTCCGGCTCGTCGTCCACGAGAAGAATGCGAATGTCAGTCATACCGTCTCCCTGGAGACGAGCGCCGACCGGGCTGCCAAGCGATCACGCACCGCCGCCACGAGGCTATCGATCGAGATTGATGATTTGGCTAGCGCCGCGTGCTGCTGCGCGTCATCCGCTAAGTTCGCTTCCTCGCCGGAGAAAACGAGCATGGGAATTACATTGCCCTTGCTGTCGCGCAGCTCGGGCAGCTGAGCGGGGCTGGCCCCGGGGACAAGCGCCACGTCAAGCACCGCAAGGTCGAAGTCACTGGCCTTCAGCGCACGCCGCGCCTCATCGATCGAATTGACCGTTACGACGTCGGCAATTTCGCTGAGAGCGCGCGCAACGACATTGTCGTCGTCGACATGAAGGATGCGCGGACGTCGGTGCGGATCGTGCACGGCGCCCTTGACTAGCGCCCGCGAGAGACGGTCCAAGTCGACTGGCTTGCTGAGCCAATCCAGGACATTGAGGTCGGATGCCCTCACGTCCTCGCGCCCGCGGCTGGGATCGACAGACACTACGATGATCGATGTGTCCCTATATTGCGGCAGTTTGCGCAGCCGCACGATAAGACTTATGCCGTCATCACCATGCGGCAGGTGGATATCCACCAGAATTGCATGATATTGAACTGCTGCCGCGCGGGTGAATGCGTCGGCTGCAGAATAGGCAAAATCGGTGGCAAACCCGAGTTGCTTTAATTGCCCGCGTAACGTGAGCGCAGTATCGAGATCATCTTCACAAAGCAATAAACGTGCTGCGTCCGGTTTCGGACCCCGGTCGATTGCCAGATTGGCCACGTGAACCCAGCAGGGCAACTCAACGTGAAAGATCGTTCCGCCGCCAGGAGCATCAGCGAATCCTACTTCGCCACTGAGCCGATCGACAATTTGCTTGACGATACTGAGGCCTAGGCCGGTACCGCCCTTCTGTCGCGCGTTCGTGCCATCGGCTTGTGCGAATTTCTCGAAGATGAGCGGCTTGAAGTCGGCTGGAATGCCGGGACCATGGTCACGCACTGTAAGGCGGACCATGTCGGTTCCCTTCTCGACCGCGACCACCACTTCATTATCCGGCGGCGAAAACTTGATCGCGTTCGAAAGCAGATTGGTGACGACCTGGAGAAGTCGATCCGGATCGGCTCGCACGTCGGCAACGGCGGTAGATGCCTCCTCAAGCCGAATTCGCACGCCGTAGCCTTCCGCGAATCCCCGATTGGCCTCGATCGCTTGAGCAACCAACGGCGGAAATTCGACGCGACTGAAATTGAATACGACCTTTCCCGCGTCCATTTTCTCGATATCGAGAATGTCGTTGACGAGCCGTACCAAGCGCTGGCTGTTGGTATGCGCAATCGCAAGCAACCGGGCCATTGCATGAGGCAAGTTTCCGGCCGCATTTCCCATAAGAAGGCCGAGCGAGCCGGAAATCGACGTCAACGGCGTGCGCAACTCGTGGCTCACCGTCGAGACAAATTCGTCCTTCAATCGCTCCAGGCGCTTGCGCTCGGTGGCATAGCGCAGGGCTCTCAGAATCCCTCGCGTCTCGATTTGGCCCTTGATCAGATAGTCTTGTGCGCCTTCTTGCAGGGCTTGCTCGGCCAGGGACTCGTCGTCCATGCCCGTAAGCACCACCAGGGGAACACGAGGCGCGGCCGTGTGAGCCCGCCGGATCGCTTCCAGTCCTCGTGCATCGGGCAACCCAAGATCGAGCAGGATAATGTCGACGGAATGCTCTGAAAGATATTTCTCGGCCGCGCTCAAGCAGTCTACATGCGTTAATTCGAGGCCGCGCCCGGCCTGTTCGTTGAGCATCTCGCGGAGCAAACGGGCGTCTCCGAGATTATCTTCGACCAGAAGAATTGCTTTGATCACTGCGTACTCATCACATCTATACGTGCGGGTCAGTCAGGATATGCAGCTCCGTTGTGCAGCAGAATGTGGCGGCGCCATCGATCGCCGCCTCGGCCTAGACTCGCACCGATTGCGGCCATCAATGGCATTTCGGACGACGGGGTCGCACTGACGTCGCGGTACTCGTCACAGTGGTGTAGCGGCCAGACTCGACACACGACTGCATCCCGCATTTGACCGACCCTCATCGGATCCGACGGCCTGGATGTGCAATTCGAACGGCAACCGGTCCGCCAATGATCATGAAGACATCGCCTCAGGCTAACTCCGCATAATTCGGGCGCTGGCTATTACGAGAGCCGGCATGTTGTGACGTGTCATCGTCGGTACCCAATACTTTCCGAACGAGTTCAACTGCATTCTTGGCGCCGAGTTTTTTCATAATATGCCAACGATGACATTCGAGGGTTCGTGGGCTTATTTTAAGAAATCTCGCGGCTATCTTGTTGGTCGCACCCGCCGCAATCTGCTCCAGCACCTCGATTTCCCGGCGGGTAAGGCGGTCGCGGCCCGGAAACGGTCGCCATCGGATGTCAGACATTTGGTAGTTTCGGGGTCGGCGCTCCCGTTCCCAAGCGCCAATCGTTTCGAGCACACGCTTAACGATCAAACCGGGCTCCATCCGTTTTTCGATGAAGTCACGCGCACCATTTCTAATGGCCTCGACCGCGGCCGGAATGTCGCCGTGGCCGGAAACGATAAAGATCGGAGCCGGGTAATTCGCAGCATCAAGTTGCTTAAGGATGTCGAGCCCCGATAAGCCCGGCATGCACATGTCCACGAGAATACAACTCGGTACTCGCACCCGAGCGATGGCGACACAAGACATCCCCTCGTTGAAGGTCATCACCTGGTAGCCCGCTTGGCTAAACACGATGGACATCGACTCCCGCAAAATCGCATCATCGTCGACTATGAAAATCTCGCCGTTAAGCCCACCATTCTGAGTCATATCTGCTGTTTCAATGCTTTAGAGGACTCGCGCGCATTGCGAATGGTCTGCAGCGATCTGCGAACGTCGCAGGCACCCGCGCCCGACAATCTCGAATGCGAACGCGGGCAGTGCAGACGCGAAATCGCCCGAGTGGTGTTGGCGAATCGCAGAAATAGCCGGACACGGCCACGCGCCGGCCCCAGCGATGCCGTTTAGTTCTTTCCAGAACTCCTTCTCACGACTAATGCTCGCCTTTTGTTTGCCCAGGCCGACGGATCGTTTTAATGTTCGCCATCCCATGATCGCTTCCTTGTCTCACGCGATGCGCATTCGGCTGACGATCGGCGGCTAGCCGTAGCCGACCGTTGGAGCAGATCACTTAACGTCTAAACGTTCATGGACGAGCACAGTTAGGGATTTTGCATTCCGTGACATGAGGTGACTCGATTATCGATCTATGTGCCGATTGAATCCTACCGAATACTTCATGCAATGCGTACTTGTACGCGAGTCGATTCATAAACCGGCGTAACATTAGGTAAACTCGGATACATCGCTCGTTAAATCCAGAATAAGTTACGTAATGAGCGGCGACGCTGGCCTGCAATTCGCGTTTTCAGCCGGTCGCTGAGACTGTCGTGTCTGCGCGCGACAAAAGTCGCAACGCGCGCGCTGGACAGATTAGGTCCGATGCGGAGATAATGGGCTGACGATATTGGACCACTACAAGCCCAGCACGTCACCGACCCGAGGGTGCGTTACCAGTTTTGGCGGCGATCGACGCCGGCGGCGCTCAAAATAGCGTGAGCGCGTCGACAGCGCGTTGCGTCCTTCGCGACCTCCCATCACAGCGATATCCCGGATCATGCCAAATTGCTGACAACTGATACGGCATGTTCTTCTTTAAAAAAGACGGCATTCCGGCAGCTCTGGCACTCAAACCAGCGCATAAGAAAGGAACCTTTCGAGTCCAGAATAACCGAAACAAACGCCATGGGTCTGGCGCACCGGCAACGAGTGCAAAGCGCCGATAGCTGCTCACGACTACCGCCGCTCCGACCGACATGTTGAACCCCCGTCATACGGGGTACGCCTACACGCGATTCGGTCGCCGGGCTGCTCAGTTTAGTACAGCTGCGACAAAGCGAATCCGAGCGGCTTAACATTCTTGGGAGATTTAAGCCTGATCGATAAGGGCGGGCCAACCCAATTCAATTTCGTGGTTCCGCCAATCAAGTCCTTGTCGGCACAGGGCCGCGTATGTCACGCACATTTTCAACGGCATCTTCTGAGTCTTTCTATTTGGCATCTCGGCGCGGCATCTCGGGTTCCTGACCCGCCCGCGGGCGCGATCGAACCACGACGTAAGAGCCGCAATTAAAGTATTCGCTGCAATGGCGAAATCCGGCGAGAGGGTTTTTCCCTCCCGGCATTGTGGGTCGACCCAGGCAAGACCCTTACGATTTGCTCCGGTCATTGGCGACTGTGGGATGACGACCGCACATCTCAGACATCTTTGTCCTGGGTTTCAATATGCGGTCGTTCATTCAGCACGTAGTTCAGCAGGGGCCTATGAACTTCCAGCTTCCCGTTGTAGTCGATAAGGCCCAGCTTCCGAAATTTATTCATGAAGAAATTCACGCGGGACCGTGTCGTTCCGATCATTCCGGCAAGCGTCTCCTGATTGACCTTTATGGCTACTGGTTCCAGACCAAAGTCGTTGCCATAATTGGCCAGAAGCAAAAGAGCCCGCGCCAGCCGCATCTCACTGGAATTGAATAGTTGGTCCACCAAGTCCGCCTCGACGCGGGCGGTTCGGGTTAAAAGATGGGTGAGAAAATAGTCGGCAAACTCCTGGTTTTGATGAAGCAGGTGGACGATGGTTTGCGTCTCCAGCCGTATGATCTCGCACGACGAGATTGTGGTGGCCGTCGCCAACCGCAGCTGAGACCCATTAAGAGCCCCTTCGCCGCAGAATTCATCCGGTCCCCGGATTGCAACGACGGCTTCCTTCCCAAGCTTGGAAACGACAGTTAGCTTGACCTGGCCCGTGTGGAGGTAAAAGACAGAATCCGCCGGGTCACCCTGCGTATAGACAATCTGATTTTCTTTATATTTCGAAAGATTCCATCGGGTGTTGTGTTGCCTAAGCAAGGCCATTACGCGAAAGGATAACCTTGCTTCTGCTTGCATGACCGACTGCCATCAAATTATACAGGCCGTCTTGGACCTCAATCGTTCCGGCCTTTTAATGCATTACGGCTACTAGGACGGGTACTGCCCATCGGGTTTCCCTGGCGAGAAATTTAGCCGCCTTAAAATGCAAGTTAGGCGCTCGACAAGATGGTGTCCAGGCTTGTGTCCGCAACCGTACACGACGTCGATAGCGGCCGTCAAAACCAGGCGGGCGCTTTAAGTCTGGAGCTGCGGCTGGTGGTGGAGAACAGCGTGTTCAAAAATGAACATGCCTTCCAGGAGCGGCGCTGTAGTCGATGAAGGCAGTTCGAAACTCGCTCTTGAACAAACTTAGCGGGACCATCTCCGCAGCGGTTACCCTCGGTGGCCTTCTGCGCGCCCTTGAGGTCCGGCGTTTATTGCTCAATTTAAAGCGCTTTCCACCAATCGGTGATGTCGATATGCGTTTGTCGCCTCAAGGCGTAACGTCACCCACCGCCTGCCGCGACCTCTGGGCACAGGCGTTTGAGAGACCCTGATGTGCTCTTGCCCTCCTCTTACGGGAAGAGCATCACGTTGCCGTCAACTTCCAGGTCTCTGTCTACGGCGCCACGCAACCGGCTCCTGGCAAGGCTCGCGCCGGCCGATTTTGCGATGTTAGAGCCGCATTAGCGACCCCCGGAGATGCCGCTTTACCGAGACATCGAGCGACCCCAGAGACGGATTAACGCGGTCTTTTTCATTGAGACCGGTATTGCCTCGGTCGTCGCGGTCCAACCCAACGGAACGCGTATAGAGATCGGCCTCATCGGCAGGGAGGGCCTGAGCGGGAGCGCGGTCGTGCTCGGCGGGGACCGGTCGCCGCACTCCACTTATATCCAGGTTGCCGGAAGCGGCAGTGGATTGCTGCCGCGGAACTACGCAAGGCCATGCAAGCAAGCGGTCCGCTGCGCATCCTGCTTCTCAAATTCGTCCAGACGTTCATGGTGCAGACGGGACAAACCGCCATCGCCAATGCGCGCGCCCGCATCGACCCACCGGTTGGCGCGCTGGATCTGATGGCCCACGACCGCGTCGGCGACAATCTCCTTCCGCTCACTCAGAATTCTTGGCTTTGATGCTTGGGGTAGGCGGCCCGGCGTCACCGAGGCACTGCAAAATCTCAAGCGCAAAAGTTGATCAACACTGGCAGAAATGAAATCACAGTGCTTGACCGCAAAGGCATCGAGCGGACCGCCGGTAACTCCTACGGGGTGCCGGAAAAAGAATACCGCCGACTTATCGGATGGGGACATATCAAATCGGCTCACCGGAACGCTTGCCGCCGCGACTAACTGCCGTCTCTGATCGGCCCGTTGCGACGATTTTATCGCAACCACTAACTGGCTCCTGAATCACGCGTGATGTGACGTGATTGACTAATCATCGGACGTGCCGCGAACGCCAAAGGCCGCGTCACCAAAATCTGTTGAAGGCGTTGCACGTTTTAATTCTATGCAGACGCCAATCGCCGGGAAGCTAGGAACCTCAAAAGATCCTTATTCCGCGGCGCTTGGAACGTCTTTGCGAGAGGGTTTTACAAACGACCTTACTGAAGTAGGGCGATCACTCAGCACCACGCTCAACAGTGAGGTATGTACTTCGAGTTTGCCGTTGTAAGCGATGAACCCCAAGTCGCGAAATTTGTTCATGAAAAAATTCACACGGGATCGAGTCGAGCCGATCATTTCCGCCAGCATTTCCTGATTGATTCTTGGTATAATCGACTCAGGTCGACCTTCCTTGCCAAAATTGGCCAGCAACAACAGGACGCGAGCAAGCCGCTTTTCTGTTGAGTTGAAGAGCTGGTCAATTAGGTCTTCTTCTACTCGGGCGCTTCTCGCCAATATATGCGCAACAAACATTTTCGAAAATGTTGCCTCCTGTTGAAGAACGCGTGACATTTCAATCTTGGCGACTTTCATAAGCTCGCATTCGGTCATGGCGGTCGCCGTCGATAATCGCTGCACTTGTCCGATCAAACATCCCTCACCGAAGAACTCGTCGGCGTTAAGCAGCGCGATGACAGCTTCCTTGCCTAGTACAGATAGGACAGTGACTTTGACTTTACCTCTTCTAACGTAGAAGACGTCATCTGCATCATCGCCCTGCGTGTAGATGATTTCACCTGCCGGATAGATGGAAATGACCCGCCCCGTGGCGGCAGTCTCCAAAAACCGCGCAGGGCTGAATACTCGCGACTTTTTTATGGGTGGTTTCAGTGCCGTCATTCAAAGGTCCAGAGTACGAAATCGTACATATTGTGGACAAAAGCGCACAACGCTGCTGTGCAAAACCGCACATTGTGGATAAACTTTATTGTGTACTTAGGTTGAACGCATCATGTCCCGATCTCGGCGGGAAATTTCCCTTTTTGCACGGCTGAGCGATGTCGCGGCGGTTGAACTTGCCAGTATGATCTGATCGCAGGTCCGGGTCCGAGAATGGAGCGATCCGACAGTGACGGGCTTCCACGCGATTAATTGAAGATCTTCTGGCCCACCCGGGTCTTCTCGATATCGAGAATATCGTCGACGACGTAACCAAGCGTTGCCTGTTTGCGTGGGCGATGACCACAACGGGCCACCGGTAAGGCAGGTTGCCTGCTACGTGGCCTCAGCTTAGGAAATCTAAAATTGCAAATATTTCGACGGCGCGCTCGGTTTACTCGGGATGGTGATCGCCCGCCTGAAATGAAGGTTGCGCAGTCCGGGCGTTAACCCTAGGTGGTTTCGGGTCTCTGCCGCCGCGCAATACCATCCGAACAAGTTCAACTGCATTTTTAGCGCCAAGTTTTTTCAAAATATGCGAGCGATGAGTTTCAATCGTGCGTGGACTTATTCCAAGAGCTTCCGCCGCGGCCTTGCTGGTCGCGCCCATCGCGATCTGATCCAATACCTCGATTTCTCGACCGCTTAGGTGTTCGCGGCCCGGAAATGGCTGCCATCGGAAATTGGACGTCGAGTCAGTCTGTCGATGACGGCTCCAAACCTCGATCATTTTCCTCACGCGCTCAATGAGCGAAGCCACACCCGCCTGTTTTTCGAAAAAATCAGATGCGCCGCTCTTGATCGCTTCAACCACAAGCGAAATGTCTGCGCGCCCGGAGACAATACAGATCGGCGCCGGGTAATTCTTGGCGTCGAGTCGTTTGAGGATGTCCATGCCCGACAGGCCCGGCGTGAACATGTCAACCACCGCACAAACCGGTATACGTTCTCGGGCAGCCGAAACGAACGACGTCCCCTCGCTGAAGGCCGTCACCCGATAGCCCGCTCTGATAAACTCAACTGACAAAGACTCACGCACTATTTCATCATCGTCGACGAGGAAGACATCACCAACTAACCTATCATTTTCAAACATATCTCTTAACCCCTATCCCAGATGTCTTGAGCCGCACATCGACGCCGGGATTATTGTGAATGGTCAATGCTACCTGCGAGTGCCGCAGCAGCTTCCCGCGAGCA
>Ga0070764_10001360_pt1 | contig 10612 bp, 7 predicted proteins | sample HubBroMetageWRM4_FD_67287 | JGI IMG/M metagenome (GOLD analysis project Ga0070764, IMG submission 67287) | Warmed soil microbial communities from the Hubbard Brook experimental Forest, New Hampshire - Hubbard Brook CCASE Soil Metagenome WRM 4 | ecosystem: Environmental > Terrestrial > Soil >... | reverse complement strand
TGATCGTCAAAGCCGACGGACCGCAATTTTTCGTGGTCGTCTCTCCAGACCTTGGTCGCGTCTTTTGTGAGTTTCACGACGTAATCGACCATCGCGCGCTCCTGCGGCGTGATTGGAGCCGTGGTGTAATCGCGTTCCAGTGCCTCCACGAGTTCCTTATCCAGGGTGACCCGACGCAGAAACTCTGCGTGAGACTCAATTCAATACACGCACCGGTTGGTGACCGAGACCATCGTTGCGATCATCTCGTGATGACGCCTCTGCAGCGGGAGGTCGGGAGACATAAGCGCCCCAAAGGTCGAGAACGCATGATAAAGAGCCTGCGGGATCAGCGAGTGGGAGGTCACGATCTGTGATCCGCCGCCTTCAGCCGGATGTATCGGAACGGCATACTCCTTCGGATAAAGCGGTTTCTGCCCTTCCATTGCCTGCCGCAGTTCCTCATCAGCTTCCGAGAACGGAATGGTACGAATCCATGTCATCTTCGAGTTCTCCTTCAACCCAGGCGTGCCGGAAAATTCGGTGGTCCCACACACGCTACACATTCGCCTCGGCAATTGCCAATAGTTGGAAAGCGCTAGCGCGTCTGGTGCTGGTAGCATTATGTTGAGTCGCACAAAAACGCAGGAGAGCGCGGATGCCGCAGGACACCTCACAGAATACTCTAAGCATTACCGACAACCGTACCGGCCAAAGCTACACACTTCTCGTCGAAGACGGAACCATCCGCGCCATGGATCTCCGCAAGATCAAGACCGACCCTGATGATTTCGGATTGATGACCTACGACCCCGCCTTCATGAATACCGCTTCCTGCCGCAGCGCGATCACATACATTGACGGCGATCGCGGAATCCTTCGCTACCGCGGTTATCCCATCGACGTTCTCGCCGAACACAGCACCTATCTCGAAGTTGCTTACCTGATTCTGTTTGGTGAACTACCCACAGCGAATGAATTGAAGAGTTGGGTGCACGACATTACTCACCACACCATGCTCCACGAAACAACGAAGAAGTTCATGGAAGGCTTCCGCGACAACTCTCACCCTATGGCGATGCTGGTGAGCACGGTAGCGGCACTGTCGACGGTGTATCCGGATGCGAAGCATATTCAAGATCCTGAGAACCGGCTGCTGCAGATCAAGCGCCTTATCGGCAAGGTGCCTTCCATTGCGGCTATGTCGTATCGTCACATTTCCGGGCTTCCGTATATCTATCCCGACAACGACCTCACCTATACCGAAAATTTCATGAACATGTTGTGGAAGATGGTCGAGCCTAAATACGTCGCGAATCCAGTGTTGGCGCGGGCGCTCGACATCCTTTTCATTCTCCACGCCGATCACGAACAGAACTGCAGTACGAATGCAATGCGCGCCGTGGGCAGTTCGCACGCCGATCCCTATCTGTCCACGGCTTCCGCCGCCGCCGCTCTATCCGGCCCGTTGCACGGTGGAGCGAACGAAGAAGTCCTGCGTATGCTGGATGAGATCGGGTCGAAGGACAACATCCCCGCCTACATAAAAAAAATTAAGGAAGGTAAAGGCAAGTTGATGGGCTTTGGACACCGGGTATACAAGAACTACGATCCTCGGGCCAAGATCATTAAGCGAACCGCCGACAGCGTGTTCGAAGTTACCGGACGCAATACCAAACTCGATATTGCGCTCGAGCTCGAACGAATCGCGCTGGAAGATGATTATTTCGTGCAGCGCAAACTCTATCCCAATGTGGATTTCTACTCCGGCATCATGTACCAGGCCATGGGCTTCAAGCCGGAGATGTTTACCGTCCTGTTCGCAATTCCCCGAACCATAGGATGGCTGACACAGTGGCAGGAAATGTTGACCGATTCCGAGCAAAAAATTGCTCGTCCGCGCCAGATCTGGACCGGGCATGAGACGCGGGAATTTGTGCCGATAGAAAAGCGGACTAAATAAATTATCGGTCTGTGTGGGGATGACTCGCCCCCGTTGTCAAATGTTCTATGGAGTCACTTCGAACACTACGCCGTCTCCCTTCGACCCGCCCGCGTAGGTTGTCCCGTAGAGATTGCCGGAGCTGTCCAAAATCAGGCTGGCCCACGCAGAAGCGCCGTCGGTGCCGTCGAAACTCCAGAGAACCTTCTCGGTGTAGCTGGTGCTTTTGCCAACCGGGGCCAAAAGTTCGTAAACAGCACCTTTGCCCGCGGCACCGCCTTTGAAAGTTGTCCCGTAAATATTGCCGGCTGCATCGAACACAATCCCAGAGTAAGGATCGCAGGCATCTGTGCCGCCTTTAACAAAGTTGTAGAGGGTCTTCGATGTCCACTTTCCGCTCTTGAGGGTTAGCTTGTAAACCTTGCCGCAACCGTTCGCGTCAGCGTCGGTTACTCCGTAAAGGTTTCCAACACTGTCGAGCGTCAGAGTGCCAGCCACCTCGGGGCGACTGGCGAAGGTATAGATGACAGTAGAATTCCAGCCGCCCTGGCCATTCGGGGACAGCTCGAATACCGCCGAATCTCCGGCTACAGACGAATCCCCGGCGCCGAAGAGGTTTCCGGCAGTATCCATCGTCACGCCAGTAACGACGCCGTTCGGAGTGTTGTAGATCACCTGCTCAGTCCAGCTGCCGCCCGACGGGCTCAACTCGAAGACGGTTCCGTTATTACCTGTGCCGCCTTGGTAAGTTGTGCCATAGAGGTTGCCAGCCGGGTCCATGATTAGAACGCCGTCAGGATCGGCACCATCTGTCCCGCCAGCAAAGCTGTAGAGCACAGTTTCCGTCCAACTTGTTCCTTCAGGACTAAGTTCGAAGACCACGCCGTAGCCATGGGCGCCGCCCTGGTCCGTTGTTCCGTACAGATTTCCGAGGCTATCGAATATAACCGGAGACATCGGAAACACACCATTTTTCAATGCCTTGAAGCTGTAGATCACCGTCTCGTTCCAGCCTCCACTGCCGTTCGGCGAAAGCTCAAATACGGTCCCAGCCCCAGAACGCGCACCATAGGCGGTCGTGCCATAGAAGTTGCCCTTACCGTCAGAGGTGAGGCCGTACATGGGACCAGAACCGTCGGTGCCAGCGGTGAAGTTATGGAGCACGGTCTCGGTTTGGGCGTGCGCTGAGCGGGTCGTACCCAGTAGCAGCATGGAAAGTAGGGCTACGGTCAGAGCGCTGCGGGATGCTGTTCTGTAATGCATATTTTTCTCCTACCAGGCACCTGCTCGCGGAGGGTTTGCTCGGCTAGTCCGGCCCCCAGGACTTATGGCCGGACGGAACAAGCTGGCGAAACTCGTGCGGAACGATCATCCCCTTCGGCACAAGGGCGTGTCAAGAGCTCGGGGCGCGGGCGGCGCGCCGAGTGAGAGCTCGCAAGCCCCGGGGCTCTCGCGTGTTAGAATCGTTATTGTGATGCCCCTAACCGATGCTTCCTGACATCGACAAATTACTGGAGCTGCAGGTAGCGGATAAAGAGATCCGCAAACTGCGGGACGAGGTCGCCGCGCTGCCGAAACGTATGGCAGTGATCGAACAAAAGCTGGCTGGAACCAATGCGCACCTGGAAAAGGTGCGGGCTGCGGCCAAAGCCGACGACACCAACCGCAAGAAGTTCGAAGCCAACATCAAAGACCTGCAAGGCAAGATTTCCAAGTATCGCGACCAATCCCTCGACGTAAAAACGAACGACCAATACAAAGCCCTGCTGCATGAGATCGAGTTTGCCGAACAGGAAATCCGCCTCAATGAGGACCGCATCCTCGAGGTGATGGTCAACGTCGACGCGCGCGAAAAGGACGTCAAAGCAGCGGAGGCCGAGCTCAAAGCGGAGACGGCTGAGATCGAAAAAGAAAAAGAAGACGCTCGCACAGTTACTGCGGAAGATCAGAAAAAGCTTGCCGAGTGGAATGCTAAGCGCGACGCTTTGCGGCACGGGATCTCCGAAGATGTTCTTCGGCAATATGAGCGCGTCGCGAAGTTTCGCGGAACGGGGCTGGCGGAGGTACGCGACCAGAAGTGCATGGGCTGCCAGGTGATGCTGCGTCCGCAGACTTATAACGAAGTGCGGAATGGCGAGAAGGTCATGGTCTGCGAATCGTGCTCTCGAGTTTATTACTTCAATCCAGCGAATGAAGTGAAACCTGAGCAGGAAGTCGTGACGGTGACCGGAAGAAAACGTGCCCGCCCCAAGTCAGATGCGCCGCAGGCATGGTTCTACCGTCCCGACTACGGCGAAGAAGGCGAAGTGCTGCTGGCGTTCACTAATAGCGGTGGCAACTCGACGCGGCGTATTTATGAAATGCATACGGGACGCCAAGTTGGAGGAGTGCTGCTACGCGAGGGGACTTATCGTCTCGCGTTTCCCGAGGATCTGACTGATGCGGCACTTCGGCTCAACGGACATTGGGACGAAAAAGAGATTGATGAGTGGGGTTCTGAAATTCCCTCGAACGCACTCGATCTTCTGCACAAAGATATTCTTGCCATACGGCGTGAGCACCGAACGGGCCACAAGGATCACGCCGCCTCTCCGGCTGAACAGCCGGCCGCTAGCTAGATTCCCCCTCCCGCCAGAGTAGGCTTCAAAGCGAACCCCAAAGTAAACCAAAGATTATGGGGAACGTTTTTGTGGGCGGAACAGCTGTTTCGTTCATGCTATCGTCTCACCAAAACCTTGGGTTAGGGGGCGTTCGGTTAAGAGTCAATGGAAATGGAATCCACGGATTTGGCGGGGAGAAGGCACGACCGGCAGGCGGCTGAGTCTCCCATTTTTCAAGGTCCGCGAACGCAGAGATTGGTTTTTTGCCTTCTGCTCGTTCTGGCTACAGTCGCACTCTATAACCCGGTCACACGCGCACCGTTCCTCAATCTCGACGACGGCATCTATGTCACCGATAATCCCCAGGTCCGCGCCGGACTCTCCTGGAAAACAGTGGTTTGGGCTTTTCGCTCGACTGCGGCAACAAACTGGCATCCGATCACCTGGCTCTCCCATGCTTTCGATTGCCAAATCTTTGGCTTGAACCCGGCAGGTCCCCACGCCATCAACGTGCTTCTGCATGCTGCTAACGTAGTGCTCCTGTTCTTGCTTCTGGAGAGCGCGACAGGATTAGCTCGGCGCAGCCTGATGGTGGCCGCGCTTTTTGCTCTCCATCCGATCAATGTGGAGTCGGTGGCGTGGATCGCGGAACGTAAGAACCTCCTCAGCATGCTGTTCTTCCTGATTGCACTGGGCGCGTATGGCTGGTACACACGCCGGCCCGGTCTCGGACGATACCTGGCCGTCACTCTTGCTTATGCTTTGGGATTGATGACCAAGCCGCAGGTGATTACCTTCCCATTCGTTCTGTTGTTGCTCGACTACTGGCCCTTGCGGCGTCTCGCGCAGCCTGAGGAAAATGGAGGCGAGTCGGCAAGCCCTTTCTCCCGCCGCAGTTCTTTCTGGAGTTTGATTGCAGAGAAAGTGCCGTGGTTTGCGCTCTCGGCCGTAAGCGCGTTCATCACCATGAAAGTGCAGACGGACGCAACCCAGGTCAAACTCCCGCTCTGGATACACCTGGGAAATGCGGCGATTGCCTATGTCAAGTATATCGAGAAGGCTTTCTGGCCGGTCAATCTGGCGATTGTTTATCCACATCCGGAGGGTTCGATCAGCGTTCCGGGCGCAGCGCTGTCCGGACTCGCGCTTATTGCCTTCACTATTCTGGTCGTGATCTTTCGGCAGCACCGGCCTCTTTTCGTAGGATGGCTCTGGTTTCTGGGAACGCTGGTACCAATGATCGGGCTGGTTCAGGTGGGCGTTCAATCCATGGCCGACCGCTATGCCTATATTCCACTGCTGGGAATTTTTGTAATCGTCTGCTGGGGTGGTGCCGATCTGCTGCGTACTTTGCGCGTTCCGCTCAAAGTGTCGGGATTGGTTGCTGCAGTGGTCCTGCTGGCGCTAGGCTTTGCGCTGCACCGGCAGGTGAGTTTTTGGAGCGACAACCTAACCCTGTGGACGCACACCCTCGAAATCACGGGCGCAAACTATACCGCAGAAGACAACCTCGCGACGGCATTGATCGCCTCCGGTAGGGTGGTAGAAGCTGTCCCACATCTTCAACGAGCCCTGTTTTTGCGGCCCGACGACCCCATGGCCACACTCAACCTTGCAACTTACGAACAGATGCAAGGCCACTATGAGGCCGCTCTCGATGGCTATGCCAGGGTGCCTCAATTCACCAACAGTCCTCCACTGTTGGCAACGGCGAAACTCAACAGCGGGTACGCGCATTATTCAATGAAGGAATATGACAACGCAAAACAAGACTTCGAAGCCGCCCTGAACCTGCAACCGCAAAATTCGGCGGCCTATCGCGGGCTCGGATTAGTGGCACAGCGCGCGGGCGAAATCGCGCAAGCTGCCAAAGACTATAAACGTGCGATCGAACTGCAGCCATCGCCGGTGGATTATTTACTTCTGGCGCAGGCCCTTGAAATCGGTGGACAGCCAGAAGCGGCCCGTGAAGCTCAATCCCATGCCGCGCGCATGACTCGCGACCTCAATGACGATATCGCGACCGTAAGGCAGTTGCTGGCGAACTAGGTGATCGTGATTCACAGCTAAGGGCAAACGGAAATGGAATCCATGGATTCGGAGGAGCAGAAGTATAACGGGCACAGGACTGAGTCGCTGATTTTTCAAGTCCCACAAAAGCGCCGGTTGATTTTCTGTTTGCTGCTTGCTCTGACAACTCTTGCGCTTTACAACCCGGTTACTCACGCTCCGTTTCTCAATTACGACGACGTTGTTTACGTCACCGATAATCCTCAAGTTCGTGCTGGACTCACTTGGCCCACCGTCGTTTGGGCCTTTCACACCTCAGAATCATCGAACTGGCATCCGATCACATGGCTTTCGCATGCTCTCGACTGCCAGATTTTCGGCTTGAACCCGGCGGGGCCGCATTTCATGAACATTCTTCTTCATGCGGCCAATGCGGTACTGTTGTTTCTAATTCTGCAGAGCGCTACGGGCATGGCTTGGCGCAGTCTAGTGGTTGCCGTCCTTTTCGCACTGCACCCGATCAATGTGGAGTCCGTGGCCTGGATTTCAGAACGGAAGAACGTCCTCAGCATGTTGTTCTTCCTTATTGCACTGGCCGCATATGGCTGGTACACGCGCGGGCCGGGTCTTGGACGATATCTGGCTGTCACTCTTGCTTATGCCTTGGCTCTGATGACCAAGCCGCAAGTGATTACGTTTCCGTTTGCTCTCCTGCTGCTGGACTACTGGCCTTTGCGTCGTTTTGAAGTCGAGCAGACCGGTACAGCCGATCGCGTCCGCTCTGTCTGGAATTTGGTATGGGAGAAATTCCCTTGGTTTGCGATGTCCGCCGCGAGCGCGATCATCACGATGAAGGTGCAGACCAACGCAACCTGGGAGAAACTCCCGCTCTGGATACATCTGGGGAATGCGGCGATTGCGTATGTCAAGTATTTCGGAAAAGCTTTCTGGCCGCTCAATCTTGCGCCTGTCTATCCACATCCGCAGGGTTCGATCAGCGCTCTTGCCGCTGTGCTGTCCGCACTCGTGCTCGTTGTCCTTACGATTCTTGTCGTAATCTTTCGGCGGTACCGCCCGCTTTTTGTGGGATGGTTTTGGTTTCTGGGAACATTGGTGCCGATGATAGGACTGGTTCAGGTGGGTGTTCAGTCCATGGCCGACCGCTACGCGTATATCCCATTGCTCGGAATTTTCGTGATCGCCTGCTGGGGTGCGGCGGATCTAGCAAAGATGTGGTATGTTCCGAAGCCGGTTTTGGCCGTCTGTACTGCGTCCCTCCTGCTAACCCTAGGATTTGCGCTTCACCGGCAGGTCGATTTTTGGAGCGACAACCTCACTCTCTGGGCCCACACTTTAGCAATCACCGAGGGAAACTACGTCGCTGAGGACAGCCTTGCCACCGCCCTGATTGCACAAGGGAGGGCCGACGAGGCCATGCCACATCTCCGGCGGGCGCGACAGTTGCGCTCTGACGACCCGACGGCCACGCTCAATATCGCAGCCTACGATCAGATGCATGGCAACTATCAGGCCGCTCTCGATGGCTATGCGAAAGTAGCTCAATTCACAAAGATTCCTTATTGGGTAGCGATGGCCCGAGTGAACAGCGGATACGCGCACTACGCCCTGAAACAATACGACAATGCAAAACAAGATTTCGAAGCAACACTGAACCAGCAGCCGGGAAATTCAGCGGCTTATCGCGGGCTTGGTTTGTTGGCGCAGAGAGATGGCAACATTGCACTGGCGGTCCAGAACTATGAACGGTCAGTTGACATTCAGCCGACGCCGTTGGGTTATCTGCTCCTGGCGCAAGCCCTTGAGATTGGCGGGCAGACGGACGCGGCCCGAGCCGCCCAGTCCCAAGCCGCACGGATGACTCCCGATTTCACCGACGGCATCGCGACCATGAAGCAGTTGCTGGCAAAGTAGGACAAAGTCAACAGCGGACTGGCGCCGGGCGGGGGCGAGTTAAAAAGAACGCGAAGACAATCCGATGGATTGGCCCTCGCGTTCGTTATCGATTTGCCGAAGGCAAACTCTTATTTGGATTTATTAGCGTACGGGTTTGGATACTTCAGCACCCCATCCAAGTCCCGGCCGCGGACGATTCCAAATGAGTGATAGGTCAGTCCCCAGGAATCGATCGATGACATATCGGGGAAGATACACGCTTCAAGCACGGTATCTACCGGATCAGACTTCTGCACCCAGCCGCCGCCGTTTGCGTTGACTCCTCCGAAGAGGTCGCTGCCGCCAAGCTGCGAGCAATAGCAGGATGCGGGATTGCCGTTGCAACTGCCACTCAATGGAATCTCGGCATAGTAGGCCAGCGCCGCCATCGTCGGCTTGTCAGAGTCGAGCGTCGACAGGAGCACGTGGATTCGTGAGCCATCTTTTCCAGAGGTGAATTTGCAAAATTGAGCAGAGCCGGAGAGACGGAGCCAGTTCTGCTCGTTATCGTCGTTCGTGTTGAAGTAAGGTTCGCGGACATCGACTTGACCGTCATGCCGGAGACAATATTCTTCGGCTTTGCTGAGAGCAGCCGCTTGCGCCTGCGCGTTGTCGGAACCGGCCGCGTGTACGGGTCGGGTGGTGGCGGGAAGAAAAACTGTAATAGCGAGAGCGATACAAACTATCATCACTGGAATTGGTGCAAGCAATAAACGTTTCACGAAGGGCCTCCTGGAAGAACGGGGAATCGGCTTCTCGCCGATCATCGCCCTGGGGGAGTCATCTGCTGGCAATTATTTTCGGCAATCAGTCGCGGGCCGAAGGTTAACACAAAAACTGGCTATCGCTCTTTATTCAGTTTGCGCAGAATTTGTGTGCGCCGGTCATAGATTCAAAGCCCGAATCCCCACTAGATTTACAGCAAAACTGCGGTAAGATTGCCGACACGAGGTGAGTGATGGCCCAAGGCAACGACTTCAGCCTTCCTTCCGCATCGCGCCGTTCATTTCTCAGCCTGTCTGCCGTGGCATCGGCCGCCGTGGCGTTGCGCATTGTCACCGAACCGATGCTCGCGCACGCGCGACTGCACACTTTTCCAAAAGATGCGATCCGGATTGACGCCAATGAAAATCCACTGGGTCCGAGTGCCGCGGCGCGCGAGGCTGCGGCTGCCATCGTTTCGCAGGGCGGCCGTTATTCAGATTGGCTTACCGATGATCTGGTAAAGACGCTGGCGCTAATGGAGGGTCTAAAGGTCGAACAGGTTCGCGTTTATCCCGGATCAAGCGAACCTTTGCACCACACCGTTTGCGCTTTCGCCTCGTCGCAGCGCAGTTATGTTACTGGTGATCCCGGATATGAAGCTGGCATGTTCGCCGCGCAGACCATCGGCGCGAAGGTAGTGAAAGTCCCGTTGACGAAAACTTATGCTCATGACGTGAAGGCGATGCTGGCTGCGGCTCCTGACGCGGGAGTTTTCTATGTTTGCAGTCCGAATAATCCGACGGGAACACTGACCAGCCACTCCGATATCGAATACCTGATCGAGAATAAGCCTAAAGACTGTGTGGTGCTGGTAGACGAAGCCTATATTCATTTTTGCGATGCTCCGTCGGTGATGGATCTGGTGAAAGCTGGCAAAGATGTGATCTTACTGCGTACCTTCTCGAAAATTTACGGTATGGCCGGACTGCGGTGCGGGGCCGTGTTTGCCCGTCCCGACCTGCTCGAGAAGATCGAAACCTACGCTGGATGGAATGCGATGCCAATCACCGCTCTGGTGGCGGCATCGGCCAGTTTGAAAGATGCGCAACTGGTGCCTGAGCGAAAGCGTATCAACGCTGACATCCGCAACGGAGTCTTCGCATGGCTCGACCGCAACGGCTATTCCTACATTCCCTCAGAAGCGAATTTCTTTATGCTGGATACAAAGCGTCCAGCAAAGCCAGCCATTGATGCTATGGCCAAGCAGAACGTGTTCATCGGACGCATCTGGCCTTCGATGCCCACCTATACGCGGGTCACGATTGGGACGGCTCCGGAGATGGAGCAGTTTCAGGTCGCGTGGCAGAAAGTGATGACAGGGGCGGTTACGGCGAGCGTCGGGGTGCTTCCGAGCTCGCGGAAA
>Ga0070764_10001358_pt1 | contig 10616 bp, 13 predicted proteins | sample HubBroMetageWRM4_FD_67287 | JGI IMG/M metagenome (GOLD analysis project Ga0070764, IMG submission 67287) | Warmed soil microbial communities from the Hubbard Brook experimental Forest, New Hampshire - Hubbard Brook CCASE Soil Metagenome WRM 4 | ecosystem: Environmental > Terrestrial > Soil >... | reverse complement strand
ACCCACACCAGCAACCTCTACGACGTGACCAGCGGCAGCAACGGCAGCTGCGGCAGCTCGATTCTGTGTACCGCGAAGACCGGCTACGACGGCCCGACCGGCTGGGGCACCCCGGACGGACTTACCGCCTTCCAGTCGAACTCCACGGGCAACACGGTCACGGTTACCAACCCTGGTAGCCAGACCGGCAAGGTCGGCACCGCGGTCAGCCTGCAGATCAGCGCGACCGACTCCGCCTCCGGCCAGACGCTGACCTACAGCGCCACCGGCCTGCCCGCGGGCCTGTCGATCAGCTCCAGCGGCCTGATCTCCGGCACGCCCACTACCGCCGGAAGCAACAGCGTGACGGTCACCGCCAAGGACACCACCGGAGCCACCGGATCGGCGTCCTTCACCTGGACGGTCAACGCCGCTAGTGGCTGCACAGCGGCACAGCTGCTCACCAACGGCGGCTTCGAGACCGGCAGCATCTCGCCGTGGACGGCGACTGCTGGCGTGCTCGCGGACACGGCCGAGGGCGTTCCGGCCCAGGCTGGCAGCTACCTGGCCTGGCTCGATGGCTACGGCTCGGCCCACACCGACACGCTCGCCCAGACGGTCACCATCCCGGCGACCTGCAAGAGCGCGTCGTTCACCTACTGGGTCGAGGTGAACTCGACCACCACCAACACCTCCAACAAGCTGGTCCTTGAGGTGCTGAACTCGTCCGGCACGGTGGAGCAGACGACCACGGTGGCGACCGCCGCGAACAACGGCAGCCACTATGTCGAGTACACCACCAACCTGGGCGCCTACATCGGCCAGAAGATCACCGTCAAGTTCATCGGGACGGAGGTCAGCGGCGGCAATACCAGTTTCTTCGAGGACAGCAACGCGATAAACGTGAACTGACCTCATAGCGCATGACCCGGGGCGGCCGTGTCCGATACGGCCGCCCCGGTTCTGTCGCGCCGGGATACTTGACCAGCCAGATCCGGGCTTATGGTCCTATGTGATCGGTTTGATTAGCATTGGATGAGGCCGGGGCCCCATGATGGTGCGGGATGCCCCGCGGCTGGGAGTGAGTGACCATGAAAGTGACCTTGAGACGGGCCATGCCGGTGCTGGCGGCGGCGGGAGTCTCGCTGTTCGCAGCTGCACCAGCCGGGGCTGCGGGAACAGCCGGGAGCGGGCCTGCGACCCAGGCCGGCACATCCGCGGCGGCGGCAGGGGCTGAGGCCGGCATCTTCTACGGCGTGGCGGCCACCTCATCCCGCGACGCCTGGGCCGTGGGCGAGAGCAATCTCGGCACGTACCTGATCATGCGCTGGAACGGCAGCCGGTGGTCGGTGTCCCACTACGGCCATGGGCAGGCAATAACGGAATTCGGCGGAGTGGCGGCTACTTCCGCCACCAATGTCTGGGCCGTCGGAAGCACCACCGCAATCGGGGGCAAGACACATACGCTGGCCGAGCACTGGAACGGCAAGATCTGGAAGTACTTCTACTCGCCCACGCCGGGCGGGACCGGCAAGTTCACCGGCGTGGCCGCCACCTCGGCCGGCAACGCCTGGGCCGTCGGCGTGACCGGCTCCGGCAGCGGCAAGCCCCTGATCGAGCACTGGAACGGCCAGTCCTGGACGCAGGCGCGGTATCCGGCTCCGGCGGGCGCCGAGCTCGATGCCGTGACGGCCACCTCGGCCAGCAATGCCTGGGCCGTTGGCTCGACCCGGGCCACCCACGGGGGCAAGGGCCAGAAGACGCTGATCGAGCACTGGAACGGCAGCACCTGGACCAGGGTGACAAGCCCGAACGCGGCCGACGCCGGCAGCCTGCTCCAGGGCGTGACCGCGACCAGCCCGGACAACGCCTGGGCGGTCGGCTTCAGTCTCGGCAGCACCACCTACGAGCCCCTGATCGAGCGCTGGAACGGTGCGCACTGGTCACGAGTGCACAGTCCCAACCCGACCGGCGACACCGACCTGTCCGCCGTGTCGGCCGCCTCGTCCACTGACGCCTGGGCCGTCGGCTATACCAACCCGACTCGCTGCGGGAATAGCGGGCCGGTGTGCGGCACCGCGGCGTTCCACTGGAACGGCAAGAAGTGGACGGCCACGGCCAGCATCAACCCGCCGGTCAAGACCGTGGACGAGTTCGCCGGCGTGGCTGTCACCTCCACTCACAATGCCTGGGCGGTCGGCTCCAGTGACTGGGGCGCCACCCTGATCGAGCACTGGAACGGCAAGGCCTGGGTCTGGCGGCCGCCGGCGTAGCCGGGCGGGCAGGCATGGATTACGCCGTGGCGAAGCGGATGCTGGGTACGAGCGGCCTGGCGGTATCCGCCCTCGGGCTCGGGTGCATGGGCCTGAGCTACCACCGCAGCTCCACGCTGGACCGGAACGAGGCGATCGCGCTGATCCGGCGGGCGGTGGACCTCGGCGTGACGTTCTTCGACACCGCGCAGGTCTACGGCCCGTTCACCAACGAGCAACTCGTGGGCGAAGCACTCGCTCCTGTCCGTGATGACGTAGTCGTCGCCACCAAGTTCGGGGAGGTCGATCTCGACGGCCGGCCTGCGCCGTCAAGCCGCCCCGAGCTGATACAGCAGACGACCGACGCTTCCCTGGCCCGGCTCGGCGTCGACACGATCGATCTGCTCTACCAGCACCGAGTCGATCCCGACGTGCCCATAGAAGAGGTCGCAGGCACGGTCAGGGACCTGATCGCGCAGGGCAAGGTGAGGCACTTCGGCCTGTCAGAAGCCGGAGCGCACACGATCCGGCGTGCGCACGCCGTCCAGGCTGTTACCGCGGTCCAGAGCGAGTACTCGCTCTGGTGGAGGACGCCGGAGCACGAGGTGCTGCCGGCCTGCGCGGAGCTGGGCATAGGGTTCGTCCCCTACAGCCCGCTGGGGCGCGGCTTCCTCACCGGGGCGATCGACGAGCACACCACCTTCGACAGCGCCGACAACCGCAATGAGCTGCCGCGCTTCACGGTCGAAGCGCGCCAGGCGAACCAGGCTCTCGTCGACCGGCTGCGCATAATCGGCGAGCGGGCGGACGCGACCCCAGCGCAGCTGGCGCTGGCCTGGATCCTCGGCCAGGCACCGTGGATCGTGCCGATTCCCGGCACCACGAAGGCCGGCCGGCTCGAGGAGAACCTGCGCGCGACCACCCTCGAGCTCACGAGCAGCGACCGGGCCGAGATCGGCCGCGCCGCATCCGAGGTTACGATCGTGGGCGACCGGTATCCCGCCGAACTCGAGCGGAAGACGAATCGCTGACAATCAGGCCGGCTGCGGCGGCACGGCTCCCGGCCCGAGATCTGCGGTCAGCCAGCGTTCCGGTCGCAGGTAGATCGCGACCTGCTCACCAAAGTCCGCCGTAGCGAAGTCGATGTAGCCCTGAACCTGGTCCGGCGGCAGGTAGCGGGCCGCGATCTCCCGCAGCAGCTCATCGGTCCCCGGCACCATGCGAGTAACCGGTCCTTCCACCGATACGTACCGGACGGTGGGCATGACCCGCTCGACCATCAGCGTGAAACGCCCGGCCGCTTCGATGAGCCGGGCCTTCCGGGAAGCTGCCTCGGTCAGAACCCATGCTTCCCCGCCCGGTGCGTACTGGTACCAGATCGGCACGGTAAACGGGCCACGACCGTGGCCGGCCGACACTGACAATGCGGCGACGTGCGGCTCCGCCAGGAATAGCTCGCGGTCGCGGACGGACAAGCTGCTATCGGCCATGAACCGAGCCTAGGCAGAGGTACTGACAACCTGCCCCGTGCGGCACCGGCCAGGTTCGCGGGCCGCCAGACTGCCGTCGTCGCGGCGGTCCCTATCCGGGTCCGCTCTGGAACGGGAGCTGCTGGCCCGTCTCCAGCAGCGTCTTCAGCCCGCTGAGGATCTCGTTCCAGCCGCCGCCAGCGCCGCTCGACTCGCTCTCGCCCCGAAGTACCCCGGCCCAGATGGGCGCTCCGGTCACGTCGTGAGTGACGGTCAGCCTGGTGACACCGTTGCGCACCGGCTCGATGTCATAGGTGAGCCTGGTGAACGCTTCGGCGGCCAGCTCGGGTGACATGGTCATGCGCCAGGTCTGGACTAGCTTGCGGGGCGGGTTGGCTTCGATCACCTCGCCGTCGCTGATGACATCGGGGCAGCCCATGGCCTTCATGCCCTCGTTGGCGTGGGCCCGGAAGTCGCCGCCCGCCCGCAGTTCGTATTCCACCAGCGGGGCATAGCCGTACTTCACGGTCCACTCGGGCAGGGTGATCGCAGCCCAGATTTCCTCGGGAGTCGCCTTGATGTAGACCCGGTACACCTGGGTTGTCTCGGTTGTCGAGGTCGATGTCGTCATGTGCGTGCCTCCAGGTCAGTCTTGAGGTCGGCAAGCGCCGAAACGTGGCGCTCGGTGTACTTGCTGATCCACCGGTCATGAAGCAGCCGGATCGGGACCGGGTTGAGGAAGTGCAGCCGCTCCCGGCCTGACTTGCGCGTGACTACGAGCCCGGCCTCTTCCAGCAGGCGCAGGTGCTTCATGACCCCGATGCGGGTCATATCGACCTCGGCGTCGAGCTCGGTCAGCGTGCGGCCCTCACGCTCAAAAAGCAGGTCAAGCAGGAACCGGCGGGTTGGGTCGGCAAGCGCTCTGAAAACGCGATCGTCGTCCACGCCACTCAAGATAGGTAACCTAATGGTTACATGTCAAGCCCACGACGCCAGCGGCGATTCCGGGCGCGCCTGACCAGGACTAGTGCCCTGCTAGGGCGTCAGAGATCCCATCCGGCGTACGGCCCGCCCGGTCATCAGTACCGCCGCTGGTTCAGTGGCTGGTCCAGTCGCGGCCGAACCAGCGCCGGACGCGGCTCGTCCCGAACTCGGCCTTGTCGGCCAGCAGCAGGGCGGACGGCTCGTCGAACTGGCCGTTCGGAGGCTCGCCGCTGCGGAATGTGACCTCGACGCGGGCGACCCGGTCGTGCCCGAACTCGATGTAGCAGATTCCCTTGCCGTCATACGTCGACCCTGACCTGGTGCGTCCATGCCGGGCGATCAGCTGGTCGGCGACGACAGAGGCCTGCCGCTCGGAGAATACGCCGGCTTTGGGCGTACCAACGCTGGTGACATCGCCCACCGCGTAGACGTCGGGATAGGCGGTCTCGAGGGTCAGCGGGTCGACCGGGATCCATCCGTCGACGCACATCCCGGACTCCGCTACGACCGCGGGAGCCCGGTGCACGGGCACGCCCAGGAACAGGTCGAACGGCATCTCCGCACCGTCGGCGAGGATCGCCATCTGGCGTTGCGTATCGAGGCTGCGCACCAGCTGGTCCGGATGCCAGCTGATCCCCCGTTCCGCAAAAGCCGCGAGGAGAGCCTGCGATGCCGCGGGCGAAGGCGGGATCGGGACGCCGAGTGGCATGACCAGCGAGATCTGGCTGGCGTCGCGCAGACCCCGCTCAACGAGGTAGTCGTGCAGCATCAGCGCGGTCTCGCTCGGGGCGGGCGGGCACTTAAACGGTGTCGAGGTGACACCGATGATTACCCGTCCGCCACCGAACGAGTCCAGCACGTCATGGCAGGCGAAGGCACCTTCGACGGTGTAGAACTCATGGCCGCCCTCGGCCAGCCCCGGCGTCGCCGCCGGGTCGAGATCCGCGCCCAGGGCCACCACCATGACGTCGGCCTCGAACGGGCCGGCATCGGTCTCGACTCGCCGCCGGGCCGGGTCGATGGAGCCGATTGTGGCCTGGACGAACCTGACGCCGGGCTTGACCAGGTCACGGTAGGAGTGCCGGACCGCGTCCGCCGTCGTGCGACCAAACATCACATCGAGCTTGGAGAAGCCGAATACGAATCCGTCGGCTTTGTCGATCAGCACGATGTCTGCCGTATCGCCAAGCTCGTCGGAGAGCCTGGTGGTCAGCTCCAGGCCGCCGAAGCCCGCGCCAAGCACGAGAATTCGCATAGGTCCCCCGCACCTTGTCTAGGTGGTCTTCGCCAGCTGCGCCGGTTCAGCTCGGCTGCGGCACGATCCTGATGTAGGGCTTGGGCTCGGTCCACTCGCCGAATATCTCTTTGGCCTGGTCGTTGGATACCGAGCCGGCGATCACGACGTCCTCGCCCTGCTTCCAGTTCACTGGCGTAGCGACCTTGTGCTGCGCGGTGAGCTGCAGTGAGTCGATCACCCTGAGGATCTCGTCGAAATTGCGGCCACTGGTCATCGGATACAGCATGATCAGCTTGATCTTCTTGTCCGGGCCGATCACGAAGACACCACGCACGGTCTGGTTGTCGGCAGCCGTGCGATCGGCCGGGTCTCCGCTGACGTCCGCGCCCAGCATCCCGTAGGCCTTGGAGACGGCGAAGTCGGCGTCACCGATCATCGGGTAGTTCGGAGCAGTGCCCTGGGTCTCCTCGATGTCCGCAGCCCATGCAGCATGCTTGTCGACCGGGTCGACTGACAGCGCCATGATCTTCACGCCGCGCCGGTCGAACTCCTCCTTGATCGAGGCCATATAGCCGAGCTCGGTCGTGCAGATCGGCGTGAAGTCCTTGGGGTGCGAGAAGAGAACGGCCCAGGAATCGCCGATCCAGTCGTGAAAGCCGATCTGGCCTTCGGTGGTCGCGGCGGTGAAATCCGGGGCAGTATCACCGATCGTCAGGCTCATTGCGAGTCTCCTTCAAGAGAAGTGGCCGCCCCATGGTGGCTGCGACCTGCTGTCATCGCAGACATTACGGGGATTGCGCGCTCCCTGACGTTCTCTCGCGCCGATAGACCGCCCGGCGGCCGTACCAGAGGCGGTCGGCCACGGGCTCGACGGTCAGCACCGCCAGGACGGCCAATATTACTGACAGGGCGACGGCCAGATCACGGGTGACTCCGACGGCCAGGCCCGCGCCGAGGATCGCGATCGCGGGCCGCAGGAGAGTGAGCGGGCCGAGGATGGCCGCCGACGCCAGATAGCGCTCGCGCCAGCCCAGGGTCGCGTATGCGACCAGAGCCACGATGACCACCAGCCCGTAGGGGGCATAAACCTCGAGCATCAGCTCGCCCGCGCGCCGGAAGACCTCGGCCTGGGAGTGATCGGCCAGGGCGCCGCCGCAGGCAACCAGGACGGCGGGAGTCAGCAGGACGGCGGCAAGGCCAGCACCGCGACGGGCCGCCCGTCGGTCCGAGGTGCGATGCCTGATCAGCCCGGTCCGGCCGACCGAGGAACGGAATCCCGCGCAGGCGCCGTCCACAAGGCCAAGCAGCGCGAGGCTCGCGGCTACGACGGCGATCAAGCCAGCACCCCCACCACCGGTCGCAGCACGTCCAGGGCGCGCGGCTGCCATCGTGGCGCCTCTGCCACCTGGATGCTGTACCCGGGCGCACCGGCCAGGGCCGCAGCCTGCAATGCCGCCGCCGAATGGGCTCGCCGGGCGGACACAACCCCGTCGTGACGCGAGACCGGCTCGCGCATGCGGGCCTGATGGAACACCCACGCGCCGACAGTGGACCACAGGCAGGGCGCGATATCCCAGTGAGCGAACGCGGCGACGGCCAGGTCGGCCTGGCTCGCGAAGAAGCCCGGCAGTTCCTGCTCCGGCACGTGGTGCATCAGGCCGCTGGAGATGACGACCGTGCGCGCTGGGTCCTCGATGGCGGCCTGGGGCCGAAAGGCATCGCCACAGATGAACTGGCAGTCCAGTCCTTCCTGCGCCGCCAGATCGCGGGCGCGATCGATCAGCGCCAGATTGAGGTCCGCGCCCACGAGCTGGACGTCCGGGCCGAGGCGGCCCGCCGCAGCCAGGGACCGCAGTACGTATCCCAGGCCGCAGCCAACATCGACCACCCTGATCGTCTCCGGCCCGGCCTTGCGAAGCCCGGCGATCAGCGGGCTAATCAGGGCCTCAACCCGTCGGCCGAACTGAAGCTCCTCGCTCAGCCGCAGCAGCTCGCAATGCACCCTGATCCCGAGTGCGTCCACGTAGGAAGGGTCCATGACCCCACCCGGCGCCGGCATGCGCGAGACTATCCGCGCCGCCCGGCGCTGGCCAGCCTCCAGCAGGCGGGCCACTGCGTCCGCCTTCAGCACGGGGAGCCGGCCGCCGCTGTCGTCGGCCTGCCAGAGCAGGTCGGTTATCTCCAGCAGGTGGTCCTCCCTTCAGCGCAGGGACTGCCTGCTGACTAGGCGCACTGTGCCGATTATCGCCCATCTATGAACTAATTATCCTATATCGACGGCCAGCATGCTGGTGTGACCTAGCAGACACCGTCAGTCAGGCCGTACAGGCGCATGCTGGGTGGTGGCAGGCATTCACGGCCAATGGAGGTCACGATGTGGCTGGCTATTACGGGCGGCATCCTCGCCGGCATCGTCGGGCTCGGCGCGCTGTATGACTACGTCGCCAAGCGGCGCGGTGAGAGGGTCAGCTTCGGGGGCGCCCCTGGCACCGCGAGCTTTACCGCTCAGTCCGAGCACAACACTCTCAAGCCCTAGCACAGGCGCAGCTCGTCCGGGCTTAGCTGTCGCCCGCGCTCGAGCTCGTAACGGGAGTAGTGGCCAGGTACCGGCGGAGAGCTTCTGCGAGCGCGCCAATTTCGGCGTCGCTCCCGCGCCGGGCCTGCGGCCACTCATCCAGGCGAGTCCACCAGTACTCCCGCGGGGTGCCGGGGTACCTCGGCACGAGGTGAACGTGCACGTGCGGGACTCCATCGCCGATCACCGCCGCGTACACGTGCTCAGCTCCGGCGACATCGCGGAGCGCGCGGCTAGCGCGCGTGCACCACAAGCCCATAGCCTGCGCTTCGGCGTCGGTTAGGTCGGCCAGGCCCGGCGCATGCCGCCGCGGCTCCACAAAGAGGTGTCCCAGGTAGGCAGTGGTGCCCTCCTGTCCGAGCGCGTCCGGCGTCACGACATGAGAGACGAGCATCAGCTCGTCCTCGGCGACCGGCCCGCCCGGTATCAGCCGTCCCCGATCACGATGCTTTCGGCACACAAAGCATTCGGCCCGAGCGTCTTCTGCAGCCATGCCGCGATTCTCGCAATAATCTCGCTGCGCGGCATGTGAGCCAGACCCGTACGCTGCGCCGTGCGGCCGTTGCTGATACTGATATGGCTGCAAGACTCGATCGTCGTTGAGGCCGTACGGCAAGGAGCAGTCTTGGCCGCCTTCACCCCTTCCGGCGAATCGCAGGGAGCGAACTTCGTCGACGTGGACCTACGTGGTGCCCGGTTCATCAGGGCTGACCTGTCCGGCGTGGTGATGCGCGCCGTGGACGTGTCGGGGGCGGACATCGAAGCCCCGTTCCTGCTCAAAGGCGGGGGTTCCCTGCGGGTGAACGGCGTCGACGTGGTCCCGCTCATCGAGGCAGAACTCAACCGGCGCTTTGCCGGCCGGGCCGGCCGGCGAGCCGAAGATCCGGACGGCCTGCGTGCGGCCTGGGCCGGGCTGGAGCGCACATGGGCGGCGACGCTCGATCGAGTAGCCGCGATGCCGGCTGGCACCGTCGACGTTTCGGTAGCCGGTGAATGGTCGTTCGCGCAGACGCTGCGGCACCTGGTCATGGCCATCGACGCGTGGCTGGGCCGGGCGATCCTGGGCATCGAGCAGCCGTTCCACCCGATCGGTCAGCCCAATATCGAGTTCGAGACTGACGGCAACGACATGTCGATCTTCACATCGATCGCGCCGTCGTACGCCGCCGTGCTCGAGGTCCGGGCGGGCCGCGTCGCCATGGTGCGCGACTTCCTGGCCACCGTCACCGCAGGGGACCTGGCCGCGATCCGCAAGAACCCGTGGGCTCCCGAGCACCCAGAGACAGTCTTGTCCTGCCTGCGAGTGATCTTCAACGAGGAATGGGAGCACCACCGCTACGCCGTACGCGACCTCGACGCAATCGCCGCGACCCCGGCTTGACGGGGCGCTTCTAGGCGGGGACGCGAAGACGCATGACCCAGCGCCACTTGGCGATACGACGGTCACGGACGAACCCGAACTCCTCGAACAGGCTCTCCGGCCCGGTGTGCAGGTAGGCGCCGCGCTGGGGCTCACGTTCGGCCACCTGCTCCGGGTAGGCCTCGACCAGGCCTCCGCCAGACCGGGCTATCTCGGCCAGCACCGCGGCAACGCCGGCCCGTGCCACGCCTTGGCGGCGGGCTCCGGAGCCGGTGAACAAGCAGCCGATCCGCCAGTCAGGCAGCTCGGCCAGGTCCTTGTCGTAGGCCTTGGGGTTCTTGATGCTAGCCACCTCGGCCGGCGGCCCGTACTGACACCAGCCCGCGCAGCGACCGTCACGGTAGACGAGCATCTGGTGGATAGTGCCGTTGCTCACGTGAGCGAGCTTGGCCTGGCGGTTGCCCGCCACGGTGCTGTCCTTGCTAATGCCCTCGGGATGAAAGCCGATGCACCAGCAGCCACCCCAGACACCGTTGTTCGCCTCAACGAGGGCGGCGAAGTCATCCCAGGTCTCGGGCGTGAGCAGGCGCGTCGTGTACTGGGGCACAGCCGATGTCACGTTCAGACTCTCCTCTTACTCCCGCTCCCAGCTGACGCCCGATGATCCTAACCGCACCGTCTGACACCGAGTGCGTCCATGACCACGATGCCCTCGGTCGGTGGTCAGAACTCTGTTGTTCCCTGATCGTGCGCTGGATAA
>Ga0070764_10001357_pt1 | contig 10617 bp, 7 predicted proteins | sample HubBroMetageWRM4_FD_67287 | JGI IMG/M metagenome (GOLD analysis project Ga0070764, IMG submission 67287) | Warmed soil microbial communities from the Hubbard Brook experimental Forest, New Hampshire - Hubbard Brook CCASE Soil Metagenome WRM 4 | ecosystem: Environmental > Terrestrial > Soil >... | reverse complement strand
ACGTTACATAGAAGTCCGCATCCGGCGTTCGAATCAGATGCTCGAACCGCAATTCGCGGCTATAGGTCGCACGGGAATCAATTTTTGGACGATGTAGCGGGCGCGGGGGAAGCAGCGGGGCTCGAGGAGCTGGAGCCTTCACTCGAACCTGCAGCGGAAGCCGAGCTATCGGAGGGCTTCGATGCATCGCTTCCCGACTTGGCTTCACTACTGCCTTTGGAGGCGGGCTTCGCAGAAGAGTAGAGGTCCTTGTACCATCCGCCGCCCTTGAAATGAGCGGCGGGCGCTGTCAGGGTGCGCTCTATCCGGCCACCGCAGTGCGGACACACGGTCAGCTCGGGGTCGGAAAACTTCTGGATCTTTTCGGTGCGGCGTCCGCACTCGTTGCATTCGTACTCGTAAAGAGGCATTACGGGTCCTTCTAGGGCGAAAAACTGCGCTTCTTCAAGGATACAGTCTGGTGCTCCCAGGCTGCTCCATTTCTGATGCAGCCGATTGGGTCGAGGACGCGCGCCCGCATGGATCGTTGTATCCTCCGGGCATGTTCCGTCGGCTGCTTCTTGTTGCAACTGCAATGTTCTGCTCCGTTACGACCTCGCGTGCGCAGACTGCCAATCCAGCTCCAACGCCACCCATGGGGTGGAACAGCTGGGACGCCTACGGCCTCAGGATTACCGAGGCGCAGTTCCGCGACAACGCTATTGTGCTGCGCACCAAGCTGCTTCCCTTCGGCTGGCGCTACGCCGTCATCGACGAGGGCTGGTTCTTCGAGAACCCAGAAGACAGACCGAAACCGGATACTCTGCGCTATGCGATCGACGCGCATGGACGGTATGTACCGGTACCGGCGAGATTCCCGTCGGCGGCGGGAAGGCCAAACATAGTCGCGTATCCGGGGCCTGTGCCGAAGCTGGCCGCGACGATCGAGGAGACGAGCTTCAAGCCGCTGGCCGATTGGGTACACGCACAAGGACTGCTGTTCGGGATTCATATCGTGCACGGGATTCCGCGCGCTTCGGTCGAGCGGAACATGCCGATTGCAGATTCGAGCTTCCGTGCACAGGACGCGGCAGACACCAGCGATGCTTGTCCGTGGGATCCGACGAACTGGGGTGTGAAGGACAATGCTGCAGGCCAAGCCTGGTATGACTCGCTGATGAAGCAGTACGCAGATTGGGGTGTGGATCTGCTGAAGGTGGACTGCATCCTCGAAAAGACGTACAAGCCGACCGAGATTCGCCAGATTCGTCGGGCCATCGACAAGACAGGTCGCAAGATGGTTCTCAGTCTCTCCGAAGGACCGGCAAGTCCGTCGCATGAAGCTGAGTTCGCCTCGCTCTCAAACATGTGGCGTATCTCAGACGACTTCTGGGACGTCTGGGCGATGGCACAGAAGCCGGGTGAGACGTTTCCGCAGCCGCTCAAAGGCCAGTTCGACCGCGTCGCTACGTGGACGAAGTTCGACTTGAAACCAGGACAATGGCCTGACGCCGACATGCTGCCGTTCGGTGAGTTGCGACCTTCGCCAGGATGGGGCGTGCCTCGCCACACTCGCCTGACTCCTGACGAGCAGAAGACAGTGATGACGCTGTGGGCAATGGGGCAGAGTCCGCTGATCCTCGGCGCGAATCTGACGCTGTTGGATCCCGCGACGTTGAGCTTGCTGACGAACCGCGACCTGCTCGCGATCGATCAGCATGCGGTGGTGCGCGGACGTCCGGTGCAGGGCTTCGAGACCGGCGATCTGCGCGTGTGGCGCATGGAGGTTCAACCCGCGCGACCGGGCGGCCACAATCAGATCGCGGTCGCGCTCTTCAACCTGAGTGATAAGGCAATGGAGGTCGATCGCTCGGTGAGTGAAGTTGGGTTGGTGCGCGCAGGCGGGAGCGAGGCTAGCGATGTACTGGATGTGTGGTCCGGAAAGGCGACACCACAGATGCAACGCGTGCGAATCACGATTGCACCGCATGGTTGCGTGCTGCTGTTGGTGCGGCGTTAGCCGCACCGTTGTCACGTTACTTCTCCCCGATTTGCGAGTTACCAGAGCTGCGCACGTGATTACCAAGGCTATCTTCACGCCTTGGCGGATTCGCCGTAGCTTTGTCCTCAAGAAGCGCAGGACAGGAAAGAGACATTGAGTGCCCAACCTTTTCCCAGGTCATAAAGGGCACTTGCAGTCCAAGCCTTGTTGAGCGCTCGCGAAAGCGCAGCTCCGACTCACGGGGGCTCCGTAAGGAGCTGAATCGGAAACTGCGCACCATGCGGAAGGCGAATCAGCCTGAGCATGCGGGGGGCGAGGCAGGAACCCGCGTTCTCTTGGGGGAGAGAACGCGGGGCTCGCCTAGAACCCAGTCTGTACAACTGATAGGCTCTCACCTTTGCCGGGGCCGTCCTTCGGGACGGCCCTTTGGCGTTTGCGTGTGGCTTTGCACAGAGGTGTTCAAGCGTGCATTGCTAGGGAGCTCGTCTTCGCCGTATGCTCGCCTCAGTGCCTGCTCCGTTCCAGTTCCAGCCTCGCAAGTCAGGGTCCGCGTCGAAGTCAGAGAGCGCGGAGCGGCTGGTGTCTGCTGGTCCGGTGGATGACGACTCGCAGTTTGAGCTGAAGCTAAGGCCGAAGCGGCTGGCGGAGTTTATCGGGCAGTCGAAGGCGAAGGAGCAGCTGGCGATTGCGCTCGAGGCCGCGAAGTCACGCGGTGAAGCGCTGGACCATGTACTGCTGTTTGGTCCTCCGGGGTTGGGCAAGACAACGCTGGCGACGATCATCGCCAACGAGCTCGAGGTTGGGTACCAGCAGACGAGCGGGCCAGCGCTGCAGATCCAAGGCGACCTGACTGCCATTCTCACTAACCTTCGCGAGAAGCAGGTGCTGTTTCTGGACGAGATTCACCGGCTGCAGCCGGTGCTCGAGGAGAAGCTGTACACGGCGCTCGAGGACTACCAGATGGACATCATCATCGGGCAGGGACCGAGCGCTCGGACGCACACGCTGGAGCTGAAGCCGTTCACGTTGGTGGGCGCGACGACGCGGCCAGGGCTGCTGAGCTCGCCGCTGCGGTCGCGGTTTGGGATCCTGTTGCGGCTGGAGTTCTACACCGAGGATGAGCTGCGGTACATCGTCACGCGGTCTGCTGAAGTCTTAGGTGTGCCGATCGAGGAGGATGGCGCGGCGGAGATTGCGGTGCGCTCGCGCGGTACACCGAGGATTGCGAACCGTCTCCTGCGGCGCGTGCGGGACTTTGCCGAGGTGCGCGCGGCGGGAAGGATCGACCGCGAGACGGCGATGCGGGCGCTGGAGCTGCTGGAGGTCGATGCGCATGGTTTTGATGAGCTCGACCGCAGATTGTTGAGGACCATCATCGAGAAGTACGATGGCGGTCCGGTGGGGCTGAATACGCTGGCGGCGGCGCTGGCGGAGGAACAGGATGCGCTCGAGGAGGTGTACGAGCCGTTCCTGATCCAGATCGGGTTCCTGGACCGGACGCCGCGCGGGCGAGTGGCGACTCGGCTGGCGTATGAGCACCTGGGCATCGAGATGCCAAGGCGGAATCCGACGAGCGCAACGCTGTTCGGGTAGGGGTACCCTACCCCCTGTCCTTTTTCCCTCGATCTTTGGAATCAGTGGGTTGCGGTAGGTATGTGGCTGCAAAATATAGATTTCAAAGATTTTGCGTGCAAAATCTTTGGATTGAATAATTTGCGGCGGGGTTGAGAGAGAAGCAAAGTGAAAGAAGGGCAAACGCGAAGGGCTGCGCCCAAGGCGCAGCCCTTCCGATCTCTATAGTTCTATTTTAGCGAGTCGAGGGAAATTATCATGTCCTGATTTTTCCGCGAATTAGCGGTTTATTTTGTGTTGGTTACGGGGTTTTGCACGGGTCTGGGGGCTTGACACGATTCTGAGCGGCGAACGATAGACGAGAAATGCACGCGCAATAGCTGTCAATCCTTCCAGCTGCGAAGACTCCGCTTTTCCGAAATGATTCCCCCTAGGCATTCGGCATCGGAGGATTTCGAATGGGCGAGCTTCTTGCCGGCGGAACGTCGCGTCGCCTTTTTCTGCAATTGGGGGCGGTGGCTGCAGCGGCGACTGCCGTTGGTTGCAATTCCGAGCCAGCTCCGAAGCCGGCGGCCAATCAGCCTGGCAGTGGAGCACCTCCCGCAGTGACGCCCGCGGTCTCTGAAACACCGCCCGGACCGGCGCCGGGCACGCGATTGAGCGAGGGCTACGTGAGCCAGATGGGCCGCTCGATCTATCTGTGGGGCTGGCCGATGGTGAACATTCACAACCGAAGCGTGGTCATGAAGAAGGTTCCCGAGCCCGGCTACCTGGGAGGTATCGTTCCGGTGGCTCCGCCGAATCAGGTCTGCATGCTTCACGACTACGTGGCGCCGGAAGAACGCATGGTGGCGTGCCCAAATCAGGATGTTGTGTACGGCTTCGGTCTTCTGGATCTGAGCCAGGAACCGGTGGTGATTCAGGTGCCGGATTTCGGGGACCGGTTCTGGGTCTACCAGGTGGTCGACGAGCGCACTGACTCGTTTGCGCAGATCGGCAAGATGTATGGGACGAAGCCGGGCTTCTATCTGCTCGCGGGACCGGGATGGAAAGGATCGGTGCCGAACGGCATCGCGGGGGTGTTCCACGCGACGACGACTCTGGGGGTCGTCATACCACGCGTCTTCAAGGACGACACGCCGGAGGACACGCAGGCGGTGCAGCCGGTCATTGGGCAGATCATGATGTACCCGCTGAGCAAGTTCACCGGGCAGAAGCAGACGAAGACATGGGCCAGCGCTCCCAGCTTTCCGTCGCCGGGATCAAATGGACAGGAAGAGACGAAGTGGGTTGATCCGAACAAGTTCTTTGATGAGCTTGGCGACGTTCTGCAGGAGGTTCCGCCGCTACCAGGAGAAGAGGCTCTGTACGCCAATATCCGCTCCGTGCTCGATGCCGTGCAGAAGGACCCGAAGCTGCATGCTGCGCTGGCGGCTGCGGCGAGCGATGCCGACAAGAACGTCGTTACGCCACTCTTCCAGTTCCACAGTTGGGGCATCCCACTGCCGCACAACTGGACGACGCAGAGTAACGGGGCGAGGTTCGGCACGGACTACTTCACGCGGCTGGCCGTTGCGAAGTCGAATATTTTCGTGAATGCGCCGAACGAGACGAAGTATTTTTACCAGGACCTGGACGATGCCGGAACGCAGTTGAACGGCAACCATGGTTACACCGTAACGTTTGCGGCGGGTGCGTTGCCTCCCGTGAAGGGCTTCTGGTCGCTGACGCTGTATAACGAGCACCATTTCTTTTCGCCGAATGCGATCAAGCGCTACTCCGTCGGCACGAAGAACAAGACGCTGATCACGGCACCGGATGGGTCGCTGACGATCTACGTGCAGTCCACGCCTCCGGGCGGCGACAAGAAGGCCAACTGGCTGCCAGCGCCCAAGGGTGACTTCGTTCTCTATGTGCGGTCTTACTGGCCGGAGGAGCCGATTCTGAATGGAAGCTGGACGCCGCCGGCGGTGGTGAAAGTGGGTTAAGAGGCGGAGATGATGAAGCGAATCAGCTCGGCGTTGATGATGGCCTCGATTGCGCTCACCGGCTGCAACCCTCCTGCGAATCAGAATCAGGCGACGCAAGGTGGACAGCCTTCGGGGCAGGCGCGGTTTGAGCAGTTGGCGAGTCTTCCTTTTGTCGAGAACCGGCCGACGGCGGAGACGGCGCAGACGCTGAACGATGAGCTGCTGTTTCAGCGGGCGACGCAGACCTATCTGTGGGCGATGCCGCTGATCAACACGCTGGGCATGAAGGTTGGGTCAGAGGGGAAGTTCGGCGCGGGCTACAACGTGCTTCCCATCTGGAAGAAGCGGCTTGATGCGAAGACGCTTGTCACCACGCCAAACTCCGATGTGATTTATGCGATGAGTTATGTCGATCTCGGCAAGGATGGGCCCATCGTGTTTGAGGCGCCGCCGCAGATGCAGGGAATTCTGCTGGACTTCTGGCAGCGGCCAATCCCGGTCGATGGAGGGAAGTACTTCGGCGATGTGGGTCTGTTCGGCCCGGACCAGGGCAAGGGCGGCAAGTTTCTGATTCTGCCGCCGGGCTACAAGGGTGCTGTGCCCGCGGGTTACTACGTGTATCGATCGGGAACGAATAACGTCTTTGTCTTTCTGCGCGCTTTTTACGCGGACCCAAAGAACCTTGACCCTCCGGTGAATCTTCTGCAGCAGGCGAAGATTTATCCGCTGAACAACAAGGCGGGGGCGAAGGCGATGGTCTACCCGGACGGCTCAGGTGTTCCCGTCAATATGCTGCCGCGCAGCGACTTCAGCGCGTTTGAAGAACTCAAGACGCTGATCGATTCGGAGCCGTCGTCGATTGCGTCTGCGGATTGGCTGGGGATGCTGGCGACGCTTGGCATTGTGAAGGGCCAGCCGTTCAATCCTGATGCGAAGACGCGGGCGATTCTGGATGCTGCGGCGAAGACCGGCTACAAGATGAGCCGCGTGATTGGCATGCGGGATAACGTGAGCGGCCGCTCCTACTTTGTGTATCCGCATCGCCGTTGGCTCAATCCTTTTGCCGATGCCACGCCGGACAATCCGATGGGTTCTTACAGCGGCCTGGATCTGCGCAGAAAAGATGGCGGGTATATCGATCTCGACAACCGGATCTGGTTCTTCACCGACTATTACTCGATCAGCCCGGGGATGATCTCGCAGATAGCCGGCAAGGGAGCGAAGTATGGGATTGCTTTCGTCGACGGCAATAACAATGCGTTGACTGGTGATAACAACTACAAGCTCACGCTGTCTGCAAATATTCCGGCGGCCAACTTCTGGTCGGTGACGGCGTACGAAGCGGAGAACGCTTCGGGTCTGGCGAATGGGCAGCCGTTCCCGTCGCTGGGCTCACGGGATAAACCAGCGCAGAATGGCGATGGGAGCACCGATATCTATTTCGGCCAGAAGGCGCCCGCAGGGAAAGAGGCCAACTGGATTGCCACACCGGCCGGCAGAGGCTACTTTGTGATCTTCCGCCTGTATGGGCCTACTCAGGCGGCAATCGACAAGAGCTGGGTGCCGGGCGATATCGAGAAGCAGTAGCCGCGGCGCGCAAGCGCCGAGACGCGGCGGACGCCGTTATTTGGCGGTTGGTTTTGTGGTGTCGGGTTTGGTGGTGTCGGCGGGAGTTGGTGGTGGGACGGGCGCGACGTAGGGTGGTGGGGGCTGGACGCCTTCGGCGCGGAGGGCGCTGTCGATCTGGCCGAAGAGGAAGTCCAGCGGGACGGCGCCGTCGATCTTTGCGCCGTTGATGAAGAGAGTGGGCGTGGAGTCGATGCTGAGGCCTTCGCCGATTTTCTTGGAGGCTTCAATTGCGGCGGTGTCCTGCTTGGTGAGGCAGGCCTCGAGCTTGGGCATGTCGGCCTTCTGGAACTGGCCCTGGTCGCGGGTGAGTTTGTCGAGCTGCTCGTTGGCGTGAGGGAGAGTTTTGTCGGCCTTGGGGTCCTTGGGGTCGGCGCCGATGTCAGAGGCATGCGCGTGGATGTAGTCGACGAGGTTCCAGTAGCCGGCGGGCGATTGGGCGCCGAGGCAGTTCACGTCGACGGCGGCGCGCATGGCCCAGGGGTGTTGCTCGAGCGGGAAGTCTTTGTAGACGATGTGGACGTTGTCACCGTAGCGCTGGGTGATGGCGGGGAAGATGCTGGCGTGGAGCTGGGCGCAGAAGGGGCACTCGAGGTCGTCGAAGCCGACGATGACGACGGGCGCGGTGGCAGGGCCTCCGCGCGAGGGACGACCATCAGCCGCGATCGTAGTGCGGGGGTCAGCGACGAGGTCGTACTTGGAGAATTGTGCGAGGGTCTTGCCGTCCTTGGAGATGAGGAAGTTCGCAGGCTTGGAGGTCTTGCCTTCGGCGCTGAAGCTGACGGCGATGGTATCGAAGCCGGGGACGTCGGAGGATGTGCGCGGGCCGAGGATCACGGTCGAGGCGGGCGGCAGGTTGGCCTTTTGGCGGAGGAGGACCTCGACGCGGTGCTGCTCGGCGGGCGTGAGCTGCTGGCCGGTGGTGGAGGGGGCCTGCGCGTGGCAGCCGAGTGTGGCGAGGGTCAGGGCGAGGAGGGTCGTAGCGAGGGAAGACGGGAGGAAACGCACAGGTTGATTATCGCAGAGCGGGTACGCGATGGTCGCTGCGATGGGATCGATGCGAGTGTGTTGCGGGCTGCAAGTCTATGAGGACCTGCCGGGAGACGTGCTCTTGAGTAGGACCGAGATGAAGCGGTCGAGAGCAGCGGTGAGTCGACGGCGGTCGCCGGTGACGATGAAGTCGAGCATAAGGCCGTCGAAGACGGCGATGCAGAGATCGGCGAGAGGCTGCTCTCGAAGGGAGTGAGACATGGAGGCCAGGGCGAGTTCGCGCCAATCCTGAGAAGACTGCGTGAGGACCGCTGCATACTCTTCGGGGTTCTGGGCGGCGACGATCTGCGCTTCGTAGAGCAGCCGGAAATATGGCAGGTTGTCGCGGCGAGTGGCCCATTCCCAGAACAACTTTAGCGGGGCGGTGCGCTTTGCGGGCGGCTTTGCCGTTGAGAGGAGGCTGAGCTTCTGCTGTAGACGGCGATTGACCTCGTGCATGACGTCCTGCAGGAGGTGCTCCTTCGACTTGAAGTGGAAGATCAGCATGCGCGGGCTGGTTCCGACTGCTTCTGCGAGAGGGCGGAGGGACAGGCTGGCGACTCCGTTTTTGAGGAGGTACTGAACGATGTCATCGAGGAGCGCCTCTTTGCGGCTTGACATGTAACGAACGTTACATGTAACTATCGTTACAGTCAATGTCGCGTATGAGGAGTGCGCTTATGGATCAAGCCATCGAAGGACCGAGTCGGGAGGCGTTGAGCCGGGGCGCGCGCCAGACGATGATGCTGTTGCTGGCGGTGGCGTTGATCGTCGTGCTGCAACTGCCGTTGGCGGGATGGGTGTTTCCCGGGGAGAGCCTGACGGCGCAGGTGGAGCGCGAGGGCGTGTACTGGGCACTGACGGCCGTCCTGGTGATGTTCATCACTCTGGTTGAGCGTCGTCCGCTGTCTTCGGTGAATTTGCGACGGCCGACGTGGAAGAGCCTCGTATTTGGCGTTGCGTGCGGGCTGGTGATGGTTGCGGTGATTGCGGTGCTTTATATCTGGGTGCTGCCACGGTTGGGATCGACGAAGTCGGTCGAGCAGCTGAGTACGGTACTGGCGCTGCCGCTGTGGTTTCGTATCGAGATCGTTGTTCGGGCGGCGATCTTCGAAGAGCTGCTCTACCGGGGGTTCATGATCGAGCGGCTTACGGAGCTATTCCGATCGCGCTGGGTGGCAGCGGGGATTTCAGTAGTGGTCTTTACGTCTGAACACCTTGGATATTGGGGATGGGGTCATCTGCTGATCGCAGGTTTCGGCGGATGCGTGCTGACGGCGCTGTACCTGTGGCGGCGCGACCTTGCGAGCAACATGGTGGCTCACTTTGTTGTGGATGGCATCGGCTTTCTTATAGGGTGACAGCGGTTCGCCGAAGAGTCGTATACTTCGAGACAAATTAGCCGAATCCAACATGACTCGCAGGATCTATGCGCACATCTGTCGTCGTTAGCCGTTCGCTGGTCGTCGCGTTCTCCGGTGTTCTGGCCTGCAACCTCGTCGCGCAGACGAGCTCAGGTTACAACCAGCCGGACAAGCCGATTTTGGATGTGATGCACGCGCCCGCGCCACCGCGGCCGTTCGTCAGCCCCACGGACGAAGACATTCTGCTAGTGGCTCAGCAGGAATACCCGTCGATAGCGCGCGTCGCCACGCCGTTCCTGCGTCTGGCGGGTGTGCGCGTGGAGCCTGCGAATCACAGCAAGCACGATACGCCGGGCGGCTATGGGATCACCCCGTGTGCTTCAAGCTATGCGGTTGTGCACGTCGCTGACGGAAAGACACTTCCGGTCACGCTACCTGCGGGCGCGTGTCCGGGGCCGCCGCAATGGTCGGCTGATGGAAAGCTCTTCGCATTTGCGAATATTGCGCCGACGTCGGTTGAGCTGTGGATCGGCGATGTTGCGACGGGCACGATTCGGCAGGTTCCGAATGTTGCGTTGAATCCGATGTTCGGTGATGACTTTCAGTGGCTCGGAGGGACTCACACGCTTTTGGTGAAGCAGGTGCCAGCCGGACTGGGACCCATTCCCACGGCGGAGACTGCGCTGAGCGGACCGAGCATCCAGGAGACGCTGGGCACGAAAGGTGCGAGCAGCACGTATGAGGTTCGCGACACACTGACCGACAAGCATGACGAAGATGTGTTCGACTACTTCGCTGACTCGCAGCTTGCGCTGGTGCAGGCCGAGAGTTCTGCAATCACGCCGCTAGGCAAGCCTGCGAACATTCTTGAGGTAACTCCGGCGCCGGATGCGCGCCACATCCTTGTTACGTCGATTCATAAGCCGTACTCGTATGTCACGACCTACGACCATTTTCCGCAGGAGGTCGAGGTGTGGGATATCGCGGACGTTCATAACGTCGGCAAACACACGATTGCTTCGCTTCCGCTGGCGGATCGCGTTCCGATTCAGGGTGTGCCTACGGGACCGCGTGA
>Ga0070764_10001355_pt1 | contig 10629 bp, 9 predicted proteins | sample HubBroMetageWRM4_FD_67287 | JGI IMG/M metagenome (GOLD analysis project Ga0070764, IMG submission 67287) | Warmed soil microbial communities from the Hubbard Brook experimental Forest, New Hampshire - Hubbard Brook CCASE Soil Metagenome WRM 4 | ecosystem: Environmental > Terrestrial > Soil >... | reverse complement strand
CAGTACCTGACCTGCCCGGTCGAGCAGCTTGCCCCGATCCCGGAGGCGCTGAACGCGACCGAAGCCGCCGCGGTGCCGATCGACGCGATAACCGCTGAGCAGGGCCTGACCGACGTGCTGAAGCTCAGCGCCGGGGAAACCGTCCTGATCACCGCCGGCGCGGGCGGCCTCGGCCACTTCGCGGTGCAGATCGCCCGCATCCTGGGCGCCAACGTGGTGGCCACGTCCAGCCCGCAGAACCACGAGTTCCTGCATCATCTGGGCGCCGCCGACGTCGTCGACCACACCAAGCCCGACTGGCCGGAGCAGGTACGCGACCTGACCAACGGCGGCGCCGAGAAGGTGCTGGCGTGCGTCGCACCGAGCCTGGACGGCGCGGCCCGCGCGGCCCGCGACGGTGCGCTCATCGCCACGCCGGTGCACGCCGACCTGCCCGACGCCGAGCGAGTTCACTGGCAGCAGTACAACGGCGAGCGCAGCGGCACGCGCCTGGTCCGGATGGCCCCGTGGTTCGACGACGAGTCGCTCACGGTCACCATCCAGGCCCGGTACTTCTGGCAGGACGCCGCGGAGGCGCACACGGAGGCCGAGCGCGGGCACACCAGGGGCAAGATCGTCCTGGTGGTAGATGAGGATCTCGCGGCCGCGCTGGAAGTCTGACCCGGGCCGACGGGCGGTTACGCGACGCCACCCGCGACCCGGGAGAACACCACGCGGTCCAGCTCGCGGCCCTGCTCGTTGATGAAGCGCAGCACCATCGTGGTCCGCAGGCCGCGCCGGGCCGGCGTGACGTCGAGCGCGACGAACCCATAGTCGTCGTAGCGGGCCTGCGACCAGTCCACGGTCTCGTACCTGATGCTGAAGTCGAGGTCGTTGACGTACGGGCCGGTCTGCGTCTTGGCGTCGCCGACGACGGTCGTGCCGCTGCCCTTGCCGGCCGCGAAGTTGCGGTCGGTCTCGTGCTTGCCGGTCCAGCCGTACCGGGGCGTGCCCGCGGTCCCGGCTACCACGTACGTGGTGCCGTCCTTGGCGGGCTCGACCTCGGCGGGCTCCTGTGGCGACACGGCCACGGCCTGCTTGCTGGAGCGGGCGCTGTTCGTCTTCGGGTCGTAGATGAGAGGGTTTGTCCGCTCGTACACGTGGTTGTGCCCCTGCACCACGAGGTCGACCTGGTACCGGGCGAACAACGGGGCCAGCTTCGAGCGCACGCCGCCGTCGGAGCTGTGCCCGTTGCAGGTCGAGAACGCGCACTCGTGGAAGAACGCCACGATGAAGTCGACACCCGGGCCGTGACGCCACGCCCGCAGCTGGTCTTCCAGCCAGCGGACCTGCGCGCCGTGGCTGTAACCCAGCAGCCCCTGGATCTCCCAGGAGAGATCGTTGGCGTCCAGGCTGATGATCCCCACGTTGCCGTAGCGGAAGCTGTACACGGACGGGCAGGCCGACGGGCCGGTGCTGGGCAGGTCCATGCGCTTCACCAGCCCGCCGTAGCCGAGCGGCTCGTAGTTGGCCACGGTCACGGCGTCGGCGGCAACCTGTGCCGAGAACATCTCGGGCTCGTGGTTGCCGGTGGCGAACATCCACGGGATCGTCGAGGCGCTCGGCTCGATCATCGGGAACCAGCTGCTCCAGATCCACGGATCGTAGTAGTCCCAGCCGCCGCTGTCGGCGGGCGGCGCCGGGGTGTTGCCCGACGACGGCTGCGACCCATTCGGGCCGTCGGGGTTGATGATCGGCTGGATGTCACCCTGCGCCTGCGCGTAGCACAGGTCCCCGGCCTGCAGGTTGAACCGCGCCGGGGTGCCGTTGGTCAGGTTGCGCACCCTGGTGATCTGCCTGATCACGGCCGAGGTCGTGTTCACGTGGGTGCGGGCCGGCCGGTCCGGGTCGCCGGAGTCGTACGAGCCGTTGTTCCACATGCCCCAGTCCGACTCCGGCAGCAGCGACGGGTCGCGGTCCAGGGACGGGCCCGGGATGCCCTCGTCCGCGAACGCGGTGAACGTGAACGGCTCGAGCACCTCGCCGGGCGCGGTCAGGAACGTGGCGTCGGCGGTGGCGCCGACCTCGCTGCCGGACGCGTAGCGGAACCGGTAGTGGTACTGGGTGCCGGGGCGCAGCCCGGCCATCCGCGCGTGCACGAAGAACTGGTCGGCGTTGAGCGTGCGGGATGCCCGCAGCACCCCTGGCTTGCCGTCCCACACCGGGACGTGGGTCAGCAGCTCGCGGATCTCCGCCTCGAGCGTGTGGCCGTAGAAGCGGTCCGTGCCGTAGTCGACCCACACCCTGACCGACCGCGGCGGCACGGCGTTGTACGTGTTGATGTTGAAAAGCTGGCCGCCCACCCACATCTGGGTCGTGGGGTCGTCCCCGAACGACAGGTGCCGGCCGTTGACGACGAACCCGCCGGCGACCGTCCCGGTGTCGGCGAGGGCCGCGGCCACGGCCTGGCCGGACCACCGGCCGCTGCCGAGCAGCAGGCTGCCAGCCGCCGCCCCGACCGCGCCGCGGACCACGGTCCGGCGGCTGACGACCTGACGGCGCAGGTGCGCCATCCATTCCTCGTGCTGCTGTGCGAACGGGCGATCCTGGCGTGGCTTACCTGGCGTCTCTGGCGGCATGGCCGGAACCTATGGTCGCGCGACCGCCGCCCGCTGACGTCGGGGTGAACCAGCGGCGTCGCCCCGGCCAACCTTGCCCGTTCGCGATCATCGCTTGGTGGTCCGTGTTAGCGTCGCCGCTCGTGGCGCAGACGATTTATGTGGGCAATGCGGGCGAGGACGGCGCCGACGACGGCGGCTGGCTCATGGGGCATTTCCGGGCGCCCGGCGACGCCAGGCACAGCGACGACGTCGAGATCAAATGGGGTGTCCACGCGCCCGGCGACGAGCGGGCGCAATGGGTCGCCGAAGAGCGGCGCTCGGCCCTGGTGCTGCTGGTCAGCGGGCGGTTCCGGGTGGACCTGCCGGGACGCAGCGTGCTGCTGGCCAAGCAGGGCGACTACGTGCTGTTCCACGGCGTCAGCCACTCCTGGCAGGCCGAGGAGGCCTCGGTGGTGCTGTCGGTCCGCTGGCCGTCGGTCCCCGGCTACGCCGTGGCCGGCCAGCGGCAGTAGCGCCACCGGCCGGCCACGGCGATCACTCAGAAGCCCGGCAGGGCCGTCGAGATGTCGTAGTTCTGGCCCCAGTACCACTGGGTGGCCTGGGAGCCGGGAACGACGTGCGGCGAGCCGGTCGGGTCGGCGATCCACCAGCGGATGCGGGACTGCATCCAGGCCGGCAGCGACGACACGTCCGCCTTCACGGTCGACCACTGGGAGATCATCGTGTACAGGACGGCCACCCCGTGCGGGTCCGCGTTGAGCCGGGCCGAGACCCAGCCGGGAGCCTCGGACGGCGTCGCGCAGCCCGGCTCGATGTCCAGGGCGTCGGCATGCGGGTCGGACGCGTCGATGTCGACCCACATCACGTGTGAGAAGTTGGCCACCGCGGACGGCGAGTCGGGGTGCGGCCCGTCGGCGTAGGTGGCGACCACCGGGTCGCCGGGGATCGCCTGCGGGTTGACCGAGTCGTAGATCAGGAACGGCTTGGGCTGTGCCTGGGCCGTGACCTGCGGCTGCGACGCGGCGTGATGATGGTGGTGGCGGCGGTGCTCGGTCGCCCGTGCAGGTGCAGGTGCCGGCGTCGCGGCCGGCGAATGCTTGGCTGCCGGAGCATCGCGGGAGGTCCCGCTCCCTGCCACCGCCGCCTTGGATGGCGCGCTGGAGGCGGCCGCGCCCGAGGCCGCCCCGGAGGCAGCCCCGGAGTTCGCGGCGAGCGCGGCGGGTGAGTGCCCGGCTGGCCGGGCCGTTGGTGCCCCGCCGAGCGCCAGGCCCAGGGCCACCACCGTGATGGCGAGCAGGGCCGACGCGACCCCGGCGACGATGAGCGTCACCCGCGCGGGCGTGCGGCTGAAGCGGTAGTTCTTGATGGATGGGGGCAGGAGGGAACGAAGGGAAGAAAACAAGATGTGATCCAGTGTTTTCGCGCACAAGTGGGGGGCGTGCGCTCTGCGGCACCCAGGGGCGTGCCGGCCAGTGGCGGGGGGAACGTGCCAGGGCACGGCCACGCGGATGTGACGCGGTTCAGGGCGACGCGTTACTCGGGGGCAACCATCAGGCCTGGGTACTTTCGGTCACTAATACTGCAGTCCGAAAACCACTAGGTGTGACCGAAACTTCCAAACAGGCCGTATGACCTGTATCACATAGTTACAGTCCGGCTACAGAGGGAATATTCCCGAAGGATACCTGCAGGTCGGTTACGGCGCAGCCGCGGCAATTGCCAGCCCCCTGCTCAAGATCGTCGGCAGTCATGAATGAACCAAAAGACGGCCTATAGGCCGTCAAACGGTACATTCATGAGCCCGTACGCCGCGCCGGATGCAGCCGGGTGATTTGGGCGGCCGTCACGGGCCAGCCGAGGCGATGATAGTGCCGGTCAAGGGGAAGCCGAGGCGATAGCGGCGGACGTGAGCGAGCGCGCGGTCGCCGCCGCGCTGGCGATGGCCGCCTCGGGCGCCAGCCCGAGCAGGTCGGTGAGGCTGAACAGCGCCTCGGCGCTGACCACGATCGCGAGACCGTGCTTGAGCTGGGCAAACTCCGCCGGCCGTCGCACCGCCAGGGTTGTGTTCAGCGGCCGCAGCGCCTCGTCGATCAAGCCGATGCGGCGGCCTGGCCGCACCCCGGCCATGGCCGGCCTGGTGACCGAGGCCGCGATCAGCGCCCGCACGGCGGCCTGATGCGCCAGCACCTCGCGCATCAGAACCTCGGTGGCGAAGCCGATTCGCTCGACCGGGTCACGGGATCCGGCCATCGGTGCCATCGCGTGTTCCGGACTGTCCCAAATACCGGCCAGCGCCTCACGCAGAAGCGAGCCGAGGTCCGGGAAGTACCGGTACGCGGTGGCCTCGGACACCAGTGCCCGCCTGGCCACGTCCGGCATCGAGATCTCGTTCCCCGCGGCGATGGCCTCGCGCGCCGCCGTAACGATCGCGGTGCGGGTCCGCTCCTTCTGGTTGGACCGCCCCGTGTTCAGGTGCATCGTCATCGCTCCCGCCCTCCAACTCAGCTGAAGCGGCCTCTCGTCATGAGAGCATACTTGCATAAACTTAGGTGTGAGTATACTCTCTTTATGAGAGTGACTCTTATGAAGACAGGAGGCCGTCATGGCCGAGATTTCGATCACCGGGCCACACGAGGGCGAGGTCGCCCTGTCCGGGCCGGTGCAGATGCGCATCCTGGAGGACGGCAGCACGACCTCGCACCGGCTCGGACTCGGCGAGATCACCATCGCCCCGCACACCGACGGGCCACCGCAGCACCGGCACGCCCGGCACGACGAGGGCTTCTACGTGGTGTCCGGCACGGCGCGGTTCACGGTCGGCGACGCGTCCTACGACGCCCCGGCCGGAACCCTGGTTATGGTCCCGCCCGGTGCGCCGCACACGTTCGGCAACGCCACCGGCGAGCCGGCGGTCCTGCTCAACACGTTCACCCCCGACCTGTACGTGCAGTACTTCCGGGACCTGCGCGACATGATCGCGGCCGGCCAGCCCATGACCCCCGCCGCTGTCGTGGACGTGATGGCCCGCTACGCCACCGTCCCGGCCACCGACTACGCCTCCCCCGCCGCCGCGACCCGGACAGTTACCGCCGACGGCATCGGCGCCGCCGACGTCAGCTACACCGACCGCGGCGCCGGGCCCGTGTTCCTGCTGCTGCATGGCGGCGCCGGGCCGCAGTCCGTGACCGGCTTCGCCGACCTGCTCGCCGGCAGCGGGCCCGCCCGGGTCATCGTTCCGGTGCATCCGGGGTTCGGCGGCACCCCGCGCCCGGACGGGCTGAACACGATCGCAGGCCTCGCCCGGCTCTACGCCGCGCTGCTCGACGAACTCGGGCTCGACGCCGTCACCGTGATCGGCAACTCGGTCGGCGGCTGGATCGCGGCCGAGATGGCGGTGGCCGGATCCGCGCGGATCGCCGGGCTCGTGCTGGTCGACGCCGTCGGGATAGAGGTCCCGGGGCACCCGGTCGCCGACTTCTTCTCGCTCACGCTGGACCAGGTGGCCGAGCTCAGCTACCACCACCCCGCCGCGTTCCGGATCAACCCTGCCGCGATGAGCGAGGAACAGCGCCGCGTGATGGCCGGCAACCGCGAGGCGCTCGCGGTCTACGCCGGCACCGACATGTCACAGAAGGGCCTGAACGAACGGCTCCGCCAGATCAAGGTGCCCGCATGCGTGCTCTGGGGAGCCAGCGACCGGATCGTCGACCCGGAGTACGGCCTGGCCTACGCGACCGCCATCCCCGGTGCCGAGTTCCGGATGCTGCCGGACACCGGGCACGTGCCGCAACTCGAGACCCCGGCCCCGCTCGCCGCCGCGATCCTCGGCTTCACCGCAGGAATCAGCGGGCCGCGCAGGTCAGAGATGGCGGGCCGGGCCGACGGCGGACGATGACGCCGAGTGCGGGAAAGATTTCATCAAATCCTCGCATGTTTTATGGTTCGCCGGGGAAGTTGAAACGGCCATGAGTACATGGCGGTGGTCCATACCGGGCTTCCTTGTCTGGCTGTTCTGGCTTCTCGTAGCGATCCTGCTCATTATGGTGGTGGCCCTGATCATCCACCACTTCGGCGGCTTCGGCCTGTCATTCCACATTGGCGACTTCAACTTCAACGTCGGCGTCAGCTAGCGACCTATACCCGGAGCGTTAATTGGCGTAAGGCTTTCTCAGCGCAATACAAGCGAGAAAGCCTTACGCCAATAATGCGTGCCTGTTATCCGGCGGCTGAGTTTGCGCCTGTCCCGGCCGGGGCGGCGTCGCCGGAGAACCGGCCGGGCGCGAACCGGCGGATGTCGTACACCGATCCCTGCTGCAGCGCGAGCTGGGCCAGCACCAGGCCCGCCCAGGGCGCGAACTTGTATCCGGTGCCCCGCCAGCCGACCCCGGTGAACACCGAGGCCGCGCCGGGCACCGGTCCAAGAATGAAGTCATCGTCGGCCACCAGGTCGTAAAAGCACATGTCAGCGCCGCTTGCCTCGGCGACGTCGACCACTGTGGCTTCGCGCAGCGACGGCATGCACTCGGCCACGAAGTCCTCGACGCCGTGGATCGGGCTGTCCGCCCGCGCCACGTCCGGCGGGTTGTAGAACCCGATCTTGACGCCCGGCGTCTTCCCGTCGTAGAGCGGATGCCCGTAGATGCCGATGTCCAGGTAGGCGAACACCGGCAGCGACCGCTCGGTGAACCGCTCCCGGTCCGCGGCGGCGGGGATGAAGTACTTGGACTGCGACGGGCGGTCCGGCCGCAGCGGGAACCGGACCGCGCAGCCCGGCAGCAGCTCCAGCACCTCGTTGGTGCCGAGCCCGGCGGTGACCACGAGGACGTCCGACTCGACCGGGCCCGCGTCGGTGGCGACCGTCCAGGTACCGCCGGACCTGGTGATGCTGCGCGGTACCGTGTGCTCGACGACGCGCACGCCGTGCACGCGCAGCGCCGCCTGCAGGAACGACGTTGCCGCCGGAACGTCGACGAACCCGGCGTCCACGTCGAGCCGCCCCGCGTCGGCATCGAACTGCGGAAACCGGCGCCGCAGATCATCCGCTGAGAACGCCTCGCGGCGCAGCTGCAGCTGCTCGAGCACGGCGTAGCTGCGGAACGCGTACGTGCTGGCCAGGTCAGGTGTCACGGTGCGCTTGGCGAGGTTCAGGCAGCCGCAGTCGACCAGTAGCGGCTTGTCGGAGGCCGCCTGCAGTTCCAGCCACAGCCGCCGGGCCTCGTAGGCCAGCCGCGCGTACTCCGGATCGACGTAGTCGTTCCTGGCCGACCGGGTCAGCGAGAACGATGCGGTGGCCGGGTCGCCGACCCGGCTCTTCTCCAGGATTGTCACGCTCGTGGCCAGCGGCGCAGCGTAGTAGGCCGTCATCAGCCCCATGACCCCGCCGCCGATGATCGTCAGGCGCACTTAATCAAACCGACTTCCCTCAACGCGGCGACGCCGCCGACCTTAGCTGCCGAAGCTTACATTCTGGCCGGTCAGCACACCAACCAGGCCAGACGAGTTGACGCTGATGCTCTGGATCTTAAGTCCGAGCGGCAGCTTCGGCAGGTTCAGCGTTATGTCGCTGATGGGGCTGAGCAGGGAGGTCGGCAGCCCGCCGGCCGAGATGAGGTGGATGTTGATGGCGCTGCCGGAGGTCCGGGTCACCCGCCAGACCGCCGTGCCGCTGAACACCACCACGTTCAGTGAGGCCTTTACCTCGTTCGGGCCCGCCTGCGAGAACTTAAGCCCGGCGTTGGCAAGCTGCCCCAGCGAGCCCGCCTGCGAGGTCATCGCGTTCGCCAGCGCGGTAAACGTGATCGACGCGGTCCCGTAGAGGTTGCCGATCGTGCCGCCGCTGAACGCCCCGTTGATGTGCACGTTCTTGAGTGAGGCGTCGATGCTCGAGATGTCCAGCGGGCCCTCGGTGTCGTTGCTCGAGCTGATATTGATCTGATGGAACTGGTGCGCGGCGACCTGGGTCAGGAACGGGAACCCCTGGATGTCCACGCTCGGCTTCTTGGGGAACCCCTGCTGCTGGATCTCGGACGCCGCCTTGTTCTCGGCGAACGCCCGCGCCGCGAAGTCCGCCGCGACCAGCAGGGCGATCAGCACGATCAGCACGATGATGATCACGCGCACCGGGTGCCGGCGGCGGGCCGGCCGGTCGTATCCGTAGTTGGTCATGGCAGGCTCCCCGTGTCGATGACCTGCAGCTTGCCGGATCCGCTGTCTGATACCAGCAGGGTGCCGCCCGGCTCCAGGCCGAGTTCGCGCGTCATCTGGCCGGACGATGGCGTCACACCCAGCACGGCACCGGAACCGCCCCGCAGCACCACCTGGGTGCTGACCAGCATCAGGGTGTCGGCCCCGGGATAGTGGTTGAGGTTGGCGTCGGCCACCATGATCTGCGTACCGCCCCTGATGAAGGTTTCCCCGGTTGGGTTCTGCCCCACATTGACCCTGGCGATGAGGGAATGCGCCGGATTCGTGAGCAGCTTAGCGGCCGAAAACGCTACCAGCGCGTTGCTCTCGCGGTCCGTGACCCAAACGTCGTCACCGTTGCCGGACACGATGACCCGGGCCGGCCCGCAGCCCGCGATTGCCGACGTCTGAACCGCCTTGCTTGGGTCTGTCTCGGCCCGGCTCGCGCTCAGCACGTACAGCCTTTCCTCGGCCGGGGGAGTCTGCGTGCCCTCCTGCGCCACGTAGAGCCAGTGGCCGCCCGGCGACTGTGCGATCCCGACCGGATCCGCGCCGACCGGGACCATGCCGACGAGCCCCGACTGGCCGAAGCCTCCGGCGACTGACTTCCGCAGGTCGAACACGGCCACCTCGGCGCTGTCCTGGAGCGTGACGAACGCGAAGGAGTTATCCGGGGAGACCGATATCTCGGCCGCTCCCGCGCCGTGCGGGCTGGTCAGGGCGCCGAGCACGGCACCGCCATCGCCGGCCTCGGCCTCGGGCACGCTGATCACGTAGGCACCGCTGCCGGCCGCGGCCAGCAGGTACTTGCCGTTCGGGGTGATCGCCTCACCCTTCTTCGCGCCCTGCGCAGGGATCGTCGCGACCTGCGCCGGCGCCAGCGAGCCGCCGCGGTTGTCCAGCACGACCACGTCGTTGCCGGTCGAGATGAACGAGTACTTGCCGTCTGAAGTGATCGCCACGCCGAACGGCTTGCCGCCCACCGAGGCGTTCTGTGTGCGCACGCCGGACAGCTGCTTGGGCTTGGCCGCAGCCGTCGTGCATCCCGGCGGCTTGACGGCCGCGGCCAGCGTGCCGCCTCCGCCTGCGCCTCCGGACCCGGTGTGGCCGTGGTGCAGCGCGGTGAACGCGGCCACCACGAGCGCGACCACGACGACCGCTGCGGCGGCGGACATGAAGGCGCGGGAGCGCCACCACGGGCGGGCGGCGGGCACCGGCTGGGCCACCGCGCCATAGCCCGGCGGCGGCGTGCCGGGTCCCCGGCTCCGAGCGCCCGGCTCCCGGTAAAGGCCGCCATACGGGTCGTTCGGCTCGGTCAGTCCCGGTCTGGTCGCGCCACCTGGGCGGGCCCCGGGAATCCGCCCGGTCTCGGTCGGCGGCCCGGCGCTGCCAGCCGCTGAACCAGCTCCGCCAGTCCCGCCAGATCCAAACCCGCCGGCCGCCAAACCCCCGGCAGCACCAGCATCGCCGGGAGCCCCAGCGGCTCCAGAAGCCGCGGCGGCCCCAGTAGACCTGCCGACCTCGGTCGCCGGATGCGCTCCGGCGGGCGGCTGCTCAGCGGCGGGCTGCCGGAAGCGCATCGCGACCTGGGTCGCCTGGCGTGGCGGCCTCGCCGGCGGTCGCGGGGCCGCCGGGCCGAGGCCACAGGCGTCTCGCAGCGCCGCGGCGAACTCGCCGCACGTCGGGTAGCGGGCGTCGGGCTCTTTTGCCATGGCCCGGCTCATGACACCATCGACCGCGCCGGGCAGGTCGGTGCGGCGGGTGCTGAGCAGCGGCGGGGATTCCGACAACTTTGCCCACACCACGGCCATCCCCGCCTCGCGCCGGAACGGTGGTGCCCCGGACA
>Ga0070764_10001354_pt1 | contig 10630 bp, 10 predicted proteins | sample HubBroMetageWRM4_FD_67287 | JGI IMG/M metagenome (GOLD analysis project Ga0070764, IMG submission 67287) | Warmed soil microbial communities from the Hubbard Brook experimental Forest, New Hampshire - Hubbard Brook CCASE Soil Metagenome WRM 4 | ecosystem: Environmental > Terrestrial > Soil >... | reverse complement strand
TGTGTTGCGGCCAGTCCATACCATTAATGAGTAGGATGTCCTGCCAGCCGTCCGCGTCGTAATCGAGGAACGCGCAACCTGAGCCGAGGGTCTCGGGGAGAAGTTTGCCGCCGTATGCGCCGCTGTTGTGGCGGAACTGAATGCCCGCGGCGTTTGTGACATCTACGAGGCGGAAACCGGGTGTGGCTGCCGATTGTGCGGTGGTTAATTCGGGCGCGATTCGTGCGTGTTTGGCGCGAGCGAGCGGACCTGCGGCGAGACCCGCCATTCCGAGCAGGAAAGACCTGCGATTCACGAGATATTCACCAGGCCGTTGCGGATGGCGTAGACGACGAGCTCGGCAGTTTTGTGAATGCCGAGCGCGTCCATAATATTGGCGCGATGGACTGCTACGGTGTTGGCGCTGAGGGAGAGGCGGTCGGCTATGGTTTTATTGGAATTGCCTTCGACGATTAATTGCAGGATTTCGAGCTCGCGCGGGGTAAGGCCGGAATCGCGTTCGCCTTTTAGTGCCGGCGCGCGGGAAACTTCGGGCGCGAGGACGATTTCGCCGGCGGCGACGCGGCGGATGGCCGAGCCCAGGCCGAGATCGTCCGCGGTTTTGAGGATGTATCCGCGCGCGCCGGCATCGAGCGCCTGGCGCACCAGCGTGTCTTCGGAGTGCATGCTGAGCATGAGGATGGCTTGCTCCGGAAATTCTTCGAGGATCAGACGCGCTGCTGCGAGGCCGCTCATCGCGGGAAGCGCGCAGTCCATTACGATTACGTCGGGGCGGAGTTCACGTGCCAGCTGCACGGCATCTTCCCCGTTGCTGGCTTCGCCGGCGACTTGCAAGTCGCCTTCATCTTCGAGCATGCGGCGGAAACCGCGACGGACCAGACTGTGATCGTCCACCAGTAGAACGGAAATCTTATCCGGCATTTGCTTCATTGCCCTCCCGCGGAACTCTCATGCGAACTAAAGTTCCACCTTGCGGCGGCTGCGTGAATTCGATGGTGCCGCGGAGCAGTTCGGCGCGCTCGCGCATGGCCACCAGACCGATACCGGAACGCGCGGCTAAGGCGACGCCGCCCTTTCCATGATCTTCCACTTCCAGGTCCAGGGCTTGTGCTGAAAACTGCAGACGTACCTGTGCTTCGCGAGCGCCGGAATGGCGGGCGACGTTGTTCAGCGCTTCCTGGAGCACTCTGTAAATGTGAATAGCCGCGCCGCCGTCGAGCGCAAAGGGCACGCCCGACTTCTGATAGCTTATGTCAATTCCGGTTTGCTTCTCCACTGTGGGAATGTACCAGTCCATGGTGCTCTCGAGGCCGGTTTCATCGAGCATGACGGGATGCAGGGCTTGCGAAAGGCTGCGGACGTTGTTGAGAGTGGTTTGGGCGATGTCGCGGACTTCGCGCAAGTCGCTGTGCAGGGCCGAGCCTTCGGGGATGCGTTTTTCGGAGCGGGTGAGCAGCGAGCCGATCGCGGTGAGGATCTGGCCGAATTCATCGTGAAGTTCGCGGGAGATGGAGCGCAGCATCGATTCCTGAGAGGAGATTAATTTTTGCGCGAGTTCGCTGCGCTGTTGCGAGAGCGCTTCGATGCGGGCGAAGAGTTGGCGGTTCGCGCGGATGAGATAGAGGCTGGTGAGCAGGATGGCGGTGAGCGTGGCGGTGAGGAACAGATAGACCTGGCGCTGCACGCGATCGTAGATTTGCGCGACTTGGGTCGAGGCTTGCTGCTCGCTTTCGTTGTTCTGCACGAGCAGGCGGGATACGGCCGTGCTGAGAGTGGACTGGCGGGCTTGCAGGGAGAGGCGGATCTGCGCGCGGGCCTCGGCGTCCTTGCCGGCTTGGGCCAGGGCGAAGGTGCGGTCGGCGGCATCCCAGAATTGCGCTAGGGAATCCTTCAAGTATTGAGTTTGTTCGGGAGTGCGCCGGGCGATAGTGAGCTGTTCTTCGGCTGCGAGCGCGCTATCGAGGTCGGTGCGAATGCGTTGAAATTGCGCGGACCAGGCGGTGAGGGGATAGGGCTCGTCGTTATCGAGCATGTCGCGCATGGCGAGGCCTAGGGAGTTCAGATCGTTCTGCACGCGGAGGAGTTGGAGGGAATCACGGCGATTGTGCTCGACGAGGTTGTTCTGCAATTCGCGCAGGCGGGAGATTTGCAGCGTGATATACCAGGAATAGGCAATTACGGCGGCGATCGTGATGATCAGGCCGAGGGACAAACCCCTGGTGGGAGAGCGTTGCGGCGAGCGCGCCATAGAGTGAAGGATATAACGTCGAAGCAATGGCGTACTACAGCGAATCCCTAGCCGGATGATGGCGTATCTCGGTGACCGGCAGTCGTCTGCATGGTGGACTGCTGCGTAACTGATGCTGTACGCGGGTCTGTCATTACTGGATTTCCCTGAGGAATTCCGGTAGGATGCCGTGGTTTTGTTCCACCGCCATTATTCGGCCAAAGCGCTTAGGAGACCGGGATGCCCAAGAACGGCAACGCACCAAAGACCTTGCTGGAATCGCTCGATTCATTAGTGGCGAAGCACCACCTGCTGAAGCATCCGTTCTACAAGGCTTGGACGGAGGGGCAACTTTCCAAGGCGGAGTTGGGGCTTTACGCGGAGCAGTATTACCATCACGTGCGGTCGTTTCCGGAGAATTTGAAGCAGCTGGCTGCGCGGACCAATGGCGACCGCAATTTGAATTCACTGGTGAAAGAGAATCTTGCGGAGGAACTGGACGCTACGGCGCCGCACCCGCTGCTCTGGCGGCAGTTCGCGCAATCGTTGGGAGTAAGCGACGCTTCTTTAGAGGATGCGCGACCTTTGCCGGGGATCGCGGCGTTGCTGGACACTTATGATGAGGTGGCGACGCAGGGGTCGACGACGCAGGCAGTGGCGGCGTTTTATGTTTACGAGGCGCAGGTGCCGGAGATTGCCAGCCAGAAGATTTCGGGTTTGCGGCGATTTTATGGGATCAGCGAGCCACGGGCGCTGGCGTATTTCGCGGTGCATGAGGAAGCGGACGTGCGACATCGCGCGGCTTGGCGAGAGTGGCTGGTGGAGCAGAAGAACGTGGATACGGTTGGGGTGTTGTGCGCAGCGGAGCGCGGGTTGAAGGCGTTGTGGGGCGCGCTGGATGCTGTGTATCCGCAGGGTTGCTCGTCGAAGAATTAGAGCAAGCGAGGCACAGACTGCCGACGCAGAAGTCTGGAACGTGCGGCGCTTGGGAATCTGAGTTTAATGTAAATCGGTTTGGGAAAAAGGCAGTGGCTAGTGACGAGTGGTTCGTGACTAGAAAACCCTGGGAAGATTTTTGAGTGCTCACCAAGACCTGAAGATTTAACTTTTACTTTTCCTTCTGCAGCTTTTTCACGCCGTTTTGTCCCGCAATAAACGCTTCGGTAGCTACTTTTAGAAACAAGCCGTGCTCGATCAGTCCGACTACGTGATCGAGATGATGGGCGGTTTCCTTGGGATCGTCCATGGGGCCGAAGGCACAGTTTAGAATGTAGTGGCCGCCGTCGGTGATGAAGGGCTTTTGGTCCGGTCCAAGACGCAGCGCAGGTTTTCCTCCCAGCTCGGCTAGCCTTCTGGCTGTTACTTGCCAGCCAAACGGGACTACTTCCACCGGAACAGAGACTCGTTCGCCCAGACGTGTGACTAGTTTCGTATCGTCCGCGACAACCGCCATGCGTTTGCTCGCTGACGCGACGATTTTTTCGCGCAGCAGCGCGCCGCCGTGACCTTTGATGAGGTAGAGCGGACCGGGAAGGACTTCATCGGCGCCGTCAATGGTGAGGTCAATCTGGGTGTGTTCGGCGAAAGTAGTGAGAGGGATTTTCTCCGCGCGGGCCTGTTCGGCGGTGCGGTCCGAGGTGGGGATTCCCAGGATGCGCAGACCTTCTTGCGCGACCCTGCGTCCGATGGCGGCAATGGCAAAGGTGGCCGTGGAGCCTGTCCCGAGGCCGACCACCATGCCGTCTTCGACCAGCATCGCGGCGCTGCCGCCCGCTTCTTTCTTCCATTGGTCTTGCTGTGAGAGCTCCATCGGTCGTCCGTCCTGCGCGAAGATTGCAACGGCGCACATCATAGCTGGTGAGGCGCGCATTGCCAACATCGGGTCATCCGTTACGGGGAAGCGGCGTCATTTGAATCCGGCTTTGGATTCCGAAAAAGTATCGCGAGCGTGTTCAAATCCGAGAGGATTTACGTGGACAGCGCCGCGAAAGGGGCGATCGATGTCCGCGATGGCGACGAGCGCGAGCGCCAGCAGGAGCGAAAGGGAAAACACCTGGATAGCGTGGAGTTTGAAATTGTCGGTGCCGAACAAGCACGAAGACATCGTGGTGATCACGCCACCCACAATCAGGACCATCCACAAGATGCCGGGCAGCTTTGATTTGCTTTGCAATTCGCGCAGGCGGCGATATTCCGTCATGTTGGTAAGTTCGGTGAGGACGTGGTTCCAGCTGGTTTGTTCGCCGAGACTTGCGGGCTTGGCCTGCATCGTGGTGGCCCACAGCTGCATGATAATGCGGTGTCCATTCAAGCTTAAGCTGCCTTCATTCATGGCGGGCCACTCTTCGTAGATCATCGCGTCGGCATACTCGCGCGAAAGTTTCTGGATCTGATCGCGATCGGCGGGGGCGAGGCCCTCGGAGAGGCGGAACATATTGACGAGACAATTGGCCTCGGAGTCAGCGGTCATTTCGGCGGAATTGAAGTCGGTCCACACGGCATAGAGCATGAAGCCCATGATGACGGCGTAGGTGGTGCCCAGGACGCTGACTTGCCAGCCGATGATTTCGTTGTGTTCGCGGCGCTGGCTGGAGGGCCAGAAGCGGCGCATCAACAACAAAAAGACGAGGGCGAGCAGGACGCAAAGCAGGACGATGAAAACGCTTTGGGTTGCAGTCAACATGCTTGGTTCCTCCCTTGCGGGCGTGCCGCCGGAAGCCTATGCGCGGGACACTTTATCCGGCGGGGCGGAGCTTAGCAGAAAAATTTCGAAGAAACGATGCGCGAATGGATTGGGAGCCTCAAGGTTTACTGCGCGCGAAGTCAGGGCGGAATGAAGCGCGAGTTAGTCGTCGAGCAGGCTGTTTCCGGGAGCAGGTGCTGTGCCGGGGACATCGTTGCCGCCCAGGGAAACGAGCAGACGGCGGAGCTTGGCGCGGTCTTCCAGATTCATGCCGACCATTTCGAAACCAGCCTGATGCGAGCGGACGAAGCGAACGACAGCCTGCATGCTGATGGAACGCAGGCCGGCGGGGATTTTCAGGGTGGCTTCGGTGCCGACGGGAAGTTGCAGTTCACCGCTGAGAAGACCGCCATCGAGGCTGAGCACGCTGATCGCGGAAGAATATTTTCCTTTTGCCGAGGTGACCACCGCGGGCACGTTGCGCGGCAAGCGGACGCGGCGGTAGCGGCGATGACGCACGAAATCGCGTTCGGGGATGGCATCGAGCGGCGCGAGCTGAAAGACCTTTGCATCCAAACCTGACTGCGGCAAGAATTCTTGAATCCAGGCGGGATCGAGTTTGACGAGCGCTTGGGCTGCGGCCATGCGAATTTCGTCCGGGTAAACCCAGCCGAAGGTTTTGCGCTCTTCGACGAAGCGGCGCAGGTGGCCGGCGGCGGCGGGAGCGCGCATGCGGCCGAGCGCTTCGATGGCCTTCACGCGGAGGTAATCGGGGCCTTGCGGCAATATTTCGCCTTCGGCAAGGCGCATGAGTTTGGGGGCGGTATCGCCGTCGCCGCACATGCCGATTTCGTCGAGCGCGAGGGGAAGAATCATCACGTCGAACATTTCCAGCGAATCGGTGAGGAGCTTGCCGCGCTCTGGAGCGCCGGCGGTGGAAAGCTGGCGCACGACGGCATCGTGGAAACCGCGGCCGCCGTCGCGGAGGCGGCGGGGCAGAAGTTCGTCCACGGCTGCAGGATCGAGGCGGCTGAGCAGGCCGATTACAGTTGCGGCTTTCGCGGGCGCGTCGTTCTTGAGCGATTCTTTGAGGTAGCGCACGCACGGCGCGCCTACGGCTTTCGCGAGATTGACAACGCTCTCGCGTTCGGTGCGTCGCGAAGTACGCGCCAGGCGCACGGAAAGATGTTCGGCCGCGCCCTGTGGCACGCGCATCAGCACGCCGACCAAACCATCCGGCATGGTTTCGGCAACCATGGCCTCTTCGATGAATTCGGGAATGCGATTATCCACGCCGATGCGGGGGCGCAAGGTTTGTACCCAGCTAGGACGCGAGCCTTCCAGATCCGCGAGTGAATCGATGGCCTGCTGCACGGCGCGATAGTAGCGACGCGCGGCGGATTCCTGGCTGAGGCGGACAAAGGCAGCGCTGAGGAGCGTCTGCAGCTCGGGATCTTTTTCCTTAGCCATAGCTACGCCAATTTTGGCGAGAGTATCTTGCAAGCGCTGGCTGGCGGCTTTGCTGTAGAGTTCGGCGAGTTGTCCCAGACCGATCGCGGCTTTCTTGCGCGCCTCGGCGTCGGAATTGCCGACGCAGGATGCGTAATGTAGCAGGATGTCTCCGGCGGCGTCTGATTCGCCGCGGCCCATGAGTTCTTCGACATACTGCTGAACGTTGCGCGGCGGAATGCACCAGGCTTCGGAAGACATGAGCACGGTTTTTTTGCCGGAATCGGGCACGGCGGCCCAGAACTGGCGATCGAGAACGTCGGCGTGCGATTCGACCGACATTCCGGCGTGGGCGAGTTTTTCTTCGCGGGACTTCAGCAGCTTGCGAAGAGTGGTGAGTTCGTTGCCCATGCGGTCCAGCATCTGGCGGACGGCATTGACCTTCACTTCACCGCGTTGGAAGCGATCGATGGCGAAACGGATGGCGAGATCTTCGGCGAGACGCAGCATGGTGCTCTCGTCCATTTTTGCGTTGGGCGATTGCGCGGCGACGGTTGCGAGAGCCTGCTGCAGAGTCACTTGAGCATTTTGCGGAAGGGCTGAGATTTTTAGCCGCCACGACAGTGCGTCGAGGTCAGGATTTTTGGCTGATTGAGCTTCACCGAACTGGGCGAGCAGCCTGAGGAGGCTGTGCAGTTCCGCTTCTTCCAGTTGGCCGATTCCACCGGCCAAGCCGGAGACGCCGCCTCCGCCAGTTCCGGTGCCGGAGCCCGCGCCGGAGCCGAGTCCTGGGATGCCGAAATTTCCGGGACCAAAACCCGCGCCGGCCCCTGCGCCGGAACCTGGGCCGAATCCCGGGCCGAAGCCTGCGCCGGAGCCTGTACCAGTCTCGGTACCAGATCCTGTGCCACTTCCTCCCGCGTAGAACGAGCCGGGTACTGTTCCGCCGCTGCCGCCGGTTCCGGGCGCGCCTGGGCCACCATGTTCGCCTTCAGCGGCGGCGATCAGCTGAATCATTTTTTCGGGGCTGCGGAACCATTCCTGGATGCGTTCGGCGTCGGCGCCGAGAGTCTTGGCGGTGAGAGTGGCGGCGACGCGCGCGTCAGAAAATCCGGAGTCTTCCGCGACGAAACGGATTTCGTTGACGCGGATGCCGGAGTAGCCGCGATTGGTGAAATGGACTGCGAGGCGATCGGAGAGGGTTCCAGCCTTCGGACCCGTTTCCATGAAGCACTTGACGAGATTGGAGAATTCTTCGCGCTCAACGCGAGGGAGGAAACCGATGCTGGCCACGCCAGAGGCGTTGAGGAAATCAGCGAAACTGCGTTCGGCGGGGCTGGATTCCAAGGGGACGCCGTCAAGAAGCAGCTGCGAACCGGAGGCACCGAGCAGGAGGCCACCTGTCCCGGCGGCGGTGACGGCTACCCGCAATTCCGACCAGGCGGAATCGAATTGGCCGGCGGAGCGGGAATGCTCTAAACCATAGAGCCGAGCATACTTAAGCAGCACGTTGAGGCTGCGGACGAAGGCCCGGGCATTAGGGATTGTTGGATCGCTCTGCATGGTTAACTCGCGAGAGACAGGTGCCATACGGTTCGACTCGCCGCAAGTGTGTACTAGGACCACTGATTATGGAAATAGTACCGAAGGGCTAGGGTCGCGCACTAAACAATAGGCACGGGGGGTGTTAGGAGGCCAGGCGGATTTCGATTTCCTGGCCTTCGAGTGCCGGCCGGAGGCGGCGGATGACTTCGCTGGCCCAAAGCTTCTCGCTGAGCAGAACGAGCGAGCCATCTTCGAAATTGCAGATGGCGCAGAAGAAATATTTTGCGAATGCGGTGTGGTAAGCGTCCACGCCACGGCGAGCAAGTTCGCCTTCCAGAGTTGGATCGCCTTCGGCGAGCAGGCCTCCTGCGCGAGCGCCAAAAGTCTCGCCCTGAAAGCGGTCAATCAGCGGTTCGAGGACGGCGAGCTCGGGTGCGGGTACGACGATGGAGTGTTTGGTGGCTTCGCGGTAAGAGATCTGATGAGGCTGGCAATAATCGCGCAGACGGTCGAGATGGCTGAAAAAGTCGAGCGCCCAGTTTTCAGGAGCGGCGATAGCGAGGAGAACGCGCGACCATATTTTGGCAGCGTCGGCGCCGCGAATAGGCTCGCGATTTTCGTCCGCTTCGGTGAGTTCCAAACCCATGGCGCGGACGTCGGCGCCCAGATCGAGCGGTTCAATTTCGAGCAGGTACACGGATTTATTCTTCCGCAGCGCCGGGTACGTCTACTTCGAGCCCGGGCAAAGGGAATTTATTCTTGAACTCGGGAGATTGTTTGCGAACTTCCAGCCAGTCGAAGAAGGCGTCGGGCGTTTCCAGCCAGATGGCGAACCAGTGAGCGATTTCTTCTTTTTGGGCGCGTTTGCTGGCGTCCACTTTGTGGTTGCGCGAGATCATTTCGGCGCGGCGGCGGCCGAGGCGGGCGACTTCGCGGACACGTTCGGTGGCGGCTTGCTCGTGTTCCAGGAGGAATTTGCGGAGGAGTTCATCGAGACGCACCAGGCACATTTCTGCTTCTTCGAGCGTGGAGAAGTGGAGCAGGTCGCTGAATTCCTCTTCGTAACGGCCATCGGTGTCGGAGCGCGTGGACCATACCACGCGCAAGCCGGCTTCCTCGAGAACGCTGACGATGTAGTCGGGCGATGTTTTTCCTGTCGCGCCGAGTTGGGCGATTAATTGGCGGCGAATCTGTTCGATTTCGGCGGGGGTGTAGCGCGGCTTGCCGAGGCCTTCCGCGACTTCAAGGATCAGCGCCTTCTTGGTGGGCGATCCGCCTTCGTGATGAGCGTCTGAACGAGCGGGGCTCACGACGGGCCTCGATGCGCGGGCTGCTTTTGTTCGGCGACAGGTTGCTGGTCGCGGGAAAGCAGGCTGCGATAACGCGCGACGTTGCGATTGTGCTCGGCGAGCGTCTTGCTGAAAAAATGTCCGCCGTTATCGTTGGCGACGAAGTAGAGATAGTCCGTCTGGGCGGGCGCGAGGGCGGCGTGCAGCGAAGCTTCTCCGGGGTTGGCGATTGGGCCGGGAGGCAGGCCGGGATTCCTGTAAGTGTTGTATGGCGAAACGATTTGCAAATCCTTGGAGTGCACGACTTTTACCGGGTGACCAGCGAGTTCCCATGCGTATGCGACGGTGGGATCACACTGCAACGGGCCGCCGCGCTTGATGCGATTGTAAAACACCCCGGCAACGAGGGGGCGCTCCTCCTTGCGCGGCGTCTCGCGTTCGACGAGGGAAGCCAGAGTGACGACCTGGTCTGTGGTGAGGCCGTCCGGGAGACTCGGGGTGCCGGAGGGATTCAAAGATTCCCAGACGGCGCGGAAATTCTGGACCATGCGTTTTGCAGCCTGTTCGCAGGTGGTGTGGTGCGTAAATTCGTAGGTAGAAGGAAACAGATAGCCTTCGAGGTTTTGCGCTTGCGGAGCCAAGTCTGAAATCAGACTGATGTCTTGCGCGGCTTCGAGAAAGCCTGCGCGGGTGCACACTCCCTGGCGGTCAAGCTCGTCGGCGATATCGAACATCGTCCAGCCTTCGGGGATCGTGACGGTGTGAACGAAAATTCTGCCTTGGGCGAGCTGCCAGAAAACTTCGCGCGATGTGACCGGATGGTCGAAGTAATATTCGCCAGCTTCCATGGGCGTCCGGAAGTGCCAGACGCTGAAGAGGGCGAAGGCCAGGCGGTCGCGGATCACATCGTTCTGGCGAAGGATTCCGGCAATGGACCAGCGTGATTTACCGTGAGGGATATCCACGAAGATTTTTTCGGGACGGTGGCCGCGATAGGGACGGCTGATTTGGGAATCGAGCCAACCGGCACCTGCGCCGATTGCAGCGATCACCAGAAGAGCCAGGAGGCCGAGCCGTCGCATCGCCGGTTATTCCTTCTCGCCCGCAGCAGGTTGCAGGCGTCCACGATTGCGTTCGAGGTATTCGCGCAGGAAAATGGCGGCGGCGACGTCGTCGAGGGATTCTTGTTTTCGCCGATGGGAGGATCCGGATTCAGCGATCATCTGGGCCGCCTCCCAACTGGTGAGCCGTTCGTCCACGAGATCCACTTCGATTCCCAGCTCCTTACGCAGGCGCGCTGCAAAGCGCGCGGCTTGGTCCGCCATTTCACCCGCCGCGCCGGTGATGTGCAGCGGGTGGCCACGAGGATACGCGCGACGCCCTGTTTTCTGCAAATATCGCGGAGGCGGCGGAGGTCTTCGCGGCGATTGGCACGCT